>VFQR01001925.1_pt1 | contig 14278 bp, 9 predicted proteins | sample 3512321 | NCBI WGS metagenome assembly VFQR01 (sample SAMN10412374, study PRJNA504923) | tailings metagenome | isolation source: Relicate 3 Philex TSF1 revegetated site | place: Philippines: Tuba, Benguet | collected 2017-08-29
CCTGAGCGGAGGTCAGCGCCCGCCCGCCGCCAGCACCGCAGCGGCGAGGCGGGCGCCGACCCCCGGCTCGGCCATCACCGACGGCACCACCACGCAGCGCATCCCCACCCGCTCCACATCGACGGCGCGATCCGCGTCGGCGGGATCGATCACCAGGGTGGCGGCCACGTCGCGGTAGAGCCGGGCGACGCCCACCACCGACGGCTCGTGGCCGAGCTCTCGCAGGAGCCGGTCCGCCGGTCCCTTGATCGCCGCGCCGGCCACGATCGGCGAGATCGCCACCACCCGCTCGCGCCGGCGGGTGAGCCGCTCGTCCACGCCCGGCACGGCGCGCACCGGCGCGATCGACACGAGCGGGTTCGACGGCGCGATCACCACCACGTCCGCACGCTCGAGGGCGTCGGCCGCCTCCTCGTGCAGGCGGGCCGCAGCCGCCCCGAGGAAGGCCACGTCGCGCACGGCCACGTCGTGGCGGAGGCGGACGAAGTACTCCTGGAACGGCACGCGGCGTCCGTCGACCAGCTCCAGCACCGTGGCCACCACGTCCTCCGTCACCGGCACGATCCGCTCCGCCACCCCCCATGCGACGGCGATCTCGCGCGTGACCGCGGCGAGGCCGGCGCCCTCGGCCAGCCGGCCCGTCCGGTAGCAGTGGGTGGCCAGGTCGCGGTCGCCGAGGTTGAACCACGTCGGGGCGGCCGTGGATCCCTCCGGGCGCACCGCCGCGTAGCGCTCCAGGGAGCCCATGGCGTGCCACGTCTCGTCGACGAGGCCCCACCCGCGCATGGGGTCGATCGCGCCGGCGAGGGTGTAGGTGATCGTGTCGAGGTCGGGCGAGATGCGCAGCCCGTGGAGCACGGTGTCGTCGGCGACGTTGACGATCGCGCACACGTCGGAGGGATCGTGCACCTCCCGCAGGGCGCGCAGGAACCTGGCCGCGCCGACGCCGCCGCAGAGCACGCTGATCACGCCGGGCCGCCTCCGGCGAGCTCCCGGTACAGCCCCCGCACCGCGACCGCCGTGTCGGCCCACGAGAACCTGCCGAGCCGGGCCCTCCCGGCTCGCACGAGACCGGCGCGCAGCTCCTCGTCCTGCGCCACGCGCTCGAGCGCCGCCGCCAGCGCGTCGACGTCGCCGGGGTCGACGAGCACGGCGGCGTCGCCGGCCACCTCCGGGATCGAGCCCGCCGTGGACGCCACCACCGGCAGGTCCGCCTGCATGGCGTCGAGGAGCGGGAAGCCGAAGCCCTCGTCGAGCGAGGGGTAGGCGAGCAGCCGCGCGTGCCGGAGGAGCCACGCACGGACGCCGTCGTCCACCCAGCCCGTGAGGAGCACTCGCCCGGCCGCCTCCGAGCCGATGGCGTCGACGGCGGCGTCGATGCCGGCGCGGTCGTCGCCGTCGGGCCCGGCGATCACCAGCTGCAGCTCGGGCACCCGGTGGGCCACCGCGCCGAACGCGCGCACCAGGTGGGGGAGGTTCTTGCGCCGCTCCAGCGTGCCGGTGGCGAGCACGAACGGGCGCTGCCCCAGCTCGGGCAGCGGGCTCGGCGCCGCGGCGCCGGCGGGATCCGGTGCCGGCAGCTCGAGGGGGGCCAGGTGGACGACGCGCACGTCGGCGCCCGGGCAGTGCTCGCGCAGCGCGTCGGCCGTGGCGTGGGAGCTCGCGTGCGCGACCGCGCCGCGGCGCAGCGACCGGCGCAACACCCTGCCGGCGCGCACCACGTCGGGGTGCGCGAGCTCCGGGTGGGAGAGGAACCAGCAGTCGTACACCGACACGAGCCTCGGCAGCCGCGAGGGCGGCACCACGTAGTTGGTGGCATGGACGACGTCGGCCCCGCGGACCCAGCGGTCGAGGCGGACGAGGTCGCTGCGCGCCCACACCCGATGGGCCGCGGCCGCGGGCACCGGCAGGCGACGCACCCCGGCCTCCGCGCGCGCACGGAAGCTGGTGCGGTAGGGCAGGAGGCGCACGCCCGGATCACCCGCGAGCTCGCGGTGGAGGGCGGCGACGGCGGCGCCGACCCCGGTCCGCAGCCCCACCAGGGGGCCGACGTCGAAGGCGACGGAGATGCGGTCGCCCGCTGGCGCGCCCATGGGGAGCGCACGCTAGTCCTCCGGCCCGTCGCGGCGGGCCGGGCGTACACTCGGCCGCCATGCCCCGTGCCTTCATCACCGGCGTCACCGGCCAGGACGGCCAGCACCTGGCCCAGTTCCTCCACGGGAAGGGTTACGAGGTGTTCGGCATGGTCAAGGGCCAGAACAACCCGCGCATGACCCAGCTGCGCGACGAGTTCCCCTTCGTCGACGCGGTGCCGGGCGACCTGGCCGACCTCCCGTCGCTCGTGAAGGCGCTCGACCACGTGCAGCCCGACGAGGTGTACAACCTGGCCGCCATCTCGTTCGTGGCGATGAGCTTCAACCAGGCCGAGCTCACGGCGAACATCACCGGCACCGGCGTGCTGCGGATGCTGGAGGCGGTGCGCATCGTCGGCGGCGCGGAGCGCAACCCGATCCGCTTCTACCAGGCGAGCTCGTCGGAGATGTTCGGCAAGGTGCGCGAGACGCCCCAGACCGAGGCGACGCCGTTCCACCCACGCTCCCCGTACGGCTGTGCGAAGGTGTTCGGCCACGACATCACCGTGAACTACCGCGAGAGCTACGGGCTCTTCGCCTGCTCGGGGATCCTGTTCAACCACGAGGGCCCGCGCCGCGGTCTCGAGTTCGTCACGCGCAAGGTCACCAACGCGGCGGCGCGGATCAAGCTCGGGCTGCAGCCGGAGCTGGTGATGGGCAACCTCGACTCCAAGCGCGACTGGGGGTACGCGGGCGACTACGTCGAGGCGATGTGGCTGATGCTCCAGCAGGACGAGCCCGACGACTACGTGATCGCCACGGGGGAGACCCACAGCATCGAGGAGCTGGTCGAGCGAGCCTTCGCGGAGGTCGGGATCGACGACTGGCGCCCCTACGTCCGCCAGGACCCGCGGTTCTTCCGCCCGGCCGAGGTCGACCTGCTGATCGGCGACGCCTCGAAGGCCCGTCGCGTCCTCGGGTGGCAGCCCCGCGTCGACTTCCCCACGCTGATCAGCATGATGGTGGAGCACGACCTGCGCACCGAGTCGGCGAAGCTGCAGCGCAGCTGAGCCGTCAGCTCTCGAGCGGCATGTCCGTGAGGGCCTCGTACATCGAGGCCTCGTCGGGCAGCCGGCCCGAGCGCAGCCGCCCGCGCAGCGCGAGGGCGAACACCGTGGCCGCGGCCATCGAGCCGGCCAGCAGGCCCAGCTCCACGCGGCGGAACACCTCGCCGCCCACGGCGGCCGTCACGCCGACGAAGGTGACCATGCCGACCGTCCACCCGAGGGCGACCAGCGCATGGCCGTGGAGGGCGATGAGGGCCTGCGCCACGGCGAGGCCCAACATGTAGAAGGCGCTGCCGGCGGCGAGGACGGCCAGGGTGCGTCGGCTGAGCTCGGCGTCGTAGAGGAGCTCGACGGCGATCGGCCCGAGGGCGAACGCGCCGATGGTGCCGGCCACACCGACGCCGGCCACGAGGTACAGCAGGCGTGTGAGGCCTGAGCGGAACTCCTTCATCTCGTTGGCCGCGGCGAGCCGGGCCAGGCGGGGGAGCAGGGACGCCTGCACGGCCTGGAACAGGAACAGCGGGATCCGGGCGAGGATCACGCCGTAGCCGAACCGGGTGACGAGCGCCTCTTCGTTCTCGCCGGCGAGGAGGTTCGTGGCGATCGGGCCGGCGTTGACGAGCGACGCGGCCATCACCGACCCGAGGAGCAGCCACCCGAGGTTCGGGGTCACCTCCGACCAGCTCGCCGCCGGTCCGGGGTCGGTGCGCAACTGCCCCCGGCTCGCCACCGCGATGACGCCGACGAGCGGCGCGACCGCCACGGCGAGCCCGTACCAGCCGACGGCCGCCACGCCGAGCGCGGCGAGCAGCATGCACAGCAGGATGCGCACGAGCGCGTCGGAGCCGAGGACGACCGCATAGGCGCGGAACCTCCCCGACCCGCTGCAGACGCCCCTCGCCAGGTGGGTCGGGGCGTAGCACATGATCGACAGGATCAACGCGACCACCATCAGCCAGCTGCCGCCGAAGTAGTCGTTCGCCAGCCACGGCCCGAGCGCCGCGAGGGTGATCCCGATGATCGTGGCCAGGCCGGCGCCGAGGGCGAGCACCTTCAACAGCACGGGCCGCCCGCCGACACCGACCGCGCGCCGGGACGAGATCGCCCGCCCGAGCTCCTGCTCGAGCGGGAGGAAGGCCCCCGGCGCGAGGGCGAAGGTGGCGAACCACATGCTCACGACGGGCTTGAAGGCCTCTTCGCTGCCGAGCGCGACGGTCCCCACCCGGAAGAAGGCGAAGCTGCAGATGCCGGCGATGAAGATCCCGACACCCACGGGGATGGTGCCCTCCGGCAACGGCAGGCGCGCTGTGGATGCTGATGCGTCGCGGGCCACCAAGCGGGCGAGGTTATCGGGTGGCTCAAGCGTCCCCCCGGCCACGCCGATGAGTCATCGATGGCTCGACACCGCCGTGTTCGTCGCCTCGCGGGGCGACATCTGCTCGCGCTGGCCGCCGTCGCCGGGCTCGCCCAGGGCGCGCTGCCCGCGACGGCCGCTGCGGTGGCGGCACCCCGACCGGCGAGCGCCGAGGCGCTGGTGGTCGACGGGCGCGGGAACGGCCACGGGATCGGCATGAGCCAGTGGGGCGCGTACGGCTTCGCCGCCGACGCCGGCTGGAACGCCCAGCAGATCCTCGACCACTACTACGGCGGCACCGTCGCGGGCACGACCGACGCCACCTCGATCACGGTGCGGCTGATGAACCTCGACGACCAGCAGACCGCCGTGGTGCACGACAAGGGCCAGCTCGTCGTCGACGGCGTCGCCGGCGGGCCCTGGCGCTCGGTGGTCGTGCGCGAGGTGACCCAACGCAGCTACACCGTGTGGGCACGCGCCGACGCCGCCGTCTGCCCCGGTGGGGCCGACCCGCTGACGTCGGGGTGGGCGGTCGTGGCGGCGGGGCTGCCGTCGGTGACCGTGCGGCCGGCGACGGACACCTCCGCGAGCGGCGACGTCGGCGACCTCGCCGCCGTGTGCGAGCCCGGCGGCCGCGTCCGGTCGTACCGCGGCGTGATCCGCGCCGTCAACGGCACGGCCAACGAGAACCGCACCGTGAACGAGGTGCCACTCGAGCAGTACCTCCGGGCTGTGGTCGCTTCCGAGATGTCGCCCTCGTGGGCGTCCAAGGGGTTGGAAGCGCTGCGGGCCCAGGCGGTGGCGGCGCGCAGCTTCGGCCTGGCCGAGAGCCGGTACTCGTACGCCAAGACGTGCGATCAGATCTGCCAGTACTACCCCGGTGCGGCCTGGCGGGCGGGCGTGGGCGGGACGCTCAACCGCACGGAGCACGCCTCCACCGACGGCGCCGTCCAGTCCACCGCGGCGCAGGTGCGCCGCGTGGGCTCGGCCGCCGGCCCGGTGGCCCTCACCATGTTCTCGTCGTCGTCGGGCGGGTGGACGGCGGCGAGCACGCTGCCGTTCCCCGCGGTCGCCGACCCCGGTGACGCGACCGCGGCCAACCCGCACCACCGCTGGACGGTGACGGTGCCGCGCTCGGTGGTGGAGCAGGCCTGGCCGTCGATCGGCACGTTCACCGGGCTGGCCGGGGTGCAGCGCAGCGGGCAGGGCGAGTGGGGCGGCCGGGTGATCAGCCTGACCGTCGTCGGCACCGCGGGATCGGTGAAGGTGGGCGGCGACACCTTCCGGCGGGCCCTCGGCCTGCGCTCGAACTGGTTCGACGTGCGCGGCGCGGCGGCCCCGGCGCCCGCCCCGGCGCCGTCCGGGCCGGGCGGTGGGTGCGGCACGCGGCTGCCCCCGCCGATCACGGGCGCGTACCAGCCGGGGCCGGCGGCGCGCTACGCGCCGCGGGTGCCCGAGCGGCTGATCGACACGCGGGACGGCACCGGCACGGCCGTAGCGCCGCTGCTGGCCGGGTGCACCCTCGTGGTGGCGCCGCCCGTGCCCGCGGGCACCACCGCCGTCACGATCAACGTGGTGACGGTGGAGAGCTCCGCGCAGGGCTTCCTCGCCGCGTACCCCTGCGGCATCGACCGGCCGTTCACGTCGATCGTGCAGTCGCGGCCCGGCTCCATCGTCAGCGGCTCGGCGATCGTGCCCCTGGCAGCGAACGGCACGTTCTGCGTGTTCAGCAACATCACCACCGAGGTGGTCGTCGACCTCACCGGCTCGTACGCCCCGGACGCGCCCGCCGGCTTCGAGCCGCTCGACACCCAGCGGCGCTTCGACTCCCGGCCGGGCGGCTCGCGCCTCGGTGCGGGGTCCGTCGTCAGGGTGGGCACCCGTGGTCCCGGCGCGGCGCCGGCCGACAGCACCGGCGCCTCCATCACGATCCACGCGCTCGACGCGGCGTGGCCGGGCTTCGTCACCGCCTGGCCCTGCGACGCCGAGCGGCCGTGGGCGAGCTCGGCGAACGTGGATGCCGGCGGCTCGTCGGCCAACGAGGCCGTGCTCGCCGTCGCTGCCGCGACGGGGGAGGTGTGCATCTACCTCAGCGCGCCCATGCACCTCGCCGTGGACCTCAACGGGTGGTTCGGACCGACCGCCACGACCACGTTCCACGCCGTCGTGCCGTTCCGCCTGGCCGACACCCGCGAGGGCCACGGCTGGCCCTCACGCTTCGCGGCCAACGCCGGGCGGAGGATCCAGGTGGCCGGCGTCGGCGGGCTGCCGAGCGGCGGCGCGGTCCGCGCCGTGGCGGCGCAGGCGACGGCGGTCGGCCCCGCCCGCGCCGGGTGGGCGACGGTGCACCCGTGCCGCCCGGGGACGCCCGAGGTGTCGATGCTCCGGTACCCGGCGGGCGCGATCGTCGCCGCACCGGTAAACGTGCCGCTCGACGCGACGGGCGCCTGGTGCGTGGTCGCGAGCCAGGCGACCGATCTGGTGGTCGACGTCTTCGGCTGGTACGGCTGAGGGCTACGCCGCGTTGCGGACGAGGCCGCGCAGCTGCTGGCGGGCGGCCTTGGCGACGTCGTGGGCCTGGCCCAGCAGCACGCCGGCCTGCTCCGGCAGGCGCTGCTCGACGGCCTCGACGGCGGCGTCGAGCTTCGCCTCCACCGCGGTGAGGCGCTCGTCGAGCTGGCCGAGGGTGGCCTCGAGGCCGGGGAACGAGCCGGAGAGCTCGCGGCGGCGGACCTGCAGCTGCTGCACGGTCAGCACGCCGGCGCCGATCATCACGTAGACGGCGTCGCGGACGAAGCCGGCCACCTTGTCGGCGGTGGTGTCGAAGGTGGCGCTGGTGTGGGAGGAGGAGGTCTCGGTCATGGGAGCAGCCTACCGCGGAGTGCTAACTATTGCAAGCACTTTGCGTGCTGACGTGAGCAGTGCGCCGTCGGGTTCGCTGACCGGGCGCCGCGGGGAGGCGGGAGTAGCCTCGCATGCTCGTGGAACCGGCCAGCCAGCTCGCGCCGCCCGTCGTGGCGGTGATGGTGGTCCACGAGCCGGGGGAGTGGTTCGACGAGGTGCTGGTCGCCCTGGCCGAGCAGGACTACACCAACCTGAAGGTGCTGGTCCTGGTGGTGGGCGAGCCGGGCGACGTGCCCGAGCGGGTGGGGCGGCTGGTGCCGCGGTCGTTCGTACGCGTCGTCGCCGACAGTGGCGACGTCGGCTTCGGCCCGGCGGCCAACGAGGTGCTCCGCCTCGTGGAGGGCGAGAACGGGTTCTTCTGCTTCCTCCACGACGACGTGGCCCTCGACCCCGACGCGGTCCGCCTCCTCGTGGAGGAGCTGTACCGCTCCAACGCCGGGATCGTCGGGCCGAAGCTCGTCACGTGGGACGACCCGAGCGTGCTGCAGCACGTGTGCTACGGGGTGGACCGCTTCGCCGACGTCGACCCGATCGTCGAGCCCGGGGAGACCGACCAGGAGCAGCACGACGCGGTCCGCGACGTGTTCGCCCTGCCATCGGCGTGCCTGCTCGTGCGCGCCGACCTGTTCCACAGCCTCGGTGGCTTCGACCGCACGCTGGCCTTCCACGGCGAGGACGTCGACCTCTGCTGGCGCGCCCACCTCCAGGGCGCGCGCGTCGTCGTGGTCCCCTCGGCGCGGGCCCGCCACCTGGAGGCGCTGCCGGCACGCCGCCCGGACCTCCCGCACGTGACCCTGCGCGAACGGCACCGGCTGCGCACGGCAGCCACCCTCACGGGAGGCCGCCGGCTCCCCGCCCTGCTCGCGGAGCTGGTGGTCGTCACCCTCGCGCAGTTCGTCGTGGCGGTGGTCTCCGGTCACGCGGCGCGGGGCTGGGCCGGCGTGCGCGGCCTCGTCGCCCTCGTCCCCGCCGTGCCTCGCGTGGTCGCCCGCCGGCGGGTCCTCGCGCCCTCACGGTCGGTGCCCGACCGCGAGGTGGTCGGCATGCAGATCCGCGGCAGCGCGCGCGTGGCGGCGTGGCTGCGCAGCCGCGATGCCCGCCCCGATCCGTTGCACCAGTCCCGCGCGTGGCGCGAGCGGTCGGGTGGCGCCGCGGCGGTGGGCCTCGTGCTGCTCCTCGTCGGCGTCGTCGTGGGCAGCCGCCACCTGGTCACGGGCGGCGTGCCCCGCTTCGGGCAGTTCATGCCCTTCCCCGGCGGCCCGCGCGACCTGCTGTCGACGTACGCCTCGGGGTGGAACGCCCGCGGCCTCGGCGCGACCGGCCCGGCGCCCACGGGCATCGCCGCGGTCGGCATCGCCGGAGCCGTCGCCCTCGGCAGGATGGGGCTCCTGCACACGGCGTCGGTCGTCGGCCTCGTCGCCGTCGGGGCGATCGGCGCCTGGCGCCTGACGGGCGCCTTCAGCCTCACCAGATCGCGGCTCGTCACCAGCGCCGTGTACGCGCTGGTCCCGCTGCCGGCCGCATTACTCTCCATGGGGAGGTGGTCGGCACTGCTCGTCTACGCCGGGCTGCCTTGGTCGGTGGACGCGATGCGACGCAGCGCAGGCCTGCTGCCCGGCCCCTCCGGCGAGGCCGGCGAGCGCTCCGCCCCCGTCGGCGTGCGCCACCAGGTGCGCCTCGTCGCCGGTGGCGCGCTCGCCGCCGGCGTGGTCGTCGCCTTCGTCCCCGCCCACCTGCCCGTGTTGCTCGTGGTCGCCGGGGTGCTCGCCGTGGCGACGCTGATCACCGGCGCCCCGCCGTCGGCCGCGGCGCGCCTGGCCGTCGCCGGCGGCGCCGCGGTGGCAGGCGCCGCCCTGCTGGGCCTGCCGTGGCTGGCGGCGGTGGTGGGCGACCACGGGTGGCGCGGCCTCGTCGGTCCCGGGGCCGGCGGTCGCCCGGTGACCGCCGGCGACCTCCTCGTGTTCGACGTCGGCCGGTCGCCCCTGCCCGTGCTGTCGATCGCCCTCTACCTCCCGGTGCTGGGCGCGGTCCTGCTGGGCCGTGGCTGGCGGTTCGGTTGGGCGGTGCGCGGGGCGGCCCTCGTGGTCGTCTTCGGGTGGCTCGCCGTGCTCGCCGAGCGGGACAGCCTGCCGGTGGCGGCTCCGGAGGCGGGGATCCTCCTCGTCCCGGTGGCGCTCGGGGTGGCCCTGTGCGCGGGGTGCGTCGTCGCCTCGTTCGAGCTGGAGGTGCGCGGCGGCAGCTTCGGCTGGCGGCAGCCCGTGGCGGTGCTGTGCATGCTGGCGGTCGCCGTCGGGGCGATCCCCGGCGTCCTGGCGCTCGGCGGCGGGCGCTGGAGCATGCCGCAGACCACGCTGGTCGACCTGCGCGGCTGGTTCCCCGACGACCCGCGCGAGGGCGAGTACCGCGTGCTCTGGGTGGGCGACCTCGACGTCGTCCCGGTGGTCCCCACGGAGTACCGCCCGGGGGTCGGCTACGCGATCTCGGAGGGCGGCCGGTTCGACATCACCCAGCAGTGGGCGCCGCCGACCACCGCGGCCGACGCGGAGATCGAGCAGGCCCTCGACGCCATCGCGCAGGGCACCACCACCCGCGCCGGCCGCCTGCTCGCCCCGTACGCCATCCGCTACGTCGTCGTGCCGGTGGTCGACGGCGCCGTCAGCACGGCGCGGCGCCCCGTCGCCCCGCCCGAGGGCCTCCTCGACGCGCTCGCCGACCAGCTCGACCTCGGCAGCCTCTACAGCCCTGTCAACTTCACCGTCTACGAGAACGAGGCGTGGGTGCCGGTCCGCGGCGTGCTGTCCGAGGGCGCGGCCGCGGCGTCGCGCGTGGCCGGTCCGACCGCCCTCGCCCAGGCGGAGCTGGCGGCGACGCCGGCCCTCGGCGCCGACCCGAGCCGCCCAGGCGCGCCCGTCGCGGGCGACGTGCCGGCCGGCACCTTCCACCTCGCCGTCCCGTTCGGCCGGCGGTGGCAGCTCGACGTGGGCGGGAGCGCCGTCCCCGCCCGCCCGGCCTTCGGGTCGACGACCGCGTTCGACGTGGCTGCCGGTGGGCGGGCCGAGCTGTCCTACGACACGTCGGGCGCGCACCGGGTGGCGGTCGCCGTCCAGGCGGCGCTCTGGCTCGCCGCGCTCGTCGCGGCCGCCGGCGTGGGGATGACCCGCTACCGGCGCGTGAGCAGGCGGATCGACGAGGCGGACGAGCCGCTGATCACCTTCGACCCGCTGGTGACCCCGCCCGACCCCGCGCAGCGGATGCCCGGGCCCGACGACGTGGTCGCCGCCGCCGGGGAGCGTGAGCCGTGACGCTGCGCCGCTCGCTCGTCGCCGTGGTGGTCCTCGCCGCGCTCGTCGGCCTGCTCGCCACGGGCAGGGAGCCCACGGCCGCCGACGCCGCCACGTTCACCCGCCTCGGCCGGCCGACCATGCCGTTCGTGCCGAACGGGGCGTTCATCACGGCGTCGTGGTTCTGCCCCGGCGTCCCGGGCGCGGGCGCCCCCGACGCCGCCGACGGGGCGACGGGCGGCACCGTCGCCGTGGTCAACCCGGGCGACGAAGCGATGACCGGCACCGTCACGGCGTTCAGCTCCTCGCCGGAGGCAGGGCCCTCCCGGTGGGAGATCACGGTGCCGCCCCGCTCGCGGACCACCGTCGAGCTGGTGGAGCTGCAGCCCACCGGCGCCTACGTGTCGGCGCTCGTCGAGATCGAGGGCGGCGGTGGCTTCGTGGAGCAGGTGGCCCGGCACCCCGACGGAGCGGTCGTGGCGCCCTGCGCGAACGCCGCGTCGTCCACCTGGTACTTCGCCGACGGGTTCACCGTGGGCGGCAGCTCCGAGCAGCTGGTCCTCACCAACCCGTACCCACGCGAGGCGGTGGTGGCCATCGGCTTCGTCACCGCCGACGGTGTGCGCCGGCCGTCGCGGCTGCAGAACCTCGTCGTCCCCGGGCGGTCCGTCCAGGTGGTGGAGCTCGGCGCCCGCGACGAGCCGCTGGTGGCGGCGCAGGTGGTGGCGAGCCGCGGCAGGGTGATCGCCGGGCGGGCGCAGCGCTACGAGGGCGGCGGGAGGTCGGGGTTCTCGATGACGCTCGGCGCCCCGTCGCTGTCCACCCAGTACTGGTTCGCCGACGGGGAACGGGCGGAGGGGGTCACCGAGCAGTACAGCATCTTCAACCCCACCGACGAGCAGGTGAGCGTGTCGGTCGTGTTCCTCGGAGCGCCCATCAGCGACGACTTCGCCAACGACACCGAGATCGTCGTGCCGGCCGGGCGGGCCGTCAGCTTCGACACCGCCGACGTCGCCGGCCTGCCGCAGGGGCGCCACGGCGCCGTGTTCTCCACGTTCAGCGCGGCGTCGATCGTGGTCGAGCAGGCCATCACCCGGCCGGCGGGCGACGGGCGGACCACGTCGGTGGTGATGGGTGCCCCACCCGAGCTCGCGGCGCGGCGCTGGTCGGCGGCGGTCAGCTCCGAGCTCGCCCTCGACGACGTGATCGTGGTGCTGAACGCCGACAACATCGACACCACCGTCACGGTGCGCTCGCTGGGGCCCGGCGGGCTCGCTCCGGTGCCGGGCCTCGAGTCCGTGCCGCTGCCGGCCGGCGGGTTGATCACGCTGCCGGTCGCCGACCCGACGGCGCTCGGGGCGCCGTTCGTGGTGGAGAGCGGCCAGAGCACCTTCGTCCAGCGCCTCCTGCCCCGGGGCGCCGACCTGCGCGGTCGCAGCGCGTCGTTCGCGCTGGCGGGCTGACGATGGACCGCCTGGCGGTGGCGGCGGCGATCGTCGCCGTCGCCGCGCTCGTCGCGCTGGTGCTGCGCCGGCGCCGCCGCCCCGACGCCCCGACGCAGCCGAGCTACCAGGCGCCGTCGCAGCTCGATCGGGACGACTTCGCCGAGGGCGGGCACCCGTGGCTGCTGGTCGTGTTCACCTCGGCGACCTGCCACACCTGCGCGGACACGCTCGGCAAGGCGCGTGCAGCCGCCAGCGGCGAGGTGGGTGTGGTCGAGGTGGAGTACGGCGCCGAGCGCGAGCTGCACCGCCGGTACGGCATCGACGCCGTGCCCACGCTGGTGCTCGCCGACGCGGACGGGGTCGTCCACGCCAGCTTCATCGGCAAGGTGACGGCCACCGACCTGTGGGCCGCCGTGGCCGAGGCGCGGCGGCCGCCGAGCGGTTAGCTGGCCGGGGCGCCCGCCTCGTGGTGCGGTGACGCGTCGCTGAGGCCGGCCTGCACGAGCTGTGCCACCTCGGAGCCCTCGATGGTCTCCTTCTCGAGCAGCGCCTCGGCGACGAGGTCGAGGCCCGCCCGATGCTTCGTGAGGAGCTCGTGGGCCCGCTGCTCCTGCTCGAGCAGGATCCGGGCGATCTCCTCGTCCATCATCCGCGCCGTCTCGTCGGAGTACTCCCGGCCGCTCGTCATCAGGTCCTCGCCGAGGAACACCTGCTGCTGGCTGTGGTACGCCATCGGTCCGATCCGCTCGCTCATGCCCCACTCGCGGACCATCCGCCGGGCGATGCCCGTGGCCTGCTCGAGGTCGTTCGCAGCCCCCGAGTTGAGGTGGCCGTACACGATCTTCTCGGCGACGCGCCCGCCCATCGCACGGCAGATCACGTCCTCGAAGTACTCCTTCGAGTACGTGTGCCGCTCCTCCGGCAGGCTCCACGTGACGCCGAGGGCCATGCCCCGCGGGAGGATCGTCACCTTGTGGAGCGGGTCGGCGTGCGGCAGCACGACGGTGAGCACCGCGTGCCCGCCCTCGTGGATGGCCGTCGCCCGGCGCTCCTCGCCGGTGAGCACCAGGCTCTCCCGCCGCGCACCGAGGACGACGCGGTCGCGGGCGTTCTCGAAGTCGATCCGCTCGATCTCCTGGCTGTTGCGCCGGACGGCGAACAGGGCGGCCTCGTTGACGAGGTTGGCCAGGTCGGCGCCGCTCATCCCGGGCGTGGCCTTGGCCATCACCTCGAGGTCGACGTCGGCGCCCATCCGCTTGTCGCGGGAGTGGACCTTCAGGATCGCCAGGCGCTCGTCGGCCTCCGGCAGCGGGACGACCACCTGGCGGTCGAAGCGGCCGGGGCGCAGCAACGCCGGGTCGAGGATGTCGGGGCGGTTCGTGGCGGCGAGGATGACGATGCCCTCGCTCGTCTCGAAGCCGTCCATCTCGGCGAGCATCTGGTTGAGCGTCTGCTCGCGCTCGTCGTGGCCGCCGCCGAGGCCCGCGCCGCGCTTGCGCCCGATCGAGTCGATCTCGTCGATGAAGATGATCGCCCTGCCCAGCTTGCGCGCCTGCTGGAACAGGTCGCGCACGCGGCTCGCGCCGACGCCCACGAACATCTCCATGAAGTCGGAGCCGGTGACGGACAGGAAGCCCACGCCCGCCTCGCCGGCGACCGCTCGTGCGAACAGCGTCTTGCCCGTGCCGGGGGGCCCGACGAGGAGCATCCCCTTCGGCACCTTGGCGCCGATCTCGCGGAACCGCTCCGGCATGCGCAGGAAGTCGACGACCTCGGTGATCTCCTGCTTCACGCCCTCGTAGCCGGCGATGTCGGCGAAGGTGGTGGTCGGCTTGTCGGGGTTGAACGCCTTGGCGCGGCTCTTGCCGACCGACATGATGCTGCCGGCCTGACCCATGGCCCGGCGCTGCATCCACACGAAGAACGCGATCAGGAGCAGGAACGGCAGGAACAGCCCGATCCAGCCGAGCAGCGGGTTGGACTGGGGGGTGACGGCCTCGAAGTCGACGTTCTGCGCCTGCAGCACCTCCTGCTGCTCCTGGGTGGGGAAGCCGGTGGTGGCGGTGGTGCGGTAGCGGGTGCCGTCGGCCAGCTCACCCGTGATGGCGAAGTTCTCGTTGTTGAACGTGGCGGTCTCGACGTCGCCCTGCTGCCC
>VFQR01001926.1_pt1 | contig 14268 bp, 13 predicted proteins | sample 3512321 | NCBI WGS metagenome assembly VFQR01 (sample SAMN10412374, study PRJNA504923) | tailings metagenome | isolation source: Relicate 3 Philex TSF1 revegetated site | place: Philippines: Tuba, Benguet | collected 2017-08-29
GTCGAATCCTGGATTAATGGTGCTCAAAAAAGGGACGGTAAAAGGACTTTGGCCAGCTAGCTCGTTACCCTTACAAAATCAACTCGAAGCACTTCTTAAATAATGGGCTCCTATCTCGCCAAACGATTAATTTCAGGCATTTCGGTGCTTTTTGGCGTGGTGACCATTGTGTTTTTCCTCTTTAACGTACTTCCTGGCGACGCCGCACAAATGACGCTTGGCCAACGAAGTGACGTAGCCTCGCTCGAAGCAGTAAATAAAGAACTAGGACTTGATCAGCCCCTACAGATTCAGTACATCCGCTACCTGAACGATATAAGTCCTTTCAGTGTGCACGTTGATGATAGTGCCAATAGAGCGAAGTATGTTTATACTCGCTTGTTTTCGGTAGGTGAAAACCAGTATTTGGTTGTTAAAAAGCCCTATTTACGTCGCTCCTACCAAAGCAAACAAACCGTAAATGCGATACTGGCCGGGGCGCTACCTGGCACCGCAATTCTGGCCCTCGCGGCGATGCTTCTAGCAACGGGTTTAGGCTTGTTATTAGGTGCTTTGTCGGCGCTGTACCCGCAAAGCTGGATCGATCGGCTATCTGTGTTCATTTCAATACTGGGCATATCAGCACCGAGTTATTTCGCAAGTATATTGGTGGCTTGGCTATTTGGTTACCTCTGGCACGACTTTACGGGCCTCTCAATGACCGGTAGCTTGTTTCGTTTTGATGCCTTTGAAGGTCGACAATTGGCCCTTGAAAATCTGATACTTCCAGCCGTTACCCTAGGACTTCGTCCGCTAGCCATTATTGTTCAATTGAGTAGAAATACATTTTTAGAAGTGCTTGGCATGGATTACATCCGAACAGCGCGTGCCAAAGGGCTTAATGCGAGGCAAGTCTTAATCAAACACGCCATGCGCAATGCGATGGGGCCCGTAGTAACGGCCATTTCAGGTTGGTTTGCTTCTTTACTTGCTGGGGCTGTTTTCGTAGAGTACATCTTTGGTTGGAAAGGTCTCGGTAAAGTGACTGTAGATGCCCTTATGAAATTTGATATGCCCGTGGTGATGGGATCGGTATTGTTCATTTCTGTAGTTTTTGTACTCGTGAACGTATTGGTCGATTTTGTATACGCTTGGCTTGATCCGCGAATTAGGCTCCAATGAACAATATTTATTTGGTAGGCTTGCCAGGTTCGGGGAAATCTACCTCGGGAAAACGCTTTGCAAAAAAACTTGGAAGAGGGTATATCGACTTAGACAAGCTGATTGAACTTCGGAGTAAAACCAAAATAGCAACCATCTTCCAACAACACGGGGAAGAGGCTTTCCGTGAAATTGAATCGAGTTGTTTGCGCGAAACAGCACAAAGTACCAAATTGGTCGTAGGGTGTGGTGGAGGCACTGCGGCTTGGGGAGATAATATGAGCTGGATGTTAAACCATGGGGTGGTTATTTGGATAGATATTCCCTTGGAAGAACTTACACGAAGAATTAAACTTTCACGTAACGAAAGACCTCTTTTTCCAAGTCGAAAGAGCGACGACATTCGGATGAAGCTCGAGGAATTACTCGCCCATAGAATGGCGTTTTACAGCAGGGCCAGTTATCGTGTACATAGTGAGGCGGAATTACTACGCCTAAGTGTGGCCGTGTAGTTCATATAAGCATAACGAGCAGTTCACCTGCGATTTACAGTGCAGTCCGTATTTCGCTAAAACTTCGTTATGCAAAAACGTAAGGTTGATATGGTGGTCATTTCTGATGTCCATCTGGGCACCTACGGTTGTCATGCCACGGCGCTCTTACAATACCTCAACAGCATTGAGCCTGGCCTCATCGTCCTCAATGGCGATATCATCGACATTTGGCAATTCAGAAAGCGGTATTGGCCCAAGTCCCATATGTTGGTAATCAAAAAGATCTTCGAATTTCTGAGTGCTGGTGTACCGGTTTATTATCTCACCGGCAATCACGATGAAATGTTGCGTAGGTTCAGCGGGCTTCAACTTGGCAACTTTTATCTGAAAGACAAGCTAGTTATCGAGCTCGATGGCAAAAAAGCCTGGTTGTTTCACGGCGATGTCTTTGATGTAACCATGCGTTATTCGAAATGGCTAGCTAAATTGGGTGCCATTGGCTACGATACACTCATCCTCATCAATAGTTTTGTGAACTGGGTATCTGAGCGCATGGGTCGAGGCAAAATTTCACTTTCCAAAAAAATAAAGGACAGCGTTAAAACAGCGGTCAAATACATCAACGATTTCGAGAAAGTTGCTGCCGAATTGGCAATCGACAATCAATATGCCTATGTGGTATGTGGCCATATTCACCAACCTGCTCAACGCACCATTACTAATCAAAAAGGCAGTACCGTTTACTTAAACTCGGGCGATTGGATAGAGAACCTTACTTCTTTAGAATATCATGAAGGAGCCTGGCAAGTTTACCATCACAAATCGGAAGAATACGCAGCTGTACCTATCGAAGAACTTAGTCGTACTGCAGATATATTTGCTCTTTTCGCCGAGCACAAATTAGAAGAGGCCGTTTTGTTCAGTAAGCTGACCAAATACCCCGCAGCTAGTTAAGTTAATGCGTATCCTATATGCCTTCCAAGGAACCGGTAATGGACACCTTAGTAGAGCTCGTGATGTCATACCCTTGGTGCGACAATTTGGAGAGGTAGATATACTGGTGAGTGGAACCGAATTGGACCTTAGCTTACCTTGGGAACCTACGTATCGGTTCAGGGGAATTTCGTTTAAATACAACCAAAATGGCGGATTGGATTATTTCGCGAGCATCCGAAGTTTAAAGCTACTTCGGTTTTTACAAGATGTTTACAAGCTCGACCTCAGCAAATACGACCTTATTCTGAATGATTTTGAACCCGTGAGTGCATGGGCTGCAGTTTTCAAAAAAAGAAGCGTAGTTGGGCTGAGTCATCAGGCAGCATTTTTAAGTAAAAAAACACCCCGACCTGAAAAAAAAGATCTTCTAGCAGAATTTCTCTTTCGCTACTTCGCTCCTGTAAGCTCCTATCGAGCCTTTCATTTTCAACAATACGATACAAACATCTATCCGCCCGTTATTCGAGAAGAAGTAAGAAAGCTTAACCCTACTCATTCCCATTGCGTAGTAGTATATCTTCCAGCTTATGCTGACGATTTTCTCGTTGACCTATTCCAGAATTTTCCTGACTTCGATTTTATAGTTTTCAGTAAACACGCAAAATCTAGCTCCGTGAATGGCCATGTTTCGATAGAACCCATTCACAACGAAAACTATTTGAAAGCACTAGCAATATGCCATGGTCTCATCACAGGAGGGGGATTTGAAGCGCCAGCCGAGGCACTTTACTTAGGCAAGAGAGTTTTATGTGTGCCCATTGCTGGACAGTACGAACAACTAGCGAATTCTGTTGCTGCCGAAAGGCTTGGCGCAGACTATCTGGTACGACTTGACCATGACAAAATATCATATATTCGAGACTGGCTCAGAAAATCGGCACCTAATCCAATAGAATTTCCACAGCTTTTACCGCTCATAACAGCCGAACTCTGCTCGAAAAAACCTTGAATAAAGCTCATAAACGAGCTTTTTGAAAATTGTATATTAAACTGTATAGTGGTGTTTTTAGGTTAATCCGATAACAAGTAGGTGATTTGTTCATTAATCCGTACAGTCATGCCGAAAGGACGTCCGAAAAAATCTGAAGAAGCAATTTTACCAAGTTCCGTACGTGTAGTTAAACTTGAAATTGAAAATGACATTGCTGTAAATTCAGCGATTACGGATATCGTTAAGAAATTGAACGCATGTTTTATTTGCCCTAATGAATCGGTATTTGAGCGCGTTCTTTCGGATTTAAAACCTCAGCTCAACATCACATGCGTCGACAACCCAATAGATGCTTTAGCCTTAGCAAGGATAAACAGACCTGACCTTCTGGTGTACATCGAAGACGTACTAAATCCTTCCATATGGGTAACATTACGGTCGTTCAACCAACAAGAAAATACGCCCATCATCCCAGCAATACTGTATTGCCCATCTCTTTCAAGAACTGAAATTAGAAAAGCGTATCAACTTGGTGCCATCTCGTGCTGCTGCAACGATTTAAATGCAACAAGCATTAGTACCCAGTTAAACAGTGTAGTTAATTACGCATATCAACTTTTAGCCTCAGGGAATCCAAGTTCCATCGTAAAAATTCCTACCGAAAACAAAGAACAGTCTAAGGCTCGTTTCATTGAGAGATTAAATCTGTTGATAGAAAAATCCATAACGAACAAAAAATTTTCTATCCACGACATGGCCAATCAAATGGGCCTGAGCATTAGCACCTTAGAAAGAAAATGCTCGATACTATTTAATATGCCCCCAAAAAGTTATTTGGCAGAAGTACGTTTACTAAAAGCATACAAGCTACTGGAAACGGGTCGATACAGCGTAGGTAAGGCTTGTGAACTATGTGGTTTTTCTAGTTCATCGTACTTTTCTACTAAATTCTTGAATCGATTTAAAGTAAAGCCTTCGGCACTCGTAAGAGATTTACAAAGAACTGCTTAGGTCTCATCAAACCTTCATAATAAACTCTTCGAGTCGTTCTCCATGCGCTAATCCTAGCTTAGCCCGGATTCGGTACCGACTAATGTTTACACTCTGAGGTGAAATGCCAAGGCGTTTGGCAATTTCCCTGCTGCTCATGTGTACTCTGAGTAAACACAGTAACCGAATTTCAGAGTTGGTCAAATCTACATATCGAAGTCTTAAACGCCACTGATATCCCTTGTAAACGTCGTCGAAAAGCTTCAGAAAGTCGGACCAATCGTCATCAGTAAGTAGCCTCATCTGACGCATAACCGAAATAAGCTCAATCTTTTCGTCATTCACAGGAATCTCTATATCTGTTTGGGCCAAGTCGTCAACATGGGCTATTGTCTCAACTTCTTCTATAGCCCCTGTTTTGAATGATCCAGCTTGGAATTCGTAGTTTTCGTTGAGCGGCAAACCAGGCTTCAATTTTGGTTTTAGTAGCTGGTACGAAACAGCCGTTAAACTAGTTAGAAAAAGCACGAGCAACACATACCACCACGGATTCGCATTTGAACCCTCAGGCAATAAAAATGCCTTCTGATTGCGCAAAGATTCTTGAAGAGTTGGAGGACCTAGAACCAAGTCGTGCTGCAACTGGGTTTTTAACCACAATGCCCTAAGTCTATCTCTTGCTTGCAGGTAATTGGAGTAATGCTCAATTAGTCGATCACTCCTGAATCGTTCCGAACACTTGAAAATTGCATAAAGCGTTTGCATTTCAATAAAAGGAGTCTTTATCTCCTCTGCAAGCTCTACTGCTTTATTCAAGTAATAAGTACTTAATTCCTGCTCGCCTTGTTCGCAATACAATTGCCCCAAGATTACATGAATCTGCCAAGATTCATTTCGGTCTAAATTTTCACTTTGTTTGGCGTGCAATGAAATCAAAAGTTCATTGTTGGCTGCCTCCTTATGGATTACGCTTAGCCGCCCGTACAAAACCATCGTTGAAGCCTTTATCGTGCTGCTCGATAGGCCTGTGGAATCAACGAATTTTTTTAATGAGTCGTAGACTATTCTCGTCCATCGAAATCCTGGTTGCTTTTCAAATTTAGTCTCCTCGTTGCTAATCCATCGCTCATCTAAAAATTGCATAGGCCATTCATCGTGGCTGAACCACTCGGCCATCTCCATAGGATTCATAATCCGGGTAACGTATTCTTCTTTAGGTTCTGGCCCATCTTCGGCCAATACCACAGTAGAATACCCATGGACAAGTTGAAGTAGAAGAATTAATCTAAAAGTAATTAGTTTCAGAGGTAATAGGTTTAGCTAAACATAAAGTAAAGAATCAATGCCTAAAGTTGGGCCAATTATTAAAAAAATGACTCAAACATTAAAATGATTGAGCCCTGGTTATTCTTGCAAAAAAGGCAATATTCCTTTCAAACGTGAAGTATCTTGTAAGACCCACATTTGCTCAGTAGGACTGTAAACATAGTCGGCATCGGGCCACTCTATATATTCCGCATTTGACCAATAGGAACTAACCCCACCTGTACCAATCATTTCTTGGTAAAGCTCTTGGCCTCTATTCAATTGATCGGGTGCAAGACGGGGAGTAACAAACAACTGATCTAACCAAACAATTTTATCTTGCGCATTGGTCAGAAGCTTTCCACCTACAAATCGATAGTGTTCATACAAACTTTTTGGGTCACGTTTTTTGTACAAAAAGTAAACGGTATCCTCCTTGATGTGCCATGCACTCAGTTGACTATCATGAAAGTCAATCAATTGCCGGTAATACCCTAAATGACTGTTATCGAAACGCGCTGTTGCCTTAATCTCCTCAGGACGAGTATCAACATGAATGGCTAATTGAAGCAAATAATTCTCCATTTGTTCGTTTGAAAGGGTTTTTTCAGGTTCATAATTGCTTGCACAACCTACCATAAACAACAAAAAGAGAAAATGTAATCCTGGTTTCATTTTATCAAGTTAATAAATAAAAAGAGTCCGGCATACGCCGGACTCTGTCATCAAGTAAGAGAATATCTTAGTACGCTTTGTTCACAGCGTCGAATTCGATCCATGCAGTACCCCAGTTCCAACCAGCAGCAGCCGATGTACCGAAAGCGCCGATATAAGGAACTGCTTCAAAACCAGCTACTGCATTAGCACCGGTAGCAAGTGGGCTGCCCGACTTCAACAGTGGGTTAAAGTTTACAAAACTTGGAGTTGCCGACCATACTTCACCTACGAAGGTAGCTGAATCACCCAGAGCAGTGTTAGTTGTTGCGAAGTTAGCAGGAACTGTAGAACCACCGCTGGTAGAAGTGTTAGCTCCGTTACGGAAGAAGTAGTTGCCTGTTACAGCTGCATCAGCACCTGAACCGTTGAAACGGATACCAGTAGTGAAACCAGAAAGGATAGAGTTGTAAAGTTTCAGTTTCGTGTTGCTGTTCAATTCAACTGCTGCCTGATAGTTCGCATTAATGGTTGAAGCGAATACACGTGGACCAACTACAGTGATGTTAGCGAATTCACAAGCACTTTGAAGAGCTGCACCAGCATTTGAGTTCGAAGAAGCTTCGAATGCACGTGAACCAGATTTGTCAGCGATGTTTGCATCACGAATGATCAAACCGAACTGAACTTTTCCTGAGTAACCACGGTCAGAGTCAAAGTCATCATCCCATGTGCTGTATGCAATGAGGTATTTGTGATTGTTGAAACCACCGAACCACTCATAAGCGTCGTCGTTAGCATACGAAACCATGATGTTCTCGATTACGGTACCCGAACCAACCGAACCCATGGTAAGTGAGTTAAGCTCGTTATCAGGAGAAAGCTCTTGGCCAGCGAATTCGATACGGCAGAATTTCATTGAACCACTGTTCTGATCGTTGATGGCTGCACCAGCACCAGGGCCATACAAACCATTCTCGGTACCACTAGCAGAAATACCCTCGATAGTCGAGTTAGCATTACCATTGTTGTCAGCGTTGCCGCAAATTACGATACCTGCCCAGTCACCACGGTTACGGAAACCAGCTGGAGCGTTTGACGTGAAGATGATTGGATTCGTTGCTGTTCCTTCGGCCATGATTTTAGCACCACGGTTGATGATAAGGGCACCTTTAGATGCTTTGTCACCAAAAAGGATAGTACCAGCTGGAATGGTTAAAGTAGCTGGAGCCTGTACGAACACTTTACCTTTAATGAGGTATTTTTTAGTGGCGTCAAGGGTACGATTGGCCGTGATATCTCCCTCAAGAACTTCTACATTCGTTGTAGGAGGTGTAACGATTGGTTCTTCTTCGTCGTCACAGGCTACAAAAACCACTGCCAACAAAGCCATGGCAGCAAAACGTTGCAACATTTTAAAAGTGTTCATACAGTTAGTTTATTTGTTTAACTGGCACAAAAGTACCTGCACCTTGTTACCGCTGTATTAAGCCGTGGTTATGAAATGGTAATCTTGTATACAGCTTATATTCAGCCATTTAATGAAAAAAGGCCGCGATTGCGGCCTTTTCATTCTTTTAAATTTTTAGAATCGGTACGACAAATCGAAGGTTATGTACTGTCCGAAACGGTTGCTTATTACGGTCTTATCAACTACGCCATTTAGCTTCTCATCAAAATCACCGTCCTCTTTAAATACGAGTGCCGAATTCAACAAATCGCTAACACCCAACTTGGCGGTTAGCTGCTTATTTATTTGTTTGGAAATACTCACATCCACCAAATGTCGCGGCATTTCGTAGATGGTTCTGATTTCATTATCGCCAACCGTGAAGATACGCTGACCGTATACATTGTATAATGCACTGATGCTCCAACCGCGGTCGCTGTCGTTATAGTAAATACCTGCATTCACTACATATGGCGATTGTCCCTGAAGCGGGCGTTTAGCCTGCTGGGTAAGTGTTGGATCGTTGCCCAAGTTGATCTCCGAACGTATATAGGCAGCATTCAAAACACCATTGAACCTACTTAGAAATGAACCAGGACTGTTTAAGCCAAAGTTTTTACGTAACTCCACCTCAGCCCCGTATGCAATGGCCGATTGTGCATTGCGGAAAACGAAGATGGGGTTCGAAGTTCCTGTGATGATGTACGTTTCGATGGGATTCGTAAAGTTCTTGTAGAATACTCCAACCGTGAACTGTTCGGAAGGAGAAGGATAAAACTCATACTTCAAATCAATGTTGTCGATAGTGGCGATTTGGAGTGCACTATTACCCACAATATCAATGGCTAGGTTAAAATCATAAAAGCTGAAAGGCGCTAACTCTCTAAACTCCGGGCGATTGACCGATCGACTATATGCAAAGCGAAACTGCTGATAATCACTAAGTGCGAAAGTGGTATTCACAAAGGGCAATATGCTATTGATTGGATTATCTACTTCCACTCTTTGTGTTGGAGAAATCCGCGTGTTAAGCTGTTGGCGGTTAAACTCGTTTCGAATACCACCAGCCACAGTTAATTGAGTGGTAGGCTTCCATGTAGCACCAGCATAGCCTGCCAATAAGGTGTTTTTTGCCGTATATGAATCGGTGAAGTTGGTGCCTTCACTTAAAATGAAGCCATTCGGAAAACCAATATTTTCGTCTGCAAAAATGGTGGTTAATGGTAGGTCTAGTAATGCAGGGTTAAACTGGGTTGACGACTGGCGATAGGCCATCCATCTAGCGTCAAATTCACGCTGTTTGTATTCTACATAATATCCTGCACGTAAAGTCAATTTCGCATTTTCAGGCTTTGGACCAATCTTATGCTCTATTTCCGACGTTTGTGTAAAGATGTTTTCTTTTAACTCCGAGAAAAAACGAGCGCCATCAAACGTATTGGAGCTGGGTGGAATTACTACCCTGAAGGGCTCATTGGTGCCAATTTGTCGTTGCGTACGTGCTCTGCGCCAGTCGGGTTCATTACGATTAGTGCGGCTATAGGCAGCGGTCCAGTTCAATGTAGTAGCGGCACCTAGCTCGTGTTTGCCATGCAAATTGGCGTTGTAAACAAGCCGCTGCTGATAATACAGTGAATAGTTGTTTACATCAAATCCCTGAAAATTCTCTTGGCCTGTACGAATGGTGGTTTCCATATTACCATTCTGAGAAAATGTGTTCCGAAACTCAATCAAGTTTCTAGGATTAATTTGAAACGCCCAGTTGCTAATAATACCTACCCGTACATTGTTGGTGTTTTGAAAATCGCGGTAATTGAATTGTTGTTGGCTGGTATTGTCAGTAGCATAGTTTTCAAAACGCCAGCGATCCACCTCTAACGCCTGTCGGGTGTTCGAATAGGTAATCGAGTTTAAAGTAGTTAAACTTCTACCCTTTAATTTCAATTTACGCCCCATGTCGTAGCGCAAACGTAAGTCCGGCAATGCCATCGATTGATTAACCGCCCAGTCGTTCTCCAACAACTTGGTTGCTTCGGCCACAGCCACCAAATCGAAACCTAGGTTATTTAAATTCGATGGGAATTGCGAAGGCAACGAACGGCTACCGTCGTCGAAGCCAAGCCGGTCGGTTACGCTTCTCGAGCTTGCTTGAAAATCTCCAAACGTGGTCCCTAAACGTACTCCTGTGCTAATGCTTATGTTGTTGAAGTTCTCTTCAACCTGATTTTTGGTAAATATTTTAATGACCGCTCCACCAAACTCACCGGGCAATTCACTCGAACCCGATTTGAATACAAGCATTCGCTCAATCATGTTGGAGGGCACTAAATCAAATGAAAATGCCTTTTTGTCGGGCTCGGTTGATGGGGCAATCACATCATTCAGCATGACTGTATTGTAACGCTCACTCAAACCACGAACAATTACAAAACGATCGTCCTGAATGGTGATACCCGGAATACGACGTACAACTTGTGCAGCATCACGGTCTTGCGACTTTTGGATTTGTTGAGCAGAAATTGCATTAATAACGAGATCGCTCTTTTTAGCTTCCATCAAAACAGCCGATTCTGTTGCTCTTACCCGCTCAGCCACAACATCCACTCCTTGAAGCTCTACATTACTTTCTTCTAGTTTAATGTTTAAGGTGATGGTTTTACCTGCCTCAAGCTTGATGTCTTGTTCGTAATTTTTGTAAGAGATGTAGGAAGCGAAAACGCTGTAATACCCGGCAGGAACATTTGAGATAGTGAAATTTCCATCAAAATCGGTCGATGCGCCAATGGTTTTTCCTTTCAAAATCACGTTTACCCCTGGTAAACCTTCACCCGTTTTGGCATCAGTTACTTTACCCTTGATGGTACCGGGCTGAGCGAATGCAACAGAAAAAGAACTTAAGAAGATAAAAATAAAGGTGGCGATGGTGCGCGACATACGTCCTGATTTGCGTTGCAAAAAACCACAAGCAACATTAAGAAATCATTAAGTCCACATGAATGCTGTATTAATCGGCAATACACGATAATCATAATCAACGCTTTAGCTGCATATGGCCACTTTTTTCGCCTTTTTGAATCGACGAGAGGCGAATTTATTTCGACCAATGCCAATGTATACATGTATCAAAACAAGTTTTTATCTTTAACCAAACTTATGTCATGAAAAAACTGATGTTTTTAATGGTTTTGGGTGCTCTTGCTTTTACCGCTTGTAAAAAAGATGAGCCAACGAGTAATACTCCCCCCGAAACAGCCTATGCCAATCGTCTGAATGGAACTTGGCAAGTATCAACTTTAACCTATTCAGCTTCACTTAACCTTGGAGGCTTTCCAATACCCATTACAGGCACTGCTCAAAATGCGGGTACATTGGTATTCAATACGCCAACTCGGTTTTGTACCTACGATGTTCGATTCTTACCCAACGTACCCATTCCAGGTATAGATACAGTTAGGGTGCAAGGAGCAGGTACATGGACCAATACGGCTAGCACCGTAAGTGTTCTTGATACGGCCACCCAACAAACACTTGTCTTTACGGCCACAACCAACACAGACGCGGTACAAATCATGAATACCTTGGTGAGCTATCAACTGGATTCAGCTACTGTGGTACCCGTAACGCTTACATTTACACTTACAAAATAAAATCACCGTAATACTAGACAAGGCCTGTGCATCCCACAGGCCTTTTCTATTTTCGCAAAAAACTAATACCATGCTCGCAGAAATGCTCAGTCCGCTCGATCGGGATCGATTCGAAATAGAATGGAAAGATGGCACATTAGGCCATTCGACTGCTAAATTCTTCGACCGACTTCCAGATCTGGACGGTATTGGAATGGCTATCGTCGGAATCAACGACAACCGAGGAAATACCAGTAATGAAGGAGGTGCTGACGCAGCCGATGCTGTTCGCGATGCTTTGTACCAACTCATGGGGAACCCATTACCTTGGGTCGACTTAGGGAATATCAAAGCTGGCCATACTGTGGCCGACACCCGTTTCGCTGTTAAGACCATTTGTTGGGAACTCATCCGTCAAAATATAGTGCCCATATTGATAGGCGGTAGCCACGACCTAGCCTTTGGGCAATATTTAGCCTATCAAAACTACGACAAGACCATCGACCTCGTCAGCATCGATAGTCGTTTTCATCTTGAAGCAAGAGAAGAAGAACTCGATGCTCACAATTACCTCTATCAACTCATTGCACACCAGCCTACGCACCTCTTTAACTACATCAACCTGGGTTATCAAACTTATTTAGTGAGCCAAGAGGAGATCAGACTAATCGAGAAACTCTACTTCGATGCCATTAGACTAGGAGAAATACGCAGTCAACTTGAAGAAGCGGAGCCATACTTAAGAGCAGCCGATATGCTCACGATTGATGTTTCGGCCATACGTTGGTCAGAAGCACCTGGCCAATCCATACCGTCACCCAATGGATTCTTTGCGCACGAGTTGTGTCAGTTGGCCCGTTATGCCGGTTTAAGTGATAAACTCAGCTCAATTGGTTTTTACGAATACAATCCACATCGCGATCAACATGGTATTACTGCGGCTCTTTTTGCTCAAGCCATTTGGTACTTCGCCGATGGTTACGTAAACCGAATGAGCGACTTGCCCAGAGTAAAAAACAAAAGTTTTATAAAATACACCACCACCCTAAAAGCAGGTAAACACGATCTTGTTTTTTACAAGAGCAAAAAATCAGGTCGTTGGTGGATGGAAGTTCATTTACCACCTATCAAAGGATCGAGGAAAGACAGGACGCACTTGGTACCTTGTTCCTACAACGACTATTTGATGGCGGGTAAAGATGAACTACCCGATAAATGGTGGAAATTTCACCAGAAATATATGGTCTAAGACTCTAAATATCGTTCCATCTGCATCCCCCTCGACCCCTTGATAAGCAGGGTTTTTGCCGATAAACTTGAAAAAGGCTGAGCAGCTTGAAGCTCGTTGAGCGATTCAAAAAAATGGAAATCGCCAAAGTGCGAAGCGTGTTGTGCAAATAGTGGCCCGCACAACCAAACCGATTCGAAACGTTTCTCGGCTATCACAGCAAGCAATTGCTGATGCTCCTCAAATGCCGACTCACCAAGTTCAAACATATCGCCGAGGATTAAAATTTTTCCGGATTCAGGCACTGCTGAGAAATTCTCGATGGCCGCATGCATGCTGTGTGGGTTGGCATTGTAGGCGTCCAAAATAATCCTGTTCCCATTCCGTTCGATGAGTTGAGAACGATTGTTTGCCGGTTGATAGGTGGCTAATGCCAAATTTATTTTTTCATAAGGCACACTACAAAAACGCCCAATACAGGCTGCTGCAAGCAAATTCACAAAATTGTAACTGCCAAAAAGTTTTGTTTGTACCGTGGGAGCCCTGAGCATCAAACGATAGCTATTTTCCCATTGCATGCTTACAAACCAATCTGCACCTAGCAACCGACCTACACAATCAGCCTCCTTACTTTCACCATAATAGATACAGGTACCCAGTTCCTTGGTATACGTCATCAAGTCTTCATTCTCCGAATGCACAAACAGTATCCCGCCTTTCTTCGCTACATACTCGTAGTTTTCGCATTCGGTTCGGATGATATTTTCGAGGCTGCCAAAACCCTCTAGATGTTCTTTTCCCACCGATGTAACTACCGCATAGTCAGGATCGGCTATTTCACATAAAGGAGCTACTTCTCCAGGATGATTGGCTCCCATTTCCACTATCGCATATTCGGTATCTAACGGCATGCGAAGTAAGGTAATGGGTACGCCAATATGGTTGTTTAAATTACCAGGCGTTGCCCAACAGCGATAATGAGAGCCAATTACAGCTTTCAGCAATTCCTTAGTAGTAGTTTTTCCATTCGAGCCCGTAACCCCAATAACCTTCAGTCCCGGTATCGATTTCCGGTGCAATGCGGCAAGCTGTTGCATGGTTGTAAGTACATCCTCAACCAACAGCATCCGATCGTTCGTGCAATAAGCTATTTCATCCACCACGGCATAGGCCGCGCCGTCTCTCAAAGCCGATTCTGCGTATGCGTTGCCATTAAACTTATCGCCCTTCAAGGCAAAAAAGAAACCCCCAACAGCTATTTGTCGACTGTCGGTTGAAAAAAGGCCGTTTACAGAACGGAACAATTCGTAAAGCTCGATTAAATTCAACTTAAAAGGTGTTTAGTCACGGTTTTGTTAGCTAAATTCGAAAAAAACAACCGGTATGGGAAGGATAATATTTGGGCTTTTTCTTTTGATGATGTCTCATTCCTTGTATGCACAGTTCCAATTTAG
>VFQR01001927.1_pt1 | contig 14266 bp, 12 predicted proteins | sample 3512321 | NCBI WGS metagenome assembly VFQR01 (sample SAMN10412374, study PRJNA504923) | tailings metagenome | isolation source: Relicate 3 Philex TSF1 revegetated site | place: Philippines: Tuba, Benguet | collected 2017-08-29
TCACGCGGAAGTCCTCGGCCTCCGCGTTGGTGATCACCACGAAGCGGTCGCCCCAGTGGTCGATGCCGTACTCCACGCCGTCGCGCCGGCCGGCCACGTCGACCGGGTGAACGACCGGATCGTCGGCCGGGATCACCCACGCCTGCGACGTCGTCTTGCTGGAAGCCTCCACCACCAGCCACGCGTCGCTGCGGGAGAGGCTGACGCCGAGGTAGAAGCGCTCGTCGGGCTCTTCGACCACGAGGGTGTCGTCGGCCTGCGCAGTGCCGACGCGGTGCCTCCAGATCTGGTGCGGCCGCATCTGGTCGTCGGGCATGGCGTAGAAGAGGTGGGTCGAATCGCTCGACCACGCGAGGCCGCCCCACGACGACGTGCCCTCCAGGACGTCGTCGAGGTCGGCACCGGTGCGCAGGTCGCGGATGCGCAGCCGGTACAGCTCGCTGCCGTCGACGTCGCTGCTCCAGGCGACGAGGTGGTGGTCGGGGCTGACGTCGAAGCCGCCGAGGGCGAAGAAGTCGTGCCCGGCCGCCTCGGCGTTCTGGTCGAGCAGCACGTGCTCGGCGGCCCGCTCGCGGCTGGCGCCGCGGCAGTGGATCGGGTAGTCGAGGCCCTCCACGGTGCGCACGGTGTACCACCACGGCCCGTGCTGCACGGGCACGGCGGCGTCGGTCTCCTGCACGCGGGAGCGGATCTCGTCGAACAGCGCCTGGGTGAGCTCCGCGTGCGGAGCGAACCAGGCGTCGGTGTGCTCGTTCTCCGCCTGGAGGTAGGCGACGGTGTCCGGATCGTCGCGGTCGCGCAGCCACGCCCACGGGTCGGTGACGTCACCGGTGGGGCGGTGCCACACGTGGTCCACCTGCTTGGCGGCGGGCTCGGCGGGGCTGAGGGGTCCTCGTGCTGGCACGGTGACGAGCGTAACGGCGCACGTTGCGGCGTGCCCCGGAGCCCGCCGATAGCGTCCGCACGGCATGCGCGTGTGGATCGACCAGGACCTGTGCACGGGCGACGGCCTGTGCCTCGACCACGCACCCGACGTGTTCGTCCAGCTCGAGGACGGGATCGCCTACGTGGCGGAGGAGGGCACGGCCCTGAACGACCCCGGGGGGTCCGGCAGCCTCGCCTGGGTGCCGGCACGCTCCGAGCAGGCCGTGATCGACGCCGCCCTCGACTGCCCCGGGGAGTGCATCTTCATCGAGATGGATCGGGTGTCGGCGGCCTGACCGCCGCGGCGGGTGCCGCCCGGCGGCGGCGCCGCACCATCGCCACCGTCGTCAGCACGGTGGCACTCGCCAGCAGGGCCGCGGCGCCCGCCACCGCCAGCCGCTGCGCGCCCACGCCGCCGGCGGCGTCGATGGCCGCCACGGCCCGTTCGGCCGCCGCCCGCGCGCCGTCCGTGTCGCCGGCGGCGAGCGCCTGCCGGGCCGCCTCCACGTCGCGGCCCGGGTCGCGACCCCACAGCCCGACGCGCTCCACCAGGTCGCGTGCGGCGTCCACCTCCTCGGCCGCCCGACGCACCACGTCGGCCACCTCGGCGCGGGTGGCGAGCACGTCGCGCAGCGCGACCAGGTCGTCCACGGTGGCCGCCGCCTCGTAGCCGGACTCGGCGTCGCGCAGCAGGTCGATGCCGCCCGCCGCCTCGCCCCGATCCACGGCCAGCGGGCGCACGGCGAGCACGTCGCCGGCGGCCGCCGAGAACACGGCCGCGTCCTCGAACGCCCACGCGGCCATCGCCCGGCGCAGACCGAGCGGCGGCGCCCACCCGTTCCCGTCGTCGCTCAGGGCGCTGAGGGCCGCCCGCGCCTCCCGGCGCGCATCGAGCTGGCCGGCCTGCTCGTCCGTCAGCACGTGGGCCACGAGCAGCGGCTCCAGCTCGCTCGACCCGGCCACGCCCTCCGCCAGGTCGAGGAAGCGCCGCCAGTCGGTGGGTCGGGCTCCCGGCCGGTCGTCGACCTCGTCGACCACCTCGCCGGGATAGGCCGTGGTGCCGGCGTCCACGGCGGCGAACACGCGGGCCATCGCCGCGAAGCCCACCTCCTCGACGAGGTGCTGCACCACCCAGTGTGCGGTGCGGTAGCCGTAGGTCTCGGTGTCGTCGGCGCCCGAGTCGAGCAGTGGCGGACCCCAGTCGGCGAGGGGGATCCGTGCCGGGTCGTCGGCCGCCGGTTCCGGCGGCACCGTCGGAGACCCGCCGCGCAACGCGACGACCGTGTTGGAGTACACCTGCGCGAGGCCCTCGTTGAGCCACCGGTCGGCGAACCAGCTGGTGTTGAACCACGCGTGGGAGAGCTCGTGGAGCACGACCTCGGGATCGAGGTCCTCGCCCACCTCCAGCTCGGCCTCCGCCGGGCTGAACCAGCCGGCGTAGCCGTAGAGGTGCGGCGTGACCGCCTGGCGCACCTCCAGCTCGTCGGCGAGCGGCCACGGGTGCTCGATCAGCTCCTCGAGGGCGGGCAGGCCGCGCTCGATCTGGTCGGTGACGAAGCCCAGCCACTCGTCGTCGCCCGGCCAACCCCGGAGGACGAAGCGCACCCCGGGGCGGATCTCGAGGGCGCGGCGCTGGAGCGCCTCGTCGTTGCGGGCGGTGACGAACAGCGCGAAGCGTTCCGGTTCGGTGACGGCGCCGGCGGTGAGGACCGTGGCCTCCGGCCCCTCGGCACGGTCGAGCCCGTCGTCGCTCCCCACGGTGTCGACCGCGTAGACGGGTGGGACCACGACCTGGACGGACGCGAGGCCCGGATCGCCGACGGCGTAGGCGGTGAAGGCCACGTACGCGGGGCTCACGCGCGTGGGGTCGGCGCTGCGTGGCGGGGCACCCGTGATCTCGTAGGTGACCACCACCCGCTCCGAGTCACCGGCGAAGAGCGGCTGCGGGAGCTGCACGGTGGCGGCGACGAAGCTCGTGTCTCCTCCCGGGTCCGTGCGTTCCACCGTCGCGACGGCACCCGCGGCGGTGGCGGCACGAGGGACGCCGGCGTTGCGCGCGACGGGGAACGTGAAGCCGGTGAAGTAGCGGCGGCGGAGCACACCGTCGGCGGTCTCGTCGACGGTGGTGTTGGTCAGTTCGAGCTCGATGCGCACGGCCACCACGCCCGTGGTGGGGTCGATGGCGAACAGCGAGCTGGAGCGGACCTCCAGCCCGGCCGTGGTGTCGGCCGTGGCGGGAGCGGGCAGGGCGAGGACGACGAGGACGACCGTGAGGAGCAGGAGGGCGCACACCGATCGGGCGCCCCGGCGCGCACCGTCCACCACCCGGTCGGGGGCCGCGCCCCTCGGCGTCCGTGCCCGACCCTGCCGCGAGCGCACCCGGTCGTTCTAGCGGCCGGCACCACCGGGGTGCCAGCGGTGGTCGCCGTCGGGGCGCGCGGGGTATGGTTGCCTCGTGAAACGGACCAGCGTGGCCCACCTGCGGTGCTCCGTCGCCCAGACCCTCGAGGTGGTGGGTGAGTGGTGGACGCTGCTGATCGTGCGCAACCTGATGTTCGGTCAGCGCCGGTTCGAGGCCATCCAGGCCGACCTCGGCATCGCCCGCAACATCCTGAGCGATCGCCTGGTCACCCTGGTGCAGCACGGCGTCGTCGATCGCGTGAAGTACCAGGAGCACCCGGAGCGCTTCGAGTACCGGCTCACCGACAAGGGCCGCGATCTGTTCCCCGTGGTGGCCGCGCTGATGGCGTGGGGCGACCGGTGGGCGGCGCCCGAGGGCAAGCCGCTCGAGCTGGTGCACAGCTGCGGGGCCGTCGCCACCCCCACGGTGGTGTGCGACGCCTGCGGCGAGCCGCTGGCCCTCGGCGGCGTGCGCGCCCGCCGCGGCCCCGGCCGCCGGGAGGTCGACCTCGACGCGGGGTGAGCCGCGCGCAGCAGGTCCGTTGCGTGACACAACGGGGTGAAGTACGGTCGGGCCATGAGCCTCGCCCCGTCCACCGCCGCGCCCGATCCCGCGTGGCACCCCTCCGCCTGCATCCTCTGCGAATGCAACTGCGGCGTCGAGATCCGGCTCGGTGGTGTCACCGGCACGCGCTTCGAGCGCATCCGCGGTGACAAGGCGCACCCCGCGTCGCGGGGCTACACCTGCGAGAAGGCGCTGCGGCTCGACCACTACCAGCACCAGCCGCGGCTGACGGCGCCGCTGCGGCGCCGCCCGGACGGCACCTTCGAGGAGATCGACTGGGACACCGCGATCCGGGAGGTGGCGGCACGTTTCGCCGCCGTGCGCGACGCCTTCGGTGGGGAGGCGATCTTCTACTACGGCGGCGGCGGCCAGGGGAACCACCTGGGCGGCGGGTACAGCGGGGCCACGCTGCGGGCCCTCGGGGCGAGGTTCCGCGCCAACGCCCTGTCGCAGGAGAAGACGGGCGAGTTCTGGGTGAACGGGCGGATGCTCGGCGCCATCGTGCGCGGCGACGTGGAGCACGCCGAGGTGGCGCTGTTCGTGGGCAAGAACCCGTGGCAGAGCCACGGGGTGGCCCGCGCCCGCGTGGTGCTGAAGGAGATCGCGAACGACCCCTCGCGCTCGATCGTGGTGATCGACCCCCGGAGGACCGAGACGGCCGAGCTGGCCGACCACCACCTGCAGGTGCTGCCGGGCACCGACGCGTTCTGCCTCTCCGCCCTCGTGGCGGTCATCGTCCAGGAGGGCCTCGTCCGCAGGCCGTGGGTGGACGACCACACCGTGGGCGCCGCCGAGGTGGAGGAGCTGTTCCGAGGGATCGACGTCGCCGAGCACAGCCGCCGGTGCGGTGTGCCGGAGGAGCAGCTGCGCGCGGCGGCACGGCGGATCGCCGCGGCGTCGTCGGTGGCGGTGTTCGAGGACCTCGGCATCCAGATGAACCGCCACAGCACGCTCAACAGCTGGCTCGAGAAGCTGATCTGGGTGCTCACGGGCAACTTCGGCGTGCCAGGCGGCCAGTACGTGCCCACGCCGCTCGTGTCGCTGGTGCGCAGCGAGGGCAGGCGCAGTGGCAGCGCCGGGGCGGAGTCGCGGTCGCCGGTCGTCGGCGCCAGGATCATCGGCGGCCTGGTGCCGTGCAATGCGATACCCGACGAGATCCTCACGGACCACCCCGCTCGGTACCGGGCGATGCTGGTGGAGAGCGGCAACCCCGCGCACTCGCTCGCCGACAGCAAGCGCATGCGCGAGGCGCTGGACGCGCTCGACCTGCTGGTGGTGATCGACGTGGCCATGACCGAGACGGCACGGCTGGCGGACTACGTGCTGCCGGCGCCCACGCAGTTCGAGAAGTGGGAGGCGACGTTCTTCAACTTCGACTTCCCGCACAACGTGTTCCACCTCCGCCGTCCCGTCCTCCCGGCGCCGTCGAACGTGCTGCCCGAGCCGGAGATCCACGCCCGCCTCGTGGAGGCCCTCGGCGCCGTCACCGACGAGCAGCTGGCGCCACTGCGCGATGCGGCCGCACGAGGCCGCATCGCCTTTGCCGAGGCCTTCTTCGCGGCCACCGCCGGGGACCCGCGCCTCGCGGCGCTCGCCCCGGTGGTCCTCTACCGCACCCTGGGACCGACGCTCCCCGACGGCGCGGCATCCGCAGCGCTGCTGTGGGGTGCCGCCCACCGCTGCGCCCTCGCGTGGCCGGAGTCGGTGCGTCGCGCCGGCTTCGGTGGGGAGGGCCTGGAGCTGGGGGAGGCGCTGTTCGACGCCATCCTGGCGTCGCCACACGGCGTGACGTTCAGCGTGGACGACTGGGGGGATTCCTTCGGACGCGTCCGCACGCCCGATCAGCGGATCCACCTGGTGATCCCCGAGCTGGTGACCGAGCTGCAGGGCTTGGCTGCGGCGCCGCCGATCACGAGCCCCGAGTTCCCGTTCGTCCTGTCGGCCGGCGAGCGCCGCTCGTTCACCGCCAACACGATCATCCGCGATCCGGCGTGGCGCAAGCGCGACGCGGCGGGAGCGCTGCGCGTCTCGACCGGTGACGCCGCCGAGCTCGGGGTGGGAGACGGGGACCGCCTGCGGCTGATCACCGGGCGCGGCGAGGTGGAGGTGTCGGTGGAGGTGGACGAGGGCATGCAGCGCGGCCACGTCGCCCTGCCGAACGGGATGGGGCTCGACGAGCCCGACGGGCGCGCCGGCGTGGCGCCCAACGAGCTCACCGACCACCGTCACCGCGACCCCGTGGCCGGCACTCCGTGGCACAAGAGCGTCCCGGCGCGCCTGGAGCCGCTCGAGCGCTGACCCCGGGGCGGCCCGCGCGAGCCACCGGCAGTTCATTCGTTCGTCGAACGAAATGATCGGTAGCCTCGTCAGCGATGGCGAGCGCGCGGACGGCGAAGGAGGAGCGGCGGCACCAGAGCGCCGGCGGCGCCGCGCCCACGCGCGACCAGCGGTCGGACGAGCTGGCCGGCGAGCTCCGGCTGTCCGTGGCCCGCCTGGCGCGGCGGCTCCGGCAGCAGGATCAGACGGACATGGGCCCGACGCTCACTTCGGCGCTGGCCTCGGTGGCCCGGCACGGGGCGCCCAGCCATGGCGAGCTGGCGGGGATGGAGGGGTTGAGCGCCCCCACGATCACCTCGATCGTCGACAAGCTGGCGGCCCGTGGCTTCGTGCGGCGCGAGGCCGACCCCGCCGACCGGCGGGTCACCCGTGTCCACGCCACGCCGGAGGGGGTGGCTGCGCTCGAGTCGATGCGCACGCGACGCACGGAGTGGCTGGAAGCGCAGCTGCGCTCGCTGCCGCCCCGCGACCTCGACCGGCTGGCTGCCGCCGCGGAGGTGCTCCGCCGCCTCGCGGAGGCGCCCCCCGAGACCGGTGAGGAGGAGGGCGGGTGACCGTCGTCGACGAGGCGCCCGCTGGCGTCCGCTCGGGGAGCACGTTCCGCTCGCTGCGCGTCCGCAACTTCCGGCTGTTCTTCGTGGGCCAGCTGATCTCCCAGGTCGGCAACTGGCTGCGCCTGGTGGCGATGTCGCTGCTCGTGCTCGAGCTGACCGACAGCGGGATCGCGCTCGGCGTGCTCGCCGCTTGCCAGTTCGGGCCCGTGCTGGTGATCGGCGCCTGGGCCGGGCTGGTGGCCGACCGCTCCGACAAGCGCCGCCTCCTCGTGCGCGTGCAGTCGCTCGCGATCCTGGTCTCGTTCGCGCTGGCGGCGATCGCCTGGATGCCCGACCCACCGGTGCTGGCGCTCTACGGGGTGGCCCTCCTCGGCGGTGTCGCCACCGCGTTCGACAACCCGGCGCGCAGGGCGTTCGTGGTGGAGATGGTCGCCGAGGCCGAGGTGCCGAACGCAGTCAGCCTGAACAGCGCGCTCATGACCGGCTCTCGCGTCGTCGGGCCGGCCCTGGCCGGGCTGCTCATCCACACCGTGGGGTACGGGTGGACGTTCTTCCTCGACGGCGTGTCGTACCTCGCGGTGATCGCCGGGCTGTTGATGATGCGCCCCGCCGAGCTGCGCCCGACGCCGGTGACGCCGCGCGGCCGGGGCCAGGTGGTCGCCGGGCTCCGCTACGTGCGCACCGTGCCCGAGCTGTTCGTGCCACTCGTGATGATGGCGCTCATCGGCACCTTCGCCTTCAACTTCCCCACCGTGATGCCGCTGTTCGTGACGCGCTCGCTCGGGGGCACGATCAGCACCTTCACCATCATCTACTCGGTGATCAGCCTGGGCTCGCTGGCCGGTGCTCTCGTGGCGGCGCGGCGGTCCGCGATCGACGTGCGCCTCGTGAACGTGAGCGCCTTCGGCTTCGGGATCTCGATGCTGCTGCTCGCCGTCAGTCCCAACGTGGCGGTGACCTACCCGATCGGGCTGCTCGTGGGGGCCACCAGCATCGGGTTCATGACCTCGTCGACGGCCATCGTGCAGGTGCGCGCGGATCCAACGATGCGGGGCCGGGTGCTCGCCCTGCAGGCGATCGTGTTCCTGGGCAGCACCCCGGTCGGCGGCCCGATCCTCGGGTGGGTGGCGGAGCGCTATGGCGCCCGCACCGGCGTGGCCCTCGGCGGCGTGGCGACGCTGGCAGCGGCGGCCTACGGCGTCGTGGCCATGCGCAGAGCCCGGGCTGCCGTGGCCGCCGTCAGCTCCTGATCGCCCGCAGCACCTTGCGAACGCTGTCGCTGACCGGCACCGGCCGACGCCCCCGCTCCACCGCGTCGAGGACCTCGCCGAGGTCGACCAGCAGCTCCTCGTGCTGGCGGCGGCCGGCGCGGGCCGCTGCCACGCCGGCCACGGCGGCGACCGGAGCGGCGACGACCACGAGCGGGCTGACGGCCACCGCCACGGTGGTGGTGACGACCAGCGCGGCACCGCCCACGGTGGCGCCGCCCGCCAGTGCGCCGGTGCGCTGTGGTGATCGGTCGGCGATGACCCGCAGGAGGGTGCGCGAGGCGTCGACAGGAGTCACGAGGCCGTCGACCCGGACCAGGCGGCAGACGTGGCGCGACTGGCCCACCGAGCGGGCGAGGCGGTTGACGGTGCCCACGGCGTCCGTGCGCCGACGCCACTCGCCCCGGTCGGCGCTGCCGCGCACGCGGCGCATCGCGAACTGCTTCACGAGGACGTCGTCGAGGCGGCCGAGCAGGATGTCGGGGCTGGCGGCGACGATGCGATCGACGACCACCTCGCGCGGGCCGCACGTGGCGTCGAAGCGCCGTGCAGGCGGTGCCTCACCCAGCCGCTCGAGCGCGAGCGACACCCGGACGGCGTCGGGGTCGAGGCCGGCCTCGGCGGCGGCGGCGAGCAGGACGTCCTCGCTGATCCGGTGGCTCGTCGCGCCGGGAGGCGCGGGTGCGCCGGCCAGCTCCTCCGACAGCTGCCCGGCCCGTCGCAACACCCGATCGACGGCGGATGGCTCGAGGTCCACGGGGGAAGACTAGGGGTCGGCGAGTGGACCGGACCACCGCAATTGTTACTATGCCGGTAGTGCAAATTCGCCCCCCGTGGAGGCTGCTGCCATGACCTCGTTCGATCTCGACCTCAGCAAGTACAACCTCGGATGGAGTGACGAGGTCGAGTACGCGTTCACCCCCCAGAAGGGCCTCGACCGCTCCGTCGTGGAGCAGATCTCGTGGTGGAAGGGGGAGCCGGCGTGGATGACCAAGCAGCGCCTCCGCGCCCTGCAGATCTTCGAGCGCAAGCCGATGGCGCCCTGGTTCGCCGAGAACATGCCGTCCATCGACTTCCAGGACATCTACTACTACCTGAAGCCGGCGACGGCACAGGTGAGCGAGTGGGACGACCTGCCGGAGCAGATGAAGGCCACGTACGAGAAGCTCGGCATCCCCGAGGCCGAGCGCAAGTACCTCGCCGGCGTGACCGCGCAGTACGAGTGCCTGCGCGGCTCCAGCAAGGTGTGGACGACGCGCGGCATGCGCCTCATCAAGGAGATCGTCGCCGGGGACGAGGTCTTCGCGCTGAACGAGGCGACACGCGAGATCGAGGTCGCGCGCGTGGTCGGCGGTGGCGAGTCCGGCGAGAAGGAGATCCTGGAGATCCGTGCCGGTTCGAGGATGATCGGTGCGTCCGGAAACCACCCGTTCCTCGTGCTCCGTGACGAGCGCCGCGAGGGCACGCGCAAGGCCAGGTACACCACCCGCTGGGTGGCGGCGGAGGAGCTGCAGGTCGGCGATCTCGTCGCCGTGCCGACCGATCTTCCCGACTACGGCCGAGTCCATTTCATGGACGCACGACACGCTCACCTGAACCTGGGGATCACCAACGGTGATCTCGCCTGGTTCATGGGCGTCTGGCTGGGTGATGGCTACTTCAAGCACTCGGATGGCTCTACGACCGTTCAGGTCGCCGTCGACCGACGGGACGAGGGCATGGTCGGCGAGATCATCCGCGTCGCGAGGGAGCAGTTCGGCGTCGAGTTCCGACTCGCCAGCGATGGACAGCGCCTGACGGCTCGGGCGACCGCACCGCTGGCGGAGTTCCTCTCCGCCAACGGGCTGGGAGGCCGCTCGCTGACCAAGCGCCTCCCCGACTGGGTCCACGGGCTGCCCCGCACCGAGCGCCTCGCGCTGCTCGCCGGGTTCATCGACGCCGACGGCACGGTGCGTGCGCACGCATCAGCGAAGAATCCGGTGCTCACGAGCGCCAACGCGCAGCTGCTGGAGGACATCCGCGACCTCGCCCAGCTCTGCGGCATCGGGGTGAGCCGTGTGGGTGCCTTCGAGAGCCCGCATCCGCACGACCGCGATCGGATGATGGTGGGCTACCGACTCCATCTGTCGGGCCGGTTCGACCGCCTACCGCTCCGCTCACCGAAGAAGGCGGCGCGACTCGGGGCGCGGTCGTACGCACACACGAACCGCACGGCCAAGGGGACGACCTTCAAGGCGCACACGAGTGAGATGCTCGGGTTCGTGCGCGTCGAGTCGATCGAGGCCGTGGGCGTCGAGATGACCTACGACATCGAGGTCGAGGGACACCACAACTTCGTGGCCGACGGCTTCGTGGTCCACAACAGCGAAGTCGTGTTCCACCGCAACCGGGAGGACCTGGAGAAGCAGGGGATCCTGTTCACGGACATGGACACCGCCCTGCGCGAGTACCCCGACCTGGTGAAGAAGTACTTCGGGTCCGTGATCCCGGCAGGCGACAACAAGTTCTCGGCGCTGAACACGGCGGTGTGGAGTGGCGGGTCGTTCATCTACATCCCGCCGGGGGTGGAGTGCGAGATGCCGTTGCAGGCGTACTTCCGGATCAACTCGGAGAACGCCGGGCAGTTCGAGCGGACGCTGATCATCGCCGACGAGGGCTCGCAGGTGCACTACATCGAGGGCTGCTCCGCCCCCGTGTACACGAACGACTCGCTGCACTCGGCGGTGGTGGAGATCGTGGTGAAGCCCCACGCCCGGGTCACCTACACCACGATCCAGAACTGGTCGCCGAACGTCTACAACCTGGTGACCAAGCGGGCCCGCGTGGAAGAGGCCGGGCACATGGAGTGGATCGACGGCAACATCGGCTCCAAGCTGACGATGAAGTACCCGAGCGTGTACCTCGTCGGCCCGCGCGCCACCGGCGAGGTCCTCTCCGTCGCCTACGCCGGCCCCGGCCAGCACCAGGACGCCGGGGCGAAGATGGTCCACGCCGCGCCGGAGACCACGTCGAAGATCGTCTCGAAGAGCATCAGCAAGGACGGCGGCGTCACCACCTACCGCGGCCTCGTCCGCGTGGAAGAGGGCGCTCACGGCTGCAAGAGCCACGTCCAGTGCGACGCCCTCATCCTCGACGAGGAGAGCGAGAGCCGCACCCTGCCGTACATGGAGGTGGGCGAGCGCGACGCGCAGATCGGCCACGAGGCCACGGTGTCGAAGATCGCCGACGAGCAGCTCTTCTACCTGATGAGTCGCGGGCTCTCGCAGGAGCAGGCGATGTCGATGGTGGTGAACGGGTTCATCGAGCCCATCACACGGACCCTGCCGATGGAGTACGCCGTCGAGTGGAGCCGCCTCATCGAGCTGCAGATGGAAGGCTCCGTCGGCTGATGGCCGTCGAGCTCGTCACCACCGACGGCATCTTCGCCCTCGACGGGGGCGAGTGGGACGTCACCAACAACATCTGGCTCGTCGGCGACGACCGCGAGGTGGTGGTGTTCGACGCGGCGCACGACGCCCCTGCGATCGCCGAGGCCGTGCACGGGCGCCGGGTGCGGGCGATCGTGCTCACCCACGGCCACAACGACCACATCAACGCCGCCGTGCCGCTGCGCGACGCTGTCGACGCCCCGATCGTCATCCACCCGGCCGACCGCATGCTGTGGGACGTCGTGTGGCCGGGCGAGCGGCCCGACCGCGACCTGGAGCCGGGCTCGACGATCAGCGTCGCCGGGCACGACCTCGGGGTCCTGCACACCCCCGGGCACTCGCCCGGCTGCTGCTGCTTCCACGACGCCGCGTCGGGCGTCGTGTTCTCCGGGGACACCCTGTTCTGCGGCGGCCCCGGCGCGACGGGCCGCAGCTACAGCGACGAGTCGCTGATCCTGCGCTCGATCCGCGACGTGCTGCTGCGCCTGCCCGACGAGACCGTGGTGCACACGGGACACGGCGAGTCGACCACGATCGGTGCCGAGCGCGAGGCCGTCCTCGCACGGGCGGCCGAGCTCGGGGTCTGACATGCCGATGCGCCAGGAGTGCCGGCACTTCGAGAGCCGGACGTATCCCAACGGTGAGACGGTCCGCAAGTGCGACCTCGACCTGGCGCCCGAAGCACCCTGGCGATGCCCTGCCGACTGCCCGAAGTACGAGCGGCGGCTCGACGCCGGCTGGACCTACGGCACCGTGGTGCCCCCGGCCACGCCCGACGAGCCGCCCGGTCTCGACGACGGATCCGCCGCAGCGCTGCTCGACGAGGCCGAGGACCACCTCAACCGCATCGGCCCGGCGATCCTCGCCGAGGTGGAGGCCGAGCGCAGCCGCCGACGCGGGCTGTTCGGCTGGTTCCGCCGTCGCCGCTGACCGGCTGCCAGGCTGAATTTCCCCTACGCCGTTAGTAGTATTTCGACGTGCCCGCGTTCACCCCCGACGCCGTCCGCGCCACCACGAGCACCGATCTCGAGGCGCGCCTCGCCGCGGCGGAGCGCGCCGGCGCTGCGAACGTGCCCTCCGCCGAGGAGGAGGTCTGGCGCTACAGCCGCATCGGTGAGCTCGACCTCGAGCGGTTCCAGCCGGGTCGGGCGGACACCGCCGTCGACGCACCGGACGAGGTGCAGGTCGTCGCGGGCGCCACCCTCGGCGACGGGTTGCGCACGGACGACGCTGCGGTCGACCTGTTCCACGAGCTCAACACCGCGTTCATGGACGTGGTGGTGGTGAGCGTCCCTCCCGGTGCGGTGGCCTCCCGCCCGGTCGTCGTCACCCACCGCATCACCGACGAGGGCACGGCGTGCTTCCCGCGCCTCGTCATCGACGCCGGCCCCGACAGCGAGCTCACCGTCGTGGAGCGGTTCGTGTCGGACGACGGCGTCCGGGCGCTCAGCGTGCCCCGGCTCGAGGTGGCCGCCGCGCAGGCGGCGCGGGTGCGCTACCTCGGGGTGAACATGCTGGGCGCCGAGGTGTGGCACCTCGCCCACCAGCGCAGCATCACCGAGCGCGACGCCACCACGCTGCTCGCCACCGTCGCCCTCGGCGGCGACTACGCGCGGGTGCGCACGGAGGCGCGCATCGTCGGCCAGGGCGGCACCACACGGCAGATCGCGCTGTACTACGCCGACGGGCAGCAGATGCACGACTTCCGCACGCTGCAGGACCACGCTGCCCCCCGCACGCACAGCGACCTGCTCTTCAAGGGTGCCGTGCAGGACCACGCGAAGAGCGTGTACACCGGCCTCATCAAGATCCGCCACGACGCCCGCGGCTCCGAGGCGTTCCAGACGAACCGGAACCTCACCCTCAGCTCGGGCGCCTGGGCCGAGAGCGTGCCGAACCTCGACATCGAGACCAATGACGTGAAGTGCAGCCACGCCAGCACCGTCGGGCCGATCGACGAGGAGCAGCGCTTCTACCTCGAGAGCCGGGGGATCCCGCCCGAGGTGGCCGAACGGCTGGTGGTGCTCGGCTTCTTCGACGAGGTGCTCGAGCAGCTCCCCGTCGGAGAGCTCGCCGGCCAGCTCCGCGAGCAGGTGTCGCTGAAGCTCGACCGGAGGACCTCGTGACCCGCACCGCCGTCTGCCGCTTCGACGAGCTCGCCCCGGGCTCCGCCACACGCGTCGTCGTCGACGGCGTCCCCGTGGCGGTCGTCCGGATCGGCGACGACGTCTACGCCATCGGCGACACCTGCAGCCACGCCGACGTGTCGTTGAGCGAGGGCGAGGTGCACGAGGAAGAGCGTGAGCTCGAGTGCTGGAAGCACGGAAGCACGTTCAGCCTCCTGACCGGAGAGCCGCAGACGCTGCCCGCCACGCGGCCCGTGCCCGTGTTCGTGGCCAGCGTGGTCGACGGCGAGGTGGTCGTCGAGCTCGACGCGGCCGGCGGTGACCCCCGATGAGCACCCTCGAGATCCGCGACCTGCGAGCCGGCGTGGCCGGCAAGCAGATCCTGCACGGCCTCGACCTCACCGTGTCGAGCGGCGAGGTGCACGTGGTGATGGGCCCGAACGGTGCCGGCAAGAGCACGCTGTCGGGCGTGGTCATGGGCCGACCCGGCTACGAGGTGCTCGGCGGGTCGGTGCACCTCGACGGGGAGGACGTGCTCGCGCTGCCGGCCTGGCGCCGGGCGCAGGCAGGGCTCCACCTGGTGATGCAGTACCCCACCGAGGTGCCGGGCGTGGGCCTCGACCACGTGATGGAGCAGGCGCTGCGGGCGAGAGGCCGGCCGACC
>VFQR01001929.1_pt1 | contig 14252 bp, 5 predicted proteins | sample 3512321 | NCBI WGS metagenome assembly VFQR01 (sample SAMN10412374, study PRJNA504923) | tailings metagenome | isolation source: Relicate 3 Philex TSF1 revegetated site | place: Philippines: Tuba, Benguet | collected 2017-08-29
GCGCGAACATCACCGCCAAGGAACTCACCATTGCGGGCAACTTCACCGCCAGCAACAAAGTCTATGACGGAACTACCGCTGCCACCATCGCGAGCAACAACCTGAGCTTGACTGGACTGATAGCGGGTGATACCGTGACCATCAATGCAGGTACCACCTCTGCGGCCTTTACGGATAAGAACGTAGCCAACGGCAAAACAGTAACCCTGATCGCTGCTACCTTAACGGGTACTCAGGCTGCGAACTACAGCATCACCCTCACCGGTGCTCCAACTGCAACAGCGAACATCACCGCCAAGGAATTGACCATCGCAGGCAACTTCACCACCAGCAACAAAGTCTACGACGGAACTACCGCTGCAACAATTGCGAGCAACAGCTTGAGCTTGACTGGCCTTATCGCAGGGGATACTGTGAGCATCAACAGCGCGACTGCTACAGCGAGCTTCGACACCAAAAACGTAGGAACTGCGAAGACGGTAAGTCTCAGCAACGCTACCCTCACCGGTGCCCAGGCTGCTAACTACAGCATCACGGTTAACGGCGCTCCATCAACTACAGCAAGTATTTTCCGTAAATCATTATTCCTTGTAGGTACATTTTCAGTTTCTGATAAAATTTTTGACGGTACTGATCGAGCGCGTATCGTATCCAATGCCGTGGCTTTAAGTGGTATAGTCGGTCAAGATGATGTTCGAATTGACAGTTTTTCGGCGGTTTTTTCAAGCGTAACACCTGCCCAACAGATTTCAGTGAGTATCGGACTTCCTGTTTTTCTGTCTGGCGTCGATTTAATTAATTACAATGTTGATTTAACAAATGCCCCTAATACAAGAGCGAATATTTTTCCGCAAGGTGTTAACCCGCTGCAAAGTGCTGTATTTTTTAGCGCAGATAGTATGATTGCTGGCGATAGTGCATACGTTATCATTGAGCTACGCGATTATTTGGGTTCTATTTTGTCAGCAGGTAATGATACTGTTCTGGTGACCTCTTCCCTAGGTACTATAGATGTATCGAACTATATTGGTAATGGAAGATATAGGTCAAAGATTACTTCTACGATAGCAGGAAGGGCGATTGTTTCGGTCAGTGTGAATGGGAGCCTATTGCCATCGAAAATTTTCAATGTATTGCCGGGTAACATTGCACTGGGTTCATCTGGAACAATGCTTAGCTTAAGCCATTACTTACGACCAGCCGATGGAGTTAGTACTGCCCAATTGAAGATTACTTTACAGGATCGATTTGGAAATAGAATACGTCAAGGAGGGATAGAAGTTGAGTTTAATTCAAATTTGGGAATACTATTGACCAGCTCTACCCCAGGTTTACGATTGAACGCAAGTACTAGTGGTCCTCGGGTAGTTTTCACCGATACAAATGGCGTGGCTGTTGTCAATATTACCTCGCAAACGGCAGGGACCGCAACAGTAACTGCAAGAATCGACCACGATGCTAATGTGAGTACCCAGTTTGCATCTATTTCAAATGGCGTACCTGCGTTCGTTTCCTTTGTGCTAGGGCCTGCTGCAGGATTGAATGTACTAGTTCAACCAGCTGATACGGCATTTGTTGGCGTTGTTCTTAATCCGGTTATAGAGGTTGGGCTAATCGACAATTCGGGCAACCGACTGCGACAAGCGAATGTCCCAGTAACGGTTGCGGTAACGTCAACCAATGCTACACTTCAAGGGACGACTCAACTAAGAACGAACAGTAATGGAATTGTAAGGTTCTCAGATCTAAAGCTATTCGGATTACCTGGTCAATATAAACTTGAGTTTTCTTCAGCTGCACTTCAACCCGACACCTCGTCCAATGTTAATCTGATATGTGCTTCTATCCGAACGTCGCTTTCGCGTAAAATCTGTGCAGGAGATAGCATTCAAATTGGTTCGCAATATTACAGGAACCCGGGATTGTATACTTTGAATTTGACAAATCAATTTGGTTGCGATTCCACGGTTCTTTTAGAGGTTGTTACGCTACCAAGCGATACGACCATGGTTCGCCAAGCAATTTGCAGTGGTGGTACGCTGTCAATTGGTTCAACAGTTATTAGTTCACCAGGCATTTATTTCGTCCAATTAACCAACCAGCAGGGTTGTGATTCAATTGTGAAGGCCGATATATATTCGGACACGATTGTTAACGTTAGCCTTAATCGACAAATTTGTCAAGGCGATAGTGTTGTTATTGGAGGTCGAAGTTTTATCTGGCCTGGGATTTACAGAATTCCATTTATAGCTACTGGTGGTTGTGATTCTATAGTGACCTTGTCCTTATCTGTTCGTCCAACCCAAAGGATAACTGTGCACCGTGAGCTTTGTGAAGGGGATACTTTGAACTGGAATGGGTTTCAATTAACGTCTTCGGGCAGCTATTTATCCAATTTTTCTAATATAGCTGGCTGTGATTCGACTATTAACTTGGTTCTGACTGTTGTACCACGAGTAAAGCCTATAATCCAATCATCTGCTCCTACAGGTATTATTTGTAGAAATGATTCAGTCGTATTGTCTACAAACGCATCTGGTTCAGGTGGTTTTCAATGGTTCCGTAATGGACTTGCAATTCAAGGAGCGAATGCCAGGAATTATGTAGCTAGATTATCCGGATATTATCAATTGGGTTACACGAATTCAACAGGTTGTTTAACATTAAGTGATTCGGCATATTTTGAATTCTTCGATTCTACATCTTTCGCTTTAGTCGTTAATGGCAATACTGCATTGTGTACAGGCGATTCTGTATTGCTGAGAAGTGCTATTGCAAATCATGCTGGAAACTCATATCAATGGTTTGTAAATGGCCAATTAATGAATGGCCAAACACAAGAAACTTTATATGCTGCCTTACCCGGAATTTATCAGCTAAGGATTAACTCTCAAAGTGGATGTTTCCGCTTTTCAGACACAGTGACCATTACTGCAGCTCCGTCATCTGTCCCTGTTATTTCAACTCAATCGCCTGCTGTCAATTTTGCTATGCAAGGTGGTACGTTAAACTTGACTATACAAGGTAGTAGTATACGTCAGATTCAATGGCAACAATGGACAGGGTTAGTTTGGCAAAATGTGCGAAATGATGGCATACATCATGGAGCAAATCACTATGTTCTACAACTTCGAAACTTACCCATCACCCTGAACGGCTCCGTTTATCGTGCAATAGCGTTTGCGGAATGCGCGCAGAGTGATACTTCTTCAGACATGCGCATTCAAATAGCGCCGAGTGCTATCACAACGATTTCGGTAAGGAGTATTGCCATGGCCTATGGGATGACTTTGCCTTGCATTGGCGATACGATAGAAATTCCTGTAGTTGTAACCGGGGCTAATAATGTATCTTCTTTAGAGCTTTTGCTGAACTATGATTCGCTGTCGTTTACTTATTTGGACTTCTCGTGGGCAAACAACCACGGCCTTGTCCAAGTTGCAAGGGTAACGTCTTCGAATGGTTTGGAAATAAGGTGGAATTCAACATCTACTTTCAATTTAACGGAAGGTAATCTATTGACCTTACGGTTCTTGGTGAGCAACTCTGGGATATTGTCATGGAACAATTCGAGCACCCTACGCGACTCTACCAGAGCTGCTGTAACGTTTGTTAGACTTGATGGTGTAGTAGAAACAGCACAATCCAATACTACTAGTAGACTTGAGCGTGTTTGTAGAGGAAGTAGAATTGAGTTTGCTGGTAATTTTTATTCTCAATCTGGAGTTTATCCCATAAGCATACCGGGAAGTAACGCGTGCGATTCCTTGATTTTTTTGATTTTAGAGGAATTGGAGCCCGATACTCTATTTATTCAGGAATCAATTTGTTTCGGAGATAGTTTGAATTTGGCCAATCAAGTTTTTAGAGCACCTGGCACGTACACACTTAATTATTCCAATTCAACAGGCTGTGACTCTATCGTGGTGTTAGAGCTTGTACAAAAGCAAGTACATCGAGATTCAGTTTTTGCACAGATATGCCACGGAGATTCTCTTTTTGTTGGACAAACAGGCTTTAGTCAAGCAGGAGTTTACCCTGTAACATTGAAAAATATTAACGATTGTGATTCCTTCGTTGTACTCAGTTTAGATGTTCGTCCTCAAATTCAAACGCAATTACAAACGAGCATTTGTTCTGGTGAGAAATATCAGGTTGGTCATCATTTTTTCGATTCATCCGGAACGTATGTAGTTCGCCTATTATCGGTACTGGGGTGTGATTCAATTGTAACGTTGAATCTAATTGTTCAACCGACTGATTCTATTCTCTTGTCTAGGGGCATTTGTCTGGGTGACACCTTGGTTGTTGCAAATCAGAGTTTTACCATGCCCGGTGTGTATTCAATCAACCTGAAAAATATATATGGTTGCGATTCGGTTGTGACCTTAGTAATAAACCAAATTCGGCAAGACACAACTAGGCTTATTCAAACCATATGTCTTGGTGATAGTGTTTGGGTAGGAAATCAGAGTTTTGATAATTCGGGACTATTTAGTGTTTTATTGGACAACCAATTTGGCTGTGATTCTCTCGTTGTTCTGCAATTAACTGTAAATACACCTGACACTGTTCATCTTAATCGTGTGATATGTTTTAGTGAACAGTTTTCAGTGGGTGATAGCACTTTTAGTCTATCAGGCACTTATTATGTCGACTTAACAAATAGGTTTGGCTGTGATTCTGTGGTTATACTCAATTTGGAAGTTACTAGCCGCAAGGAAAGTGCCATGGTGATTCAACTATGTGAAGGAGAAAGCCATATTCTTCCGAATGGAAATTCGGTGACTTTGCCTGGTACTTATGTGGACACTTTAATAGCAGCTGGAGGATGTGATTCATTAATTATTACGAAAATTGAACGCAAGAGCGCTGTTAAGTACTCCCTTCCAAATTTGCGAGATGTATGTGAAGGAAGCCGGATCGAAATAATGGCATCTGATTCTGTACAGGTAACCTGGTATGATTCTTTGGAGGTTATAGGTACCGGTCGTACGCTCATAGTGCCGGATTTAGGCCCTGATGGTTTCGGTTTCATTACGGTGAGAATAGAGCAAGAGGGCTATTGTAATCGAATAGATACCTTGGTAGTTGATTTGCGCGAGTGTGAAGTGTTAATTCCACAAGGTATTAGCCCGAACGGGGACAACATAAATGATTTCTTCTTCATTCGAGGAATAGAAAAGTATCCTAACACAAAAGTTAGCCTATTCAACAGAGCTGGTAGTTTGGTTTTCGAACAACAGCCTTATGAAAACCGATTTGAAGGAATTTCAAACACCAATTTTAATGGACCATTAATTAATGGAACCTATTTCTACGTAGTTGATTTGGGTGATGGCTTGAGGCCACTTACGGGTTACGTGTATTTATCGAGATAGTAAAGGATCTAAATTATGAAAAGACATTTGTTATTAACTTTTTTGAATTGGACAGTATTTACTATGGTCGTTGAGGGTCAAAGTGATCCATTTTTTGGTCAGTACGTCTTTAATAGCACCATTATAAATCCCGCGCAAGCAGGAGTCTTTGAGGAGAATCAGGCAGGCTTCTTACACCGAAACCAATGGGTTGGATTTGAAGGAGCGCCCATAACCACTTCGGTTTTTGCGAATTTTAAAATAGCCCGTTTATTAGGTGGCGCTGTGGGAATTTATCAAGATAAGGTTGGACCGATTACTGAAACGAAAATTCAAATGGACGTATCCTATACCTTACGTATTGATAATGGGTGGGCGTTATCTGCAGGAATTAGAGTAAAAGGCACGAATACTTCAACAAATTTTGATGACCTCCGAAATATTGAATACGGTGATCCTAATTTGAATGGGAATTTAATTTCTGGGTTTGCAGGAAATTTAGGATTTGGCGCCTTGCTTTACTCAAAAGAGGCTTTTATTGGTGTGGCGATACCACAAGCCATGACCAGAACAATGGATATTGGTCTACCAATTTATTCCGTATTGCCAAAGAGTATGTTTGCTTATGGTGGAATTACTTTTCCATTAGCTGACGGTTGGGAATTAATGAGTAGCTGTATGTTGAGAAAGGGAGTTGGCAATCCGGCTCAACTGGATTTGCATGCGATATTCAAATATCAAAATAAGTATGATTTTGGGCCGATGATCCGATTATCTAATTCTATTGGTCTACTAACAGGGTATAGAATTTCAGAAAAGTGGTATTTGGGATATCAATTCGAATTTCCTATTAACGCTATCCAACAAGGGTCACTTCATACCCATGAATTGGCATTGAGGTTTTATTGGGAATCTAAGTTCCGGCCATTCATTCGGTCTCCTAGATATTTTATGTAAGCCTTAAATGAAACGAATTAGTTTATTGTTGCAGTTGTTGACGCTATTTTTATACGTTGACGCGCAACCTTCTTCTGGCTTAAAATATCCGAAAAAGAGGATCAAGGATTTGTCTGCATACAGAATTCAAATTCAAAAGGGAGATTCATCAAGCATGCTGGAATTTGCTGATTTATTTTACTCAATGGATAAAATGGATAGTGCTTTTTTTTATTATGACCTGGCATATAAAACCCAACGCGATTTAAGCCTAGTGCAAAAGAAAAAGTATTCAAATGCAGGTGTTCAACGAACAGGTAAATCGCCACTACTTAACATAAACAACAAATATATTTTAACAAATGAGTGGGAATACCAGGTCTATCCGGTGTCTTTTAATACAGCTCAAGAAGATTTAATGCCTTTTTATAAAGATGGAAAAATCTTGTTTTCATCGAGTCGTTTTGAATCGAAGAAAAAGAAAGTGCCTATTTATGAGTTTACAGGTCTTCCATATTTGAAATTTTATCTCGCGGATACATTGGGTAAATTTTATCCAATTGCTGGTTTTCCAAAGAGCATTGGTTCTGACTTCCACGAGGGACCTTTGGTTATCTCAAAGGACAGTAGCATTCTGGTAACAACAAAAAATAGGAGTTCGCTGAATGCAAAGGGAGAACAGCTTCTTTATTTGGAATTTTATCACAGAGTAAATCAGATTTGGTCAGAACCGCAAGAATTTATATTTAACTCTACAAAATATTCAACCCAACATCCGTGTTTCGATTCATCAGGTGATTATTTATACTTTTCGTCCAACATGCCCAATGGTTTAGGCGGTTTTGACCTGTATCGTGTAAAATGGCTGAAACCTGGATGGGGAAACCTTGAGTTGCTGAATAGTGATATCAATTCTGCTTACGATGAAGTATTCCCAAGTATAGGACCAAATAACACGCTCTATTACGTCACCAATGACGCTGATAATTATGGTGGTTTAGATATCGTAGAATTTAAAGACGGTGTAAGAAGATTATTACCTGAGCCAATCAACTCTGTTTATGATGATTTCGGGATTACATGGTCAGATTCTGTCAAAGGCTATTATACCACAAATAGAAGTGGAGAAAAATTCAATGACGATTTATACACTTTCATTCGAAAACCAAAAGAAATCCCGATGGCTTTTCGATTAGAAGTTGTTAGACATTCAAGTACTACTACAACCAAGCAGGATACCATACATCTAGTTGCGAGAAACTCAATTTCTGGGGATTCAACTGTGGTAGATTTAATAGGTGGTATTGTGGATTTAGGCAGTTTTCTAAAGCCCTATCCCTCGTGGAATGTCTCAATAAGCTGTAATGGATATTACGACATTCATGAAGAGGCTAGTTTTGACACCGTTAATGGCATCATGACTGCTAAATTTAGGTTGACAGAAATAAAGCCTGTATTAAGTACTTCGGGATTTTTAACCGTGTTTTTTCAGAATGGTGAGCCTGGTAAAGAATTGAATTTGCGTGATAGTTTAAGAGATTATTCGAATTACTATAAAGGGTATTTAAAGGGGAAACATGTATACTACGCTAAATCTTCGAGCAGCCAGCCCGAGCTAGACTCTTTATTTGCTGATATTGAACGTGGAATGCGTGAATTGGAGCTTTTCCCGTTTCGATTGGATTCTACTCTCCGAGCCGGACGAAAGATCAAGGTGTATATGGGTGTTTATACATCTCCGAGTGGCTATGAAAAGTTCAATAAGGAATTGGCACTTAAACGCGGCGCAGTATTAAAAAACTACATCGTAAACTGGAATCAAGGAGCGCTCAAAAGATATATTGACAACGGACAGCTGATAGTTAGTGATGAATATTTTCCTTTGTTTGAACGGAAAAAGCGGAAAGTGAAAACGAAAGGAACTGGCCCTTCTGTCACAATGTTCGGCGTTCCTGCATCGCGTAACCGCCGGGTGAATGTGGTATGGGAGACTTTAAGGGATTAGTAAGGTGAATTTGGACACGGCTTGATTGCCTCAAGCGTGTTTTGTGTTAATTTCATGACATTTCTAATGCTCTAGTATGTAGTTTAGATGCATGAAAAGATGGATTGTACTTTTAGGCATCTTTTTTTCCTATACACAAACCTATGGACAGGTCGACACCTTGTTTTGGTTTGCTGTTCCAGAGGTCGAACAAACTACCGATCAAAGGGATAGACCCATCTTACTTCGCTTAACCGCTCATGCTCAAGGTGCATTTGTACACGTAAGGGTGCCGGGGGTAAACTGGTTTACTTCAATTGTAAGAAGTATAGCGCCAAACCAAACGGTGACCATTGATTTGACTCCGTTTATTGACTCTTTGGAATTAAAAGTGCCTAATCAGATTCAGAGATGGGGCATATACGTCTGGTCCGACAACAGAATAAATGCTTATTGGGAAGTTGGGGGAGGAAGTTGTGGGTGTAATGCGGAAATATTCAGCTTAAAGGGAAAAAATGCCTTGGGTACAGCATTCCGGATACCCATGCAAAATCTCTTTTATCCCGACCGGGCAGCTATACCTGGAGCAAATTCTTCTTTCGACATAGTAGCTACACGCGATAGTACCTTGGTTTCAATCACTCCCTCAGTAAATGTGTTGGGTCATGCAGCAGGGGTTCCGTTTCAAGTTTTACTTCATGAAGGGCAAACCTATAGCGTTGTTTCGGATACTACTGTTGGGGCACAGATTCCGGCTGGAAGTTATGTTTCAAGTAATTATCCAATAGCGATAACTGTTAAACAAGATGCTATCGGATTTGGTACGGGTTGCCTAGAGCTTATTGGTGATCAAATATTACCAATTGAGAATTTAGGAAGAGGTTATATTGCTGTGAATGGAGGATTATCGGCTCAAGGTGAGTTGATTAGTATTACAACTACCGCCCCTAACACAAGTGTTTACTTACGGGCTAATTCAACACCGTTTGTTACTTTACCACAGGCAGGGTCCACCTTTACTTTCGCACTTGATAGTCCAAATGTATTTATCTCAGCAAACGAGCCCATATCAGTATTTCATGTATCGGGTATTGGTTGCCAAATGGGAGCTGCGCAGCTCCCACCTGTGTATTGTACAGGTTCACCCGAAGTGGGTGTTGTTCGTTCAGGAACCGATACGCTCGTAATTCTTTTAACAGTTAATCGTGGTGGTGAAACAAACTTTCTTTTGAATGGAGTACCAAACTTAATTCCAGCTTCTACATTTTTGCCAGTTACTGGAGGCGGCAATAATTGGCTAGTTGCACGCTATTTAGTTCCAAATTCAATTTTGGGGGCAAATAATGCTCTACTGGTTCGCAACACTAGCGATGTATTCCAAATGGCGGTATTACACGGGGGTACCAATTCGCAAGCGAGGTACGCTTATTTTTCGAACTTCAGTGAATTTGCCACGGGTATTGATGTGAATAGTCCAATTTGTATGGGTGATTCCGTAAAACTTAGCGCTGCGTATTACCCGCAGGCACATTATCGGTGGACAGGTCCAAATGGCTTCAACGATACTTTGCAAAATCCAAGGCCATTTATGTACAATACAGCCCGATTAGGTTGGTATATCGTTGAAATGACCATCCCGGGATGCTCAACTTATGTAGATTCTATTTTTGTGCGTGATGCCTCGGCGGTTAATCCTAAAGCCGTTTTACCCGATAGTTTAAGAAAATGTAGCACCGACACCTTACTAGTAACTGTCCCTAGGATTTTAGGCATGAGTTACCAATGGGTTCGGAATGGTGTTCCAATTGCTAATGCCTTGGATACCTTTTTACGAATACACCAACCTGGCCGCTATTATTTGCGTTACCGAGGCTCACCTTGCTTTAACGATAGTACTAATGTGTTAGAAGTACGGAATTTTCCTGCTTTCAGAGTGGCGCTCAATAGCTCTTCGGATACATCTTTTTGCGAGGGACGTACCGTGAATCTTCAGGTGCTGAATTCGAATTTAGTATCTTTTTCGTGGTACCGTTTAGGTTCTGCTTTGGTATTAGCTACAGGTACCCACTTGAGTATATCCGATACCGGATCTTATTATTGCATTGCTATCGATACAAACGGTTGTCGTCAGCTGAGCGATACCATACGCGTTTCAAAAGACGAATTCCCGGATGTACGTTTACAATTACATCCGAATGCATCTTTATGTAGAGATAGTGTAGTTGCCTTACAAGTTATTCCACCACCTCAACTAGTTGAATGGATTTTTAATGGTTCTTCAATCGGACAAACCCAAGGGGGAGTAAGGTTGGTAAACAGAACAGGAGAGTACAGAGTACTTGCTCGGTACCAATTTGGTTCTTGTGATAGCATTTTTGCCAGTCAACCAATACAATTAACGCTTAGGCCTTTAAAAGCGCACTTTTCACTGACGAGAGATACTTTGGAGGTATTTGAGCTCCTAAATGGAATAAACAACAGTGTCAACGCAACGGCTTATCGATGGGACACCAATGGTGTTACTGTGTCCATGGACAAAGACCTTCAAATTTCGTTCGAACGTAGAGGGAATAAAGCAATTAAACTAGTAGTACAAGACAGTCTTACAGCATGTGTCGATAGCCTCACTCGTTGGGTAAGAATAAATGAGCCTCTGGTTCTACTTTTCCCCAATATTTTTTCTCCTAATGCCGACGGTATCAACGATAAACTCTCGTATGTTCTTTTAGGTGCCGACGAACTTCAGCTGAAGGTATTTAATCGTTGGGGCCAAGAAGTTTTTAGCACAACTAACTTTGAACATTATTGGGATGGTTACGTCAATGGTCAAGTTTGTCCTGCAGGAAACTACCTCATTGTATTGCAATACCGAGGCGAAACAAGTACGTGGAAAGTCTTTCGAAAAGAAATACAATTGATTCGTTAGCAAGTTTCCGGCTGATTCGGGCATATACATCTTGATGAGTGGTAAACCTGATACCATGTGCAATATTGGAAGAAATAGATAAATGAAATGCTCATTAATTCTGAAGATTAAGTTGAACACCTGCTTTTAGTTGCACTTTCGTAACCCAAGTCACAATTCAAGTCGAATGCAACTGCAAATTTTGTACGAAATTCAACACATGGAAATTATCGGATACCTGAGTGCAGCATTGATTGGGTTGTCGCTTGGCTTGATAGGAGGTGGTGGATCTATTCTTACTGTTCCTGTACTCGTATATCTGTTGGGAGTTGAACCCGTAGCGGCTACTGCTTACAGTCTGTTTATCGTTGGCTCAACCAGCCTAGTGGGCAGTTGGAGTAAATACAAAGAAGGATTGGTAGACTTGAAAACTGCAGCAGTTTTTGGAGCTCCAAGCATAGTTGCCGTATATCTAACACGGGCTTTATTGGTTCCTGCTATCCCAACACAGCTGTTGACGCTAGGCAGTTTTGAACTCACGCGACCACTCTTCCTCATGATGTTGTTTGCGATGCTCATGGTAGCCGCTTCTGTTTCTATGATACGAGATGCTAGGCCCGCCATGCCAAAAACCGAAAGAAAATACCGGTATGGTCTCATTTTACTCGAAGGAGTGGTGGTAGGAACACTTACAGGTTTGGTTGGTGCCGGTGGAGGTTTTCTCATCATACCTGCCTTGGTCTTACTCACCGGTTTATCCATGAAAATGGCGGTAGGGACCTCCTTACTCATCATAGCAGCCAAATCGCTTATTGGTTTTACTGGCGATTTAGGACATCTTGCTATCGACTGGCCCATGCTCCTTAGCATCAGTGGAATAGCCATCGCCGGAATTTTTGGAGGCAACTACCTGTCAAGAAAAATAGATGGCAGTAAGCTGAAAAAAGCCTTTGGTTGGTTTGTGCTTGTCATGGGCGTATTCATTCTTGTCAAAGAACTGGGACTCCTTAGCTGAACTTCTTGCGTTGAATTGAACTTCATGTTTTAGAACTTCGTTTTCAGGTGTATTTCGACCGATACCTTATCTTTAATTTTCTGATTCATCTAAAATCTTCCGCATATGACCATTGAGCAGATTTATACCGGTTGCCTTGCCCAAGGAGCTTATTATATAGAAAGTGATGGAGAAGCCGTGGTGATTGATCCACTTCGAGAAATAACGGCTTATCAGCAACGGGCCGAAAAAGCGGGAGCAAAGATTAAATACGTACTTGAAACGCATTTCCATGCCGACTTCGTTTCTGGCCATCTCGACTTAGCCAAAGCTACAGGAGCAAAAATTGTATTTGGCCCGAATGCCCATACCGAATACGATGTTCATGTGGCTGCTGATGGTGAAGAACTTCGAGTAGGCAAGCTTACTATTAAGGTGTTGCATACGCCTGGCCATACGCTCGAAAGCACTACGTATTTGTTGAAAGACGAAAACAACAAAGAAATAGCCATTTTTTCAGGCGATACCTTGTTCATAGGCGATGTAGGTCGTCCCGACCTCGCAGCAAAAAGTGAACTTACGCAAGATGATCTTGCACGTTTGCTCTACAAGTCACTCAGGACTAAAATCATGACTTTGCCCGACGACGTGGTGGTATATCCAGCCCACGGTGCCGGCTCAGCTTGTGGTAAAAACATGAGTAAAGAAACCTTCGACCTGCTCGGGAACCAGAAAAAGAACAACTACGCACTACGTGCCGATATGACTGAGGATGAATTTGTGAAAGAAGTGACCAGTGGCCTGATGCCGCCTCCTGCTTATTTTCCATTAAATGTTCAAATGAACAAAAAAGGTTACGACAGCATCGACGAGGTGCTGAAGCGCGGCACGCAAGCTCTTTCACCAGCAGCATTTGAAGCTGCAGCCAACGAAACCGATGCCCTTATTCTAGATACCCGGAAGGCAGAAGTATTCGCACAAGGCTTTATCCCAGGTAGCATCAACATCGGTATCGATGGAGGGTTTGCTCCTTGGGTGGGTACCTTGATACCCGATATTCGTCAACATATCTTAGTGGTTTCCGAACCAGGCCGTGAAGAAGAGGTGGTTACCCGTTTGGCGCGCGTAGGTTACGATTTCGCCATTGGTTACCTCGAAGGTGGTTTTGGCAGTTGGTTGGCAGCTGGTCGTGCCTTTGAAACCATCCGGAGTATCACAGTCGAAGAGTTTTCGGCTATTGAATCGGCCAATCCCGAAATCGATATCCTAGATGTTCGCAAGGAAAGCGAATACCTAAGCGAACATCTGGTCAATGCCGTTAATGCACCACTCGATTTCGTTAACGAGAGCATGCTCAAGGCAGACAAAAACAAAACCTGGTATGTACACTGCGCAGGTGGATATCGCTCAATGGTGTTTGCCTCTATCTTAAAAGCACGTGGGTACGACAACCTCATCAACGTAGCTGGGGGCTTCGGTGCAATGAAGGCGAGTGGAAAGTTTAAGATCAGCAAGAATACCTCCTTGACGCATTAGCTTCTTATACGGTTAGGATAAATACACGTTTTGGTGAACTCTTGAATGAGGATGGTTAAGCATCGTTTTCTATAAAAAGTACCCAGGTAAGGCGCTGACACAGCTATGTTTACGCCAGTGGTACAGTACAAATACGCTGCGAAAGTGGTTTGTGAATTTAATCGGCCTTTGTTTTGAGTTTCGCTATGTGCTTTTCGGTACCTTCGGTAATGCAAATCACCTTAGTTGCATAATGCTATGCAACAACAACTCAAAAAGATAGAAGAGTACTTCCAGTCGCTCGATGCTGAAACCCGAGAGGCACTTCAAAAACTTGCTGTTAGAAAGACATATCGAAAAGGTGAATTTCTTTTAAAGCAAGATGAGCAGGGAAGATGCAGCTTCGATATCGAGGCGGGAATTGTACGTAAATATTACCTGAACGACGGAAAAGAAGTAACAACAGGCTTGTTGTTCCCGGGCGATTTGGCGATTTCGTTTGTTGCTTACACCCTTCAAGAACCATCGAAGGAGTACATCCAAGCAGTTACCGAGGTT
>VFQR01001931.1_pt1 | contig 14247 bp, 12 predicted proteins | sample 3512321 | NCBI WGS metagenome assembly VFQR01 (sample SAMN10412374, study PRJNA504923) | tailings metagenome | isolation source: Relicate 3 Philex TSF1 revegetated site | place: Philippines: Tuba, Benguet | collected 2017-08-29
ATCTTGCAATCTGTGGGGCGATTCGTAGAAAATTAATGTGCGAGATTCTGTTTGTAAAGATTCTAAATGTTCTCGCCGTTGTTGACTTTTTGCTGGCAAAAACCCTTCAAACACAAACCTATCCGTAGGAAGTCCGGCTGCACTCAAAGCCGTAATTGCCGCACTGGCCCCAGGAATCGGAACTACAGAAATACCAGCTGCAATACAAGCTTCAATCAATTCATATCCAGGATCGGAAATTCCTGGCATTCCAGCATCGCTTACTAAAGCGATCGCTTTATCATTCGTCAAATATTGTAATAATTCTGGAATGCGGCTGGTACGATTATGCTCGTGGTAACTGATTTGGGGTGTCTTGATTTCAAAATGTTGTAGTAATTTCCCTGTGTGGCGAGTGTCTTCCGCAGCAATCATATCCACAGTTTGCAAAATTCGCACCGCCCGAAAAGTCATATCTTCTAAGTTGCCAATTGGTGTGCCAACGACGTAAAGTGTTCTTGGTTTGGGATCGGTTTGCATGAGCAAAAATTTGAAAGTTAGGAGTTATGAGTTAGGAGTTAGGAGTTAGAAGTTATGACAAATAATTCATACATTACTACGAAGACTTATACACAAATGACTGTTGACTAATGACTAATAACTAATGACTAATAATTAATGACTAATAACTAATGACTAATAACTAATGACTAATGGGTTATTTATAGGTTTAGTAACCTTGGATTTGATTTACCTCGCTGACTCTCCACCTCAGAATAATCAAAAGATTGTTGCTATTGACTACAGTGTGGCAGCAGGTGGCCCAGCGACAAACGCGGCTGTAACTTTTAGTTATTTGGGTAATCAAGCTACAGTCTTGGGTGTGGTGGGTTCTCACCCAACGGGCCAGTTAATTCGAGGTGATTTAGCAACTTATCAAGTGGCGATCGCCGATCTTCAGCCTACCATCGATTTAGCACCACCAGTCTCTTCAATTATTGTTACCCAAGCCACAGGCCAAAGAGCAGTGGTTTCTATCAATGCTGTGAAAACTCAAGCCACTAGCGCATCCATTCCCGCCAATATTTTAGAAAATGTTGCCATAGTATTAATTGACGGACATCAAATGGCTGTTGGTTATTCCATAGCCCAAATGGCCAAAGCCCAGAATATCCCGGTAGTCATCGATGGTGGTAGCTGGAAACCTGGATTTGAGGAAATTTTACCATTCGTAGATTACGCTATCTGTTCGGCTAATTTTCATCCACCAAATTGTCAGACTTCACAACAGGTTTTTGCTTATCTAAGCAAATTTAATATTCCTCATATCGCCATTACCCACGGAGAACAACCAATTCAATATTGGAGTTGCAATCAAACTGGTATTTTAGATGTGCCGAAAATTCAAGCCGTTGATACCTTAGGGGCTGGAGATATTTTTCACGGTGGCTTGTGTCACTACATTTTAAAAGAAAGCTTTACCGATGCCTTGGCGATGGCAGCAAATATCGCTGCTAATTCTTGCCAGTTTTTTGGTACTCGGCGCTGGATGGATTTTATTTGAAGATAGACAACTGTCTTGCCCAGCTGAGGTTGTATATTTTTAAGTTAGATAGGGCTATATTTAATGAAAGACTTACAAGAAATATTAGCGATCGCTCGTCAGGTAGGTTGGGAAGCGGCGGATATATTGCGATCTTATTACCACGGCACTGCTAAAGATCCTAATTTAGCAATACAATACAAAGAAAATGAACCTGTTACCGTCGCCGATGTAGCTGTCAGTCAATATATTCTGGAAAAGCTACAAGCAAATCTAGGTCATGAAGAGTTTATTTACATCAGCGAAGAAACCTATCAATCCCTAAGTGAGTCTGCAAAACCTTCTACCCCTTGGGTATGGATTATAGATCCTTTGGATGGCACGCGGGACTTTATCCAAAAAACTGGGGAATATGCCATTCACATTGCTTTAGTCAAAGAAACGCGCCCAGTTTTGGCAGTGGTGGCAGTTCCAGAAGCTCAAAAGTTGTATTATGCCACAAAAGGCGGCGGCACTTTTCTAGAAACCCGTGATGGCTGTGTTCCTTTACAAGTGTCGTCAGGTAAACGAATTGAAGATTTAACCTTAGTCGTCAGTCGTTCTCACCGCAACCAAAGGTTAGATCGTCTACTACAAAATCTACCCTGTCAAAATCAAAAAGCTGTTGGCAGTGTCGGGTGTAAAATTGCCACAATTGTCGAACAACAGGCAGAAATTTACATTTCTCTCTCTGGCAAATCTGCTCCCAAAGATTGGGATATTGCAGCCCCAGAGTTGATTTTAACAGAAGCCGGAGGTAAATTTACTCACTTTGATGGTACACCCTTAGAATACAACACAGGTGATATCAATCAATGGGGAGGTCTACTGGCCAGTAACGGTGAATATCACGAAGTGCTGTGTAAAGAAGCAGAAAGAATTTTAGCCCAGTTCACTGAAAGTTAAGGGGCTTCCAAGTGAAAAAGTATTTCATTATTGTTGACAGTCAACAGTCAACAGTTAACAGATCTAAGTCCCTTAAAATCACCTGGGATATTTGATAAATATTTTCAAATTTGCTTTGAGTACAGTTATCTATGGTATAATTAACGCCACTAGTAAAATAATATGTAGTTAATGCTTGGTAAATAATCCCAATATCCAAAACACTAAAGTTTTTGGGCGATCGCTAGTTGATACTGATTTGCTATTGAAACTAAAACTCTCATGGCAAAAACAGCAAAAGTCTTTTGTTAGAAGGGTTGTAACCCAGCCTTGAAACTTTTGTTTGGAAATTCGGTTTTACCATTAGTTCATATTCAAACGCTGTGCTAAACTAATCCATATAAGGATTATGTTCGGTTGAGTAACTCCTTTTGATTTTTCAAAGCGTCTCTCCGAATTTAACTCTCCACACTCCCTAAATTCGGAGACTTTTATGTCAATTTACATTGGTAACCTGTCCTATCAGGTTACGGAAGACGACCTCAGGCGGGCATTTGCAGAATACGGAACAGTAGCACGTGTTCAATTGCCTACAGATAGAGAAACAGGCAAGCCGCGTGGGTTCGCTTTTGTAGAAATGCAAACAGATGCAGAAGAACAAGCTGCCATTGATGCACTTGATGGCGCTGAATGGATGGGACGTGATTTGAGAGTCAACAAAGCTAAACCCCGTGAGGAAAGAAACAATTCCTCTCGTGGTAGCTGGGGTGGCGGTAATGCTCGCCGCAACAATCGCTACTAAATCAATTCCTAAAAATCTCACATCTAGAGTCTCCAGCAGATAAAAGCAAAGGCTCGACTCTGCTGGAATATTTTTTTTTGTATTTAATTTTCAATTATTCATCCACATTCAGGAGGAATGAGAATGACACAAGTAGTTTTAGGAGAGAATGAAGGTATTGAATCAGCCCTACGAAGATTTAAGCGGGAAGTTTCTAAAGCAGGAATTTTCCAAGATATGAGAAAAAAACGTCACTTCGAGACTCCAATAGAAAAAGAGAAGCGCAAAGCAATTGCTAGACATAAGCAACGTCGTAAGCAAAATTCTCGTTTTAGATAGGAATTTCCAGTTATTTTGCCCGAATCTCTTCATCGTGGCGATACCTATTTAAAAAACAGTGACTGGGGACTGTAGACTGAGGAGACAAGGAGAATCAATCTCAGTCAACAGTCAACATATCAAATGCGCTACAGCTGAGTCCCCATTGCATTACCAGCTATATAAGCTGTCGTCCAAGCACTTTGAAAGTTAAAACCGCCAGTCACACCGTCAATATCTAAAACTTCTCCAGCAAAGTAAAGTCCAGGAACTAACTTACTTTCCATTGTTTTAAAGTTGACTTCTTGGAGGTTGACACCGCCACAGGTGACAAATTCTTCTTTAAAAGCTGCTTTACCACTGATTGAATATTGTCCTTGAGTGAGTTCTTGCACTAACAGATTTAAGGTTTTATTGGATATTCCAGCCCAGCGATCCTCTGTGGTAATGCCTACGCGGGCAATGATATATTGCCAAAGACGATGAGGTAAGTCAACACCACGATGCAGTGCGATCGCTTTTTTCGACCATTCATTTTTGACTGCTAAAATTTGTTGTCGCACTTGTTCTTGTTGCAAATCAGGCAACCAATTAATTAATAATGTTGCTTGATAGCGGCTTTCATGGAGAACTCTTGCACCCCAAGCAGAAAGCTTTAAAATAGCAGGGCCGCTGAAACCCCAATGGGTAATCAGTAACGGCCCTGTTTGTTGTAATTGAGACTTTCCACCTACAGATAACCGTAATTGTACGGTGTTAACACTAATTCCAGCCAACTCCCTCAGTTTTGGATCGAGAATATTGAAGGTAAATAAAGAGGGAACTGGTGATTCAATTGTATGTCCTAACTCCCTAGCAATTTTATAACCCATCAAGCTACTGCCGCTAGCCAAAAGTAGGCGATGGCATTTAATTGTTTCTCCCGATTTTAAGACAATATCAAACCCAGAATCGTTGGAAGTGCGTTTCACTGAAGTTACGGGTGTACCGATGCGAAGTTTGATGTGAGATGTTGCTGCGGTTTTAATTAAACACTCCACAATTGTTTCTGAAGTATTAGTAACAGGAAACATCCGACCATCGGCTTCGGTTTTTAAATTAACTCCGTGTTTAGCAAACCAAGCTACTGTATCTTGAGCTTGAAACCGAGAAAAAGCACCGCGCAAAGCTTTGGCACCTCTAGGGTAATTTTGCACTAACTCCCCAGGATCGAAGCAAGCGTGAGTGACGTTACAGCGTCCGCCACCAGAAATTAGTACTTTCGCTAGGGGTTGGCGACTAGCTTCGATTAAAGTGACTTGGGCATTAGGGTTGACTTTAGCACAAGCGATCGCGCCAAAAAAACCCGCTGCCCCACCCCCAATAACTACAATTTGTAACGGTAGCAATTTCAAAAATATCTCTTTTTAGGATCTATATCTCTAGGCTAGCTGTCATGCGGGGAATAGGGAATAGGGAACAGTTCAGAAGGCAGAAGGCAGGAGGCAGAAGGGAACCCACCCTTAAAAGAGTGGGATTGTAACAATGACACTTTATACCTCGTTGCAAGCAATCTCAGTATAATTGTTGATTCAACTCAGCTTTAAACCCAGAACTAAAGTTTTAATTAATACTTTTAGCCTTCTGCCTTCTGCCCTCGACCTTCTGCCTTTCTTTATAATGGTGGGGTTTTATCGTCAGTTTATATCCTCATCCTTCATAGGGTTCAAAGTCTGATTTTTGAGCGCCGCAAGTGGGACAGGCCCAATCATCTGGGATGTCTTCAAAAGGTGTTCCTGGTGCTATACCACTGTCTTCATCACCGACTTCTGGCTCGTAGATATAACCACAAACAGTACATATATACTTTTGCATTTTCTATGCTCCTAAAGTGTTATTGGTATTGCTTGATTATTAAATACTTGAGAAACAGAGTTACAATAGGCACGCTACAATTCTTAAACTTGAAAACGCAGATTAGTATTAATCAAAGGGCGGATCGTGAGGGATAGTGACTGTTGATAAAAAGTCACCTGATTTACCACTTCTGATGGCATCAAAAGTGCCTTTGATAGTACCAGCAATGGGAACAGCAACCAGTGTTCCTAACAATCCAGCAATTTCATATCCCATTAAAATCGCCACAAAAATCCAGATGGGATTGAGTCCGATAAAATTGCCCAGTAATCTAGGAGCTAATAAATTATCTTTAACTTGCTGCATGAGGATTGCCACCAAAGCAACTTGCACTGCTAGCCACCAATTTTGCAACAATACTAAAATTGTCACTAGACCAATGCCCAGAGATGCTCCAATAAAAGGAATGAGTTCTGAGATGCCGATTAGGATGGCAAATAGCAGAGCAAAAGGCACTTTCATGATTAAGAAAATTGGCGTTAGAACTGTTACCATGAATAGTCCTAACAACAGCTGGCTCAGAAAGAACTTTTGGAAATTTAGCCGCAAAGATGCAGTCAGAGGATCTCCGATATTAGAAGGCAAAAGATTCACCAGACCATACCAGACGCGATCGCCATACAAAAGCATATAAAATGCCAGCACCACTATTAACACTACGTTAAATAATCCTGACAATAACGTTCCTGCAAATCCCACTGCACCAGAAGCTAGCTGTTGTACCAAATTTTGAATGTTGACATTGATTTGATTGGTCACAACCCTCAAATCAATTGGCAAACGTCGTTGTTTGGCAATGGTTTCAAACTGTTCTAGGTTTGCTTGGCTAGCACTTAACCAATCAGGAATTTTATTTAATAATTGGATTGTTTGGTCAATTAGTATTGGTACTAGGGTAACGCCGAGAATCGCCAAAACGGTTAAAGTTGCAAGCAAAACAATAATCACCGCCTGAGTGCGAGTAATTCGAGCGCGTTCAAAAAACTTAACTGGATAATTGAGTAAAAAAGCCAAAATTGCTGCAATGCTTAAAATGCTAATTGGATGCTGAAAATAGCGAAAAAGCACAGATAGTAACCAGACATTTAAAGCGATCAGTGGACCGCTCAGACCATAGATTAACAACTGTTTAAGGGAGGCAGAACGGCGCATCTGAGGCAATCTGTTTTTAGGACTCCTTGAGATAAATTGTAAAACTGGCGTTGGTGTCGATCGCGATCGTAGATATTTTTAACAAAGACATCTTTTAGCCTATCTCATAGCAAGGAAGCAAATTCAAATGGACAAAACCGTAGCAGACCTTCGTAAAGACTACACCCTAGAAGGTTTGAGCGAACTTGAAGTTGACCTTAATCCTTTTATTCAGTTTAGAAAGTGGTTCGACCAGGCAGTATCAGCCCAACTTCCCGAACCAAATGCCATGACCATTGCTACCTCTACACCAGATGGTAAGCCTTCGGCCAGAATGGTACTACTTAAAGATTTTGACGAACGAGGCTTTACTTTTTTCACCAACTATAACAGCCACAAAGCACAAGAACTGGCAGAAAATCCCCAAGCTGCTTTAGTTTTCTGGTGGGCGGAACTAGAACGTCAAGTGCGGATTTGTGGCTATGTAGAGAAAGTTTCCGAAGCCGAGTCAGACCAATATTTTCACACTCGTCCTGCGAACAGTCGTTTAGGTGCGTGGGTATCTAATCAAAGCGAAGTCATAGAAAGCCGAGAAGTTCTTGAGCGACGTATGGAAGAGTTTAAAAACCAATATGAAAATCAAGAGATCCCCCGCCCACCTCATTGGGGAGGCTTACGAGTGATCCCCACAGAAATCGAATTTTGGCAAGGACGCTCCAGTCGTCTCCACGATCGCTTACTCTATAGCCATTTAGATAATGGCAGTTGGAATATTCAGCGCTTATCACCGTAAAGATGCGGTACTAGTGACTGGATGAAAGTGCTATAAATCATAGCATATAATTGTTGACTGTTGACAGTTCACAGTCAACACTAAAAAATTTGCAACAGCCGACTCTACTAGTCTGCCAAAGTCTTTTTGACAGGCGGGAGAAAGGGTAAAGGCTTTAAACCCTTCCCCTTTTACCTTTTCCCTTTCCCCAATCTCAACCTGTCAATATTTGCGTGGTGAACTACTACTGTTGTTGAACTGCCGATGCTTTGGGAGAAAACTGAATCCTGGGATCTGGCATAAAGTTATATCTGAGGTAAAATCCTCCCCAGACAAACAGGATAATCAACAATGCACCAATGCCAAGGGGACTAGGAAGCCAAAAAACAGCTTCAATGTGATTTAACTCCCCAGTCTGGAGTTTCCACAGCAGTTGATTGCCATTCTTTTCCGGTTCGATGGCGGTTTCAGTTTGTGTTAGATTTTTTGCTCCCCAAGGAGTTTTGAGGGCAAATTCCAAATCGAGAATCGAACCAGCGTTAGCTAAGACGTTGCCTTTGTTGGAAATTAAAGACAGCGATCGCAAATCTAAGTCATAAATCAACCGATTTTTTACCAACAGTAAAAAATTGTTTTGCTCCAATATGATGTTGGATTCAATTTTTGGTAGTTCTGAGTCAGATTGACTTTGCACAGGCTCAGAAGCTTGATTCGCACGGGAGTTAAAAAATTGGTTGAATTTTTCTTGCAATTCGCCACCACTGCTAAAAGGAATTGTCACAATTATTTCTTCTGGAGAAATTCGCTGTGCTTTTCCTTCAAGTTTCTTGGTGCGCCGCTCTATGCTATTTAACCATTCGTAGACATAATCGCCACTAAAACTTGTTAACTGTTCTCCTAATTTAATATGTTGTACTAGTTCGCCACTATTTGAATTATTAAAGTTCAGCCCTACGTCATACTTAACACAACCAGATAGTAGCAGGGATGTTAACAGTACCAACCACAAAATAGGATTTTGTATAGGAAAAACCCGGTTCATTCGATTTCGGACAACTCGTGGTGAAATAAATTTCATCTTTGCCAATACCAACCTTAATGGTTTAATCAACGACAAGAAAATTTGTCCTAAAATTGAAGAATACATAACTATAAATCTCCCCAAAAGTCAAACTTTTTAACCAATCTTGACTTTTACCTCAACCTCAGGCAATCTGTTGTTAAAGATTTCCATCCCAATTCTGACAATTTTGGGAAAGTTTGCAACAGACTGGCTGCTGTTGAGAAACTGTTCAAAAGCTGTCCTAATTTTATGCTGAGTGTTGATGAACCTTCTCAGGAACATTCAAAAATCATCAGAATGTTACATTTTAAAGGTATTTGGCAGGACGACCAATACAGTTCGGTTAAAGGGGAAAGGTAAAAGGAGAAAGGTTTCAAATACATCCAAATCCCCTTACCCCTTAACTTTTTCCCAGACCACAAGGGAAGTTCATACTGCTTATCCGAACCGTATTGGCAGGACGGCAGGAAGCAGACTAGAGAAAAAACTATATATCTAAATGAATTGGTTAATTTATTCTTTGGAAGTCCGCTATTCTGCTTATTCCGTATTTTAATCGTTGATTAAAGAATTAAATTTTACCTCACTCCTGAAAATATCAACTACAAAATTACTTTGTATAAAAATTCCATAAATTTATGAACAAATTTTATGTTACAGTTTGCTTAATGATTACCAATCTGCAAAAATATTATTATGGTAAGGTCTTCCAAGATTGTTGATTGGAGGCTAAAAAATATTTTTTTATAGACGATCTGACGGTTATTATGTATTTTATTATGTTCGTTGTAGATGAACAATTTTTGTTAGTAACTATACATAAAAATCAAACTGCATCAGTAACCTAAATTTAAATAAATAGTTTAGTTAACTATTAAAATCCACAAAGCTAACACTTACAAAATAGGTTATTTCGTAGAAAGATTTTATTATAATGCAATCACCCAAAGATTCATCAAATTTACGACAAAAAGCTGTTAAGGGAGTATTTTGGTCTGCTCTAGACAGTTGGGGGCGTCAAATCGTTTCTCTTGGGGTTTTCTTAATACTGGCACGCTTGCTAGGGCCAGAAACATTTGGCTTGATTGCTCTTTCTACCATATTTTTAAATTTTTTACAAGTTTTTCTCGATCAAGGTCTTTCTCAAGCGATCGTCCAACGCCAAGATATAGAAAAAGAACATTTAGACACTGCCTTTTGGACTAATTTAGGAGTCAGTGGACTAGCAGCTATACTCAGTATTGCTTGTGCTGGATTGATTGCTAATTTATTCAAGGAACCACAGATTACGCCAATCATTCGTTGTTTATCTTTAGGCTTTATCATCAGTGCTTTTAGTAGCGTTCAAGAAGCAACTTTTCAGCGAAAACTAGCATTCAAATCTCTTGCAATACGCTCATTAATAGCGGTAGTTATTGGCGGTATAGTAGGCGTAACTATGGCGTTTATGGGATTTGGAGTTTGGAGTCTAGTCGGTCAGCAATTAACCAATAGTTTTGTACAAGTTTTGGTACTTTGGTCAGTTAGCGATTGGCGTCCAGGATTGAGATTTTCCCAAAAACACTTCAAGGAACTATTTAGCTTTGGAGTGAATGTAATGGGAATGAATTTATTTAACTTCTTAAACCGTCGCTCTGATGATTTTTTAATTGGTTATTTCCTCGGTTCTATTGCATTAGGATATTACAGTGTTGCCTATCGTTTACTCCTCATTCTCACACAATTACTGACTAGTATTATTGTCAAAGTATCCCTTCCTACTTTTTCGAGATTACAGCAAGAACCCGAAAGATTACGCAATGCGCTTTATAAAGCGATCCAAATGACAAGCTTGATCACTTTTCCGGGTTTTTTAGCCACAGTCATATTAGCACCTGAAATAGTAACGGTGATATTTGGGCAAAAGTGGTCGCCAAGTATTCCAGTGATGCAAGTTTTGAATTTGATTGGTATTCTGTATGCTTATTTTTATTTCAACGGTTCTGTGATTATGGCTGTTGGAAAACCTTCTTGGAAGTTAGGTTTAGATTTCATACAAGCTGTCAGCAATGTTATTGCCTTTGCTATAGCAGTTAGGTGGGGAATTATTGCAGTTGCAGCAGCTTATGTGATTAGAGGTTATTTAATGGCACCACTTAATGTTTGGGTAGTTTGGAAGTTAATTCATATTGATATATGGACTTATCTGCGTCAAGGTGCTGTTCCTTTAGCAGGAACAATAATTATGCTAATGAGTATCTTTAGTGTTAAGTACTTTTTGATTAACTTAATTAGTCCTCCTGTAATATTAGCTATTTCCATAGCTGTAGGCATAATAGTATACGTTTTATCGATTTTATTGATTGCACCAAAACTATTTTGGCAAGTAGTCAATATTTCCCGTTAAGTCACTAGAAGGATAAAAATCATCATGAATGCAATTATTACGGGAATCACTGGGTTACGTAATAGAGGTGTTGAAGCGTTAGTCGTTCCTACCATTGAACAGTTACTAGAACGTCAACCTAGTTTAGGTATAGATGTGTTGACTGATTCACCTGATTATGACGAAATCCGGCTAGAGGTTTTTGGCTCGCAGACAATTAAAGATTATCTGAGAAATGCTAACAAAACAAAGCTGCACAAGTTACGTAATATTTTTTCTCAGTTTTATAAGCCTTTGTCAGCTAATTATCAATCCAATGTAGAAAGAATCCGTCAATCATCAATTGCTATCGCTTCTGGAGGAGATGTATTCAGTTCTGACTATGGAAGATTAGATCGGCATTTATTACCATTAAATATAGCTTTGGATGCTGGTGTACCTGTTGTGTTTCTCGCTCAATCAATTGGGCCATTCAAAACTCAGAAAGAAGTGGATGCTTGGTTGAAAGTTGCTCGTCGTTCTAAATTAGTTACAGTCCGCGAACAACTTTCTTACAAATATGTAACTAAAGATTTAGGTTTAGATCCTTCATTAGTAAAACACACTGCCGATCCAGCTTTTTTATTGAAACCGCCATCTCCAGAGATGGTAGCAAAAATTTTGAGAAGCTACGGTATTGACCAAGATAGACCTAAAATTGCCATTGCACCTAGTCAAGGTATTTGCCGTTATGCTGCTCAAGATTATGAAAAACATATTAATGTTTGGTGTCAGGTAATCAAGCTAATGGTTAACGAATTCCAGGCGCAGGTATTGATTATTCCTCACGTTCAAGAAATCAATGCTAATAATGACGATCGCATCTTTGCTACGCAATTGTTAAAAGCTCTTGATTATCATTTAGATGTTCGACTTGCAGGTGCAGATCATACTGCGTCAGAGTTTAAAGGATTAATAGCAGCCTGCGACATGATTGTAGCCGAAAGAATGCACCCAGCGATCGCTGGACTTTCCAGTGGTATCTGTACTCTCCCAGTTGGTTATTCAGTGAAGGCAGAAGGAATTATGTTGGATCTTTTTGGTTCCGAAGCACTTCACGATCATAAATTACTGATTTCAATTCAACAATTTCTCAATGCCGATGTAGCTTGTGAAACTATAGTTAACTGTTGGAATAAACGTAACGAAGTGGCCAATCGGCTAAATCAAGTACTACCACAAACTAAGCAAGCAGCAGCAGCTAACTTTGATATGATTTCGGAGATTTTAAAATAGAAGTCACAAGATTTGCCATTTAGCGATCGATAGCGAGAAGTCTAAGAATGCAGAGGCTAAACTTCACAGGTTAATTGGAGTTTAAAATCAGGATTCTTGCTTCTCACTACTTTCAATGGCACAGCAAACTTTGTTTTCTTATGTATTAATAAATTCACAAGCCTGAAAAGTTTTATTATAGAAGGTGATTACAAAAGTATTTTGATTTTCTATACAGAAATAAAAATATATAATTATTTTTAATAAAACAAATGCAAGTTTTGTTTTATGAGTTATGGTAATCCTATAAAATTTGATAACAAATCAATATGATAACAACATCTAGTAAAAAAAATTTAACAAAAAAGCAAATTAAATCTATTTTTCTACCTAAAGTAATTGATGACAATCCTTATATCAAACAATTGAAACTTCATCTAAAAAAATTAGATATTGAGTTAGTATTTCCTGACACTTCTTCTTCAAGAACATTGTTTTTATCTACGGTATTTTTCCCACAAAAAGCAGATATCATACATTTGCATTGGCTACATCCCTTCTTTGTACACTCAAAGAATCCGTTGGTGAATATAATTAAATTTGTCATAATTATCTTGGAGCTAATTATTCTTAAAATAATCGGCATTAAAATTATTTGGACTGTACATAATATCAAAAATCATGAAAATAAAAACTTAGCTTTAGACCGAATTTATAGCCTTACAGTAGCTAAGTTAGCTAATGCGATGATTGCTCATTGTCATATAGCAAAAAAAGAGATAGTCAAAAAATTTTCTGTAAAAAATGCAGATAAAATATTTGTTGTTCCACATGGAAATTACATAGAAGCTTATGACAATAAAATTGGAAAATTAAACGCACGCAAAATTTTAGGTTTGCAAGATTCTAGTATGGTTTTTTTGTTCCTTGGTACAATTCGTGCGTACAAAGGAGTATTTGAACTTATAGATCAATTTAGTCAGCTAAATAGCGACAAAAGTAATAACATTCAACTAGTGATTGCAGGTAGAGTTTATGACGATAGCCAAGAAATTACAGATACCTTGAAAGAAAAAATTGCGAAAGATCCGAGAATAAAATTCTTTCCAGGCTTCGTTCCAGACGATGAAGTTCAAGTATACATGAATGCTTGTGATGTAGTTATCTTTCCATATCGAGATATTTTGACATCAGGTGCGGTAATTTTAGCAATGTCTTTTGGTAGAGCCTGCATTGCACCCTGCAAAGGTTGTATTGGAGAAGTGCTTGACGAGCAAGGAGCATTTTTATACCAAATCGATGATAAAAAAGGCTTAATGAAAGCCATGAATTCTGCTATAGAAAAACAGCATGAATTATTGTCTATGGGACAGTACAATTTCAAGCTAGCCCAACAATATAATTGGGACTACATTGCACAAATGACGGCTGATGTATATCGTCATTGTTTATAGCAATCCAATACTGCTCGGTTAAGGATTTTAAACTGGAATTTGGTTTGGGGAAAAGGTGAGCCAGCGCGGTCTTGGGGGTTTCCCCCATGAGCGACTGGCGTTAGCGTCAGCGTTAGCGACGAAGGAGCGTCACCCCGAAGGGGTTAAAGGGAAAGGGTTAAAGGTTTTTTCTTTCCCTTTTCCCTTTTCCCTTTCCCCCTTAACCGACAAGTATTGTATTGCAATCCTATTTGAGTTGTGAAAATTTTAGTAATGAACTCATCTGTATAGGCAGGCAAGAGGCAAGAGACAATAGGGTTATAAAAGAGTAAAGTCTACAGAATTTTGTTCAACAATCAAACAGGATTCCTAGATGTCACAAATCAATTAGGACTGTATCTAACTTTGCTTGAAATCTGCTGTATGTTAAACAGGTGCTCCGGAAACACTCAACCAAACCAAATAGAAAATAGTTAGACCAATTGTAATTAACGCTACCCAAATAAAGCGATTATCTTTAGTATTAACTTGACTCAAATCGACAAATTCTCGCTCAGTCAGTTTAGGCTTCTGCGGTTGAGGAGATTTAGGAGACTTAGCAGCAACAGTAATTTTGAGTTCGTTATCGGGTAGTGCGCCCAAATCAGGAATTTGAGTCATCCATTCGCTTGGTCTTTTGAGCTTTGGTGCTTTCAATATGTAAAGCATCCGTCGCGCTTGTTTGCTAGTTTCAAAATGTGGGTGGCGTTTGAGTCTTTCGCAAAGAGCGATCGCATCATCTGTGCGTC
>VFQR01001932.1_pt1 | contig 14242 bp, 11 predicted proteins | sample 3512321 | NCBI WGS metagenome assembly VFQR01 (sample SAMN10412374, study PRJNA504923) | tailings metagenome | isolation source: Relicate 3 Philex TSF1 revegetated site | place: Philippines: Tuba, Benguet | collected 2017-08-29
CTGGACCACCGGTGCACGGCGGCGACGCTACCCGCGGCCCACCGCCACCAACCGACGCACCATCCGCCGCTCGTCCCTGCACGGGTCGGAGGGCAGGGGCTGGTGGTCGCCCGTCGGGACGAACCCCATCGCCTCGTACAGCTGCTGCGCCGGAGCGTTGCCCTGCGTGACCCAGAGCTCCACCCGCTCGGCCCCGGTCGTCGCGGCCCAGTCGACCACCGCCCGCACGAGCGCGCGGCCCACACCGCGACGGCGGTGGCGCGGATCGGTCCACATCGAGACCAGCTCCACGACCGCGCCGTCGACGGTGCCGGCCCGGAACCCGCCCACGAGCCCCACGACCCGCGCGCCCTCGCGGGCGAGGAAGGTGGCCCGCTCGGCCCCCTCAGCGGCAGCATGCGCCCGCTCCCTCCACTCCTCGTCGCCGAAGGCCGCCTCCCGGGCGGTGGTGGAGGCGAAGGCGCTCGGGGCGTCCGCGAGCGCGGCGAGCCGCGTGTCGCGCAGCTCCACCCACTCGCCGGGCCTGATGCGGCGCACGCTCACCCCTCGCCGGTGGTCGGCCGTCGCGGCGCGGGACTGGTCGGGCATCGCCCCATCGAACCCGGTCCGTCGGCCGTCGCGCCAGCGAGTTCCACGCCGGACCGGGTATCCACCGTCATGGTCCACGTCCCGGCACCGCCCCCGGCGCCGGCGCGCCCCGTGCGTGTACCCGTCAACGTGCACCGCTGGGACCGCATCGCCTTCCTGCACTGGCCGGTCGACCCCGCTGCCGTCGCCGCGCTCCTGCCTGCCGGCCTCCGCCCGATCACCTGGGACGGCGCTGCGTGGGTGGGCATCACCCCCTTCGTCATCACCGTCCGCCCGCTCGGGCTGCCACTCCCGCGGCCGTGGGGCACGTTCCCCGAGACCAACATGCGCACGTACGTCGTGCGCCCCGGCGGCGAGCAGGGCATCTGGTTCCTGCGCATGGAGGTCACCCACCGGTGGTTCGTCGCCACGTTGCGGACCCTCGGCCTGCCGTACGAGCGCCATCGCATGCGCGTCGACCCGGCGCCGCCGGGTGGTGCCGGGCCGGGCGACCTGCCGGCGACGATCGCCTACCGCTCGGAGGCCGACGCTGCCGGCCGGGGAGGCCACGACATCGTCGTCACCCCCGGCGCGCGGCTCGAGCCGCCGTCGGGCACGGCACGCGAGCGCGCCCTCACCGCGCGCTGGGACGCCTTCCACCGGGTCGGTCCGCTCCTGCTGCGCACGCCGGTCGCTCACCCGGCGTGGGCCCTGCGTCGCGCCGAGGTCGAGCGCTGCGAGGTGGGCGGCATGTTCCGGGCCGTCGCCCTGCCGCAGCCGGCCGAGCCGCCCCTCGTGCACGTGTCGCCCGGGGTCGAGGTGCGCGTGGGGGCGGCGCGCCCGGTGACCGTCACCGCCGTCCGATCGACCGGCACGCGGGCGTGACGCCTGGCACACGCCGGCCTGTCACGACGGCGTGCTCGTCAACGTCGAGAGGGCATGGACGCAGTGCTCGACACGACGGGGCCCGCGCGTGGACTGCCGCGCACGGCCGACGCGGTGGTGGTGGGCGGGGGGCTCGCCGGCCTCACGGCTGCGGTGCTGGTGGCACGGGAGGGCCGGCGGGTGGTGCTCCTCGACGCCACCCGTCTCGGCGGCAGGGCCCGCACCGACCAGGCCGGCCGCTTCCGCTTCAACCGGGGACCGCACGCGCTCTACGACGGCGGGCATGCCGCCCGCGTGCTGCGCCGGCTCGGCGTGCGGTGGACGGGCCGCGCCCCGCTGACGGCCGGCACGCACGTGCGCCTCGGCGACGACGTCGTGCCTCTGCCGTCGACGCCGGCCGCAGTGGTGGCGTCGCGCCTCTACACCCTGCGCGAGAAGGCGCAGATGGCGCGCGTGCTGCGCGATCTCTCCCGACCTGCACCGGCTGATCGCTCCGCCGAGGAGTGGCTGGCCGAGCAGGGGCTCACGGGCCGGGCACTCGACAACCTCCGCCTCCTCACGCGGGTCAGCAGCTACGCCGGCGACCTCACCGGCCTGTCGGCCGACGCCGCTGCGTCGCAGGTGGCGCTCGCCCTGCGCGGCGTCACCTACCTCGACGGCGGCTGGCAACGGCTCGTGGACGCGCTCGCCGGCCTCGCCGAGGCGGCAGGGACCGTGCTGGCGCCCGGCTGCACCACCGCCGCCGTGGACGCCACCCCTGGCGGTTGGTCGGTGCGAACCGCGGCGGGGGACGTGCGCGCACCGGCGGTGGTGCTGGCCTGCGGCGGCCCCGCCGAGGTGGCCCGCCTCAGCGGTCACGACCCTGGCGACCTCGGCGCACCCGTCACCGCCGCCGCCCTCGACCTCGGCCTCGGCGTCGCGCCGGCGGTGCCGCTGCTGTTCTCCTTCGACGACCCGCTGTACCTGTCGCTCCACTCGCCCCCGGCCACCCTCACCGACGGCGGCCCGGGCGCGGTGGTGCACGTGCTGCGCTACGGCGCTCGGGACGCGGCCGTCGACAGGGCCGACCTCGAGCGCCACGCAGCCGCTGCCGGCATCGACGTGGACGCCGCCGAGAACCGGCGGCTCCTGGCCCGGATGGTCGTCGCCCACACCGCACCCTCACCCGCACGGGGCGGCCTCGCCGGCCGGCCGCAGGTGGAGGTGCCGGAGCGGCGCGGCCTGTTCGTCGCCGGCGACTGGGTGGGGCCACGCGGGTTGTTGGCCGATGCCTCCGTCGCCAGCGCCGAAGACGCCGCCCACGCGGCCACGGCGTACCTCGATCTCGTGGCGGGCGGGCGTCGATCGCCCGCGCGCGCCGCGCGTGCGAGACCATGATGGGGCTCGTGGTGCTCGACGACGCGGCGTTCGATGCGGAGCGGGCCCGCCTCGCCGGCCTCGCCTACCGGATCACCGGCTCGTACGCCGACGCCGAGGACGTCGTGCAGGAGGTGTGGCTGCGCGCCCGCTCCGCCACGGCGCCGATCCGGAACCCGGCGGCGTGGCTGACGACCGTGACGTCACGAGCGGCCCTCGACCGCCTGCGGGCGCAGGCCCGGCGGAGGGAGGACTACGTCGGCCCGTGGCTGCCCGAGCCGGTCGCCGCGGCGGGCGGTGCGGGCGACCCCGCCGATCTGGCCGCGCTGTCGGACTCGTTGCACTTCGGCTTCCTGGTGGTGCTCGATCAGCTGAGCCCGGTGGAGCGGGTGGTGTTCCTGCTCAGCGATGTCTTCGGCGAGCCCTTCGCGCGGATCGCCGAGGTGACGGGCTCGTCCGAGGCCGCCTGCCGCCAGATCGCGGTGCGGGCGCGCCGGCGCGTGCGGGCGAGCGGGCCTCCTGACCGCCCGGCCGCCGACCCGCTGCTCTCCCGGCTCGTGGCGGCGCTGCTCCGCGCCGACGAAGCCGAGCTCGTGGCGCTGCTCCACCCCGAGGCCCGACTCCTCAGCGACGGCGGCGCGGCCCGGCACGCGGCACGCCGCCCCGTGGTGGGCGCGGCGCGCGTGGCCCGGTTCCTCGCCGGCCTGGCCCGCCGCGGCACGGCGGCCCACGTCCCCGGCTGGACCGTCGTGAACGGCCAGCGGGCGTTCACCGTCCACGTCGACGGCCGCGTGGACCTGGTGCTGATGGCCGAGGAGCGGGACGGCCGCGTGGTCGCCATCGAGCTGGTGTCGAACCCCGACAAGCTGGCGCACGTGGACGCCCCCGTCCGGCTCGCCTGACGGTCGTTCCGGTCGCACGTCCTCGACATCCGTCGGAGTCGCCGGCCCAGACGCGGGCGGAGCCGGAGGGATCAGGCGGTGCCGGCGACGCGGCGGCCGGCGACCCACACGTCGGTGATGTCGGAGGGGCCGGCGAGGCGGACCACCTTCTCGAAGATCCGGAGCTCGTCGTCCACCTCCGCCCACACCCGCAGCGCGCCACCCGGGCGGTCGAGGGCCACCGCGAAGGCGTCGAACGCGCGCCCCGGCGCGAGGTGCCCCACGGGGAGCCCCAGCACCTCGGCGCCGCCCGCGGTGGCGAGGTGGAAGGCGGTCAGGGTGTCGATGCGCGAGCCCGGCGCACCACGCCCGGCCGCCGGCACGCGGGCGTCGACGCCGTCGTCGAGCATGCGCGACACGGTGACGGCGTGGGCGCACTGGGGGAGGAGCCCGGGGTGGCTGCCCCCGGCCACGTCGGTGCCGAGGCCCACGCGCACGCCCCGCTCGAGCGCACGGCGCGTCGGGAACACGGCGTTCGCGAAGTACGAGTTCGACAGCGGGCAGTGGGCCACACCGCCGCCCGCCTCCCGCGTGAGGTCCAGATCGGCGTCGCCGAGGTGATCGCCGTGCGCGAGGACGGTGTGCTCGCGCAGGAGGCCCAGCTCGCGGAGCACCGTGGCGTCGCTGCGCCCGAAGCGGTCGAGCACGTGCTGGTGCTCCCAGTCGGACTCCGAGCAGTGCGTCTGCACGTGCGCCCCCGTGGCCTGCGCCAGCTCCGCGAGGTCGCGCAGGGCTGCATCGCTGCAGGCGGGCACGAAGCGGGGCGTCACGGCGGGCCGCACCAGCGGGTCGCCGAGGGCGCGGATCGCCTCGACCGAGCGGGCCGAGGCCTCCACGGCGGTTGCGGGATCGGCATCGCGGTACCACGCCGCTGTGCCGTCCGGGTGGTCCATCGCCACCCGGCCCACGAGCGCACGCTGTCCGTGCGTGGAGCACGCGGTCGCGAGGCGGAGGGTGGCCTCCTCGTGCACCGACGAGAAGTACACGGCGGTGGTGGTGCCATGGGCGAGCAGCGTCGGCACCATGTCGTCCCACACCCGCTGTGCGAACTCGCCGTCGGCGTAGCGGGCCTCGAGCGGGAACGTGTGCTCGAACAGCCATCGCTCGAGCGGCAGGTCCAGGCCGGTGCCGAGCTGCGGCCACTGCGGCGCGTGCACGTGCAGGTCGACGAGCCCTGGCAGCAACCGCTGCTCCGGCCGCAGCCTGACGACCGACTCCGCTGCGGCGAGCGCGGCCTCCGCGCTCGCGCTCCCCGGGTGGTGCACGCCGAGGATCGTGCCCTCGGCATCGACCTCCACGGCCACGTCGCGCAGCACCTCCAGCGCGGCCGGCGTCGGCGCCTGCACCACCGTCCCCACCACCACCGTCCGCGCCCGACCGTTTGAAGGATCCGGGGACACCTGTCGTCGCAGATCCTTCAAACGGTCAGACCTCGGGCTGGGCGGTGCGGTGGAAGGGGACGTGCTCGGGCGGGAGGGGGGTGTTGCCGAGGATCAGGTCGGCGGCCTTCTCGGCCATCATCATCACCGGCGCGTAGATGTTGCCGTTGGTGACGTAGCGCATGGCCGAGGCGTCGACCACCCGCACGCCCTGCACCCCGTGGACCGCCATCGACAGCGGGTCGACCACGCTGTCGTCGTCCTCCAGGCCCATCCGGCACGTGCACGACGGGTGCAGCGCCGTCTCGCCGTCCTTGCGGACCCAGTCGAGGATCTGCTCGTCGGTGTCCACCTCCGGCCCGGGCGAGATCTCACCGCCGTCGAACGGCGCCATCGCCGGCTGACCGAGGATGTGCCGCGCGACGCGGATCGCCTCCACCCATTCCCGCCGGTCCTCGGGGGTGGACAGGTAGTTGAACCGCAGCTCCGGCTTCTCGGTGGGGTCGGTGGAGCGGATCGTCACCGAGCCCCGCGAGTTGGAGTACATCGGCCCGATGTGCACCTGGTACCCGTGCCCGCCGGCGGGCGCGCTGCCGTCGTAGCGCACGGCGATGGGCAGGAAGTGGAACATCAGGTTCGGGTACCCGACCTCGTCGTTGCTGCGAGCGAAGCCGCCCGACTCGAAGTGGTTGCTCGCTCCCGGGCCCTTGCGCAGGAACAGCCAGCGGGCGCCGATGAACGGCCGGCGCCACAGCTGCAGGTTGGGCTGGAGCGACACCGGCTGGGTGCACGCGTGCTGCACGTACACCTCGAGGTGGTCCTGCAGGTGGCGGCCGACGGCCGGCAGGTGGTGCACCACGGGGATGCCGAGCGAGGTGAGGTGGTCGGCGTCGCCGACGCCGCTCAGCTGTAGCAGCTGCGGCGAGTTGAACGCGCCGCCGCAGAGGATCACCTCCCCGGCGCGCGCGGTGCGGGTCGTCCGTTGCCCGCGCAGCGAGCGGGTGCTGTACTCCACGCCCGTCGCGCGGGTGCCGTCGAAGAGCACCTTGTGCACGAGCGCCCGCGTGGTGACGGTGAGGTTGGGCCGGCTGCGCACGGGGCGCAGGTAGGCCTGCGACGCGCTGAGGCGGCGCCCGCGGTGGACGTTGCGGTCGAAGCGGCCGAAGCCCTCCTGGCGGTAGCCGTTCACGTCGCTGGTGCGCTCGAAGCCGGCCTGCACGGCGGCCTCGAGGATCGCGTCGATCAGCGGGTTCTGCGACGGGCCCCGCTCGAGCACGAGGGGCCCGTCGCCACCGCGGTACTCGTCGGCACCGGCGAGGCAGGTCTCCATCCTCTTGAAGTACGGCAGGCAGTGGGCGTAGTCCCACGTCTCCAGCCCCGGGTCGGCGGCCCAGCGCTCGTAGTCCATCGGGTTGCCCCGCTGGAAGATCATCCCGTTGATGCTGCTGGAGCCGCCCAGCACCTTGCCGCGGGCGTGGTAGACGCGCCTGCCACCCATGTGCGGCTCCGGCTCGCTCTCGTACTTCCAGTCGTAGAACCGGCTCCCGATCGGGAACATGAGCGCGGCGGGCATGTGGATGAACACGTCCCACCGGTAGTCGGGACGCCCGGCCTCCAGCACGAGCACCCGGTTGGCGGGATCCGCGCTGAGCCGGTTGGCGAGGGCGGAGCCAGCGGAGCCGCCACCCACGATCACGTAGTCGTACACGTCGCCCATCTCGCCCCTCATCGTCCCACGGCCACCCGGTCGGCGGCCTCGACCACCCACGCCCCGAGCTCGTCGGGATCGCGGTCGCCGGGGAGGCGGTAGGCGGGCCCGTACACGTGCAGCGCGGCGATCACCCGGCCGTTGCCGTTGCGGACGGGGGCGGCCACCGAGCTGAGCCCCTCGGCGAACTCCTCCACGGCCCACGCGTAGCCCCGCTCGCGCACCTCGGCGAGACGGCGGCGCAGCGCGTCGCGGCGCACGACCGTGCGCGGTGTGAACGCGACGAGCGGGCGGGACAGGTACTCGCCCAGCTCGGCGTCCGAGGCGCCGGCGAGCACCACCTGCCCCGACGGCACGGCGTGCATCGGGATCCGCTCGCCGGTCCAGTCGCGCACCTGCAGCTCGCTGTCGGGATTGACCTGGTCGAGGTACACCATGTCCGGCCACTCCGGTACGGAGAGGCCGCTCGACTCGCCCGTGGCCCGGGCCAGCTCCAGCAGCTGCGGCCTCGCGGAGGCCGCGAGGGTGCGCCCTGGCAGCGCGGCCGACGCCAGCTCCACCATCGTGGAGCCGATGCGGTAGGTGCCACCGGCCTCCACCTGCTCCACGGCCCCCAGCACCTCGAGCGTGGACAGCAACCTCGACACGGTGCTCTTCGGCAACCCCACGCGCTCGGCGATCTCGGTCACCCCGGCCGCGCCGGGCACCAGCGCCCGCAGCACCGAGAAGGCGCGATCCACCGACTGCACGGAGGCCACGCCGCTCACGGTCACGGCGAGCCCGCTCCGGGGGCGCCGGCGCCCGGGAACGCGCCGAGCATCCGCGCGGCCGCGAGGGTGTTCTCCAACAGGCAGGCGATCGTCATCGGCCCGGTGCCTCCGGGCATGGGCGTGATCGCCCCGGCGACCGCCTGCACCGCCTCGAAGTCGACGTCGCCGACGATCTTCGACTCGCTGCGCGACACGCCCACGTCGAGCACCGCGGCGCCGGGCTTCACGTGCGCGGCCGTGACCATCCGGGCCGACCCCGCCGCGGCGACGATGATGTCCGCCTCGCGGCACACCTCCACCATGTCGGCGGTGCGGGAGTGGGCGAGCGTGACGGTGCAGTCCACGCCCTTGCGGCCGAGCAGCAGCACCTGCGGCAGGCCGACCAGCGTGGACCTGCCGATGACCACCGCCCGTCTGCCGGACGTGGCCACGCCGTAGCGCTCGATGAGGCGGACCACCCCGAGCGGTGTGCACGGCACGTGGCCCGGCAGGCCGCGCACGAGGCGGCCCATCGACCGCTCCGTCAGCCCGTCGACGTCCTTCTCCGGCGGGACGAGGGCCAGCACCGGCTCGGGATCCAGCCCCTCCGGCAGCGGCAGCTGGCAGAGGATCCCGTGCACCGCCGGATCGGCGGCGAGGGCGGCCACGGCCTCCTCCACCTGCGCCTGCGAGGCATCGGCCGGCAGCGCCACGTGGCGCGACGCCATGCCGGCCTCGGCGGCCTTCTTCTGCTTGCTCGCCACGTAGAGCTGGCTGGGGCGGTCGTCGCCCACAAGCACCGTCGCCAGGCAGACGTGCGGGTCGCCGGCGGCGGCGATCTCGGCCCGGAGCCGAGCGACGGTCTCGTCCCGCAGCCGGTTGCCGTCCATCAGCACGGCACCCCCGGGCGTGCGCGCCAAGGCGCCGCCCCCGTCGGTCACGACAGGCCCACGATCTGGCCGTCCTCGTCGAAGTCGATGATCGAGGCCGCAGGCGCGGAGCCGAGGCCGGGCATGGTGGTCATGTCACCGCAGATGGGGTAGACGAACCCGGCACCCACGCTGGCCCGCACCTCGCGGACGTTCAGCGTGTGGCCGGTCGGAGCGCCCTTCAGGGTGGGGTCGGCGGAGATGGACAGGTGCGTCTTGGCGATGCACACGGGCAGCTTCCCGAAGCCGTTGGCCTCGTACCGGTCGAGCTGGGTGGAGGCGGCCGCCGTGTACGTGACCGTGCCGGCTCCGTAGATCTTCGCGGCGACGGCCTCGATCTTCTCGCGCAGGGTGTCGGTGTCGTCGTAGCAGTAGCGGAACGACGACGGCTCGTCGCAGGCCTCCACCACCGCCTGGGCCAGCTCCGTCGCGCCCTTGCCACCGTCGGCGAAGTGCGTGCACACCGCGACGCGCGCCCCCACGGACTCGGCGATCTCGCGGATGGCCTGGTGCTCGGAAGCGAAGTCGCCGGGGAAGGCGTTGATGGCGACCACCGGTGACACCCCGTGGACCTTCACGTTCTCGATCTGCTTCACGAGGTTGGCGGCACCGGCGCGCACGTCGTCGGGGTTCTCCGCCAGCAGCTCGGCCGGCAGCGGCCTGCCGGCGACGATCCGGAACTTGCCGCTGTGGGCTTTGAGCGCACGCACCGTGGCCACCAGCACGGCGGCGTCCGGCGTCATCCCCGAGTTCCGGCACTTGATGTTGAAGAACCGCTCTGCGCCCATGTCCGCGCCGAAGCCGGCCTCGGTGACGAGGTAGTCGCCGCCGCGGATGCCGATCAGGTCGCCGACGATCGAGGAGTTGCCGTGGGCGATGTTGCCGAAGGGCCCGGCGTGGACGATCACCGGCGTGTTCTCGAGGGTCTGCAGCAGGTTCGGCTTGATGGCCTCGCGCATGATCACCGTCATCGACCCGGCGGCCTTCAGCTGCTCGGCCGTCACCGGCTCGCCCTCGGTGGTGTAGCCGACGACGATCCGCCCCATCCGGGCGCGCATGTCGTCGAGCGACGTCGAGAGGGCGAGGATCGCCATCACCTCCGAGGCGGCGGTGATGTCGAACCCGGTCTGGCGGGTGACGCCGTCCATCCTCCCGCCCAGGCCGACGACGATGTTGCGCAGCGAGCGGTCGTTCACGTCGAGCACCCGCCGCCACGTGATGTTGTGCAGGTCGAGGCCGAGCTCGTTGCCCTGGTGGAGGTGGTTGTCGACCATCGCCGACAGCAGGTTGTGGGCCGCGGTGACGGCGTGGAAGTCGCCCGTCAGGTGGAGGTTGAGCAGCTCCATCGGGATCACCTGGCTGTACCCGCCGCCCGCGGCCCCGCCCTTGATGCCGAACGTCGGGCCCATCGACGGCTGGCGGAGGCTGATCACCGCCCGCTTGCCGATGTGCTTCATGGCTTGCCCGAGGCCCACGGTGGTGGTGGTCTTGCCCTCGCCGAGCGGGGTGGGGGTGATCGCCGTGACGACCACGTACTTCGCCGCCGGCCGGTCCGCCAGCTCCTCGATGGCCTCCAGCTTGATCTTGGCGAGCTCGGTCCCGTGCTGCTCGAGCAGGTGCGGGCCGATGCCCATCTGGGCGGCGATGTCGGCCAGCGGCTGGGCGGTCGCGGCACGGGCGATGTCGAGGTCGGACGGGAAGGGCACGGTTCGGCTCCAGAGGACGGCGGACGCTGCGGTTGGCCCGGTGAGGCCGTCGGCAGCGTAGCTCAGCAGACCGGGTTCGTGTTCCACTTCGTGGAACGGGTCCACATCGCGGAACGCCTCGGGGGGCGCTCACATCGCCATGCACAGCCGCAGCGCGTCGTACACGGCCGCGTGCACGTTGCGCCCCGCTACCGCGTCGCCGATGCGGTGCAGCTCGAACGCGCCGGTCGGATCGCGGACCACCGCCTGCCGCGCGCCGACCACGAACGCGCCGTGGTCGAGCTCGCCGCGATTGCGCGACAGCGGCACGAGCTGGTGGTAGAGCTCGTCGTTCGCCGCCACCCCGTGGTCGGCCACGACCGCGTCCACCACGCGCCGGCTGCGGTGCGCGCTGTGGTCGCTGCCCAGCTCCACGAGGAGCCGGCCCTCGTGGCGGCGCACCACGCGCACGCGTTGGTTGAGCGTGATCCGCACGTCGCACTCGTTGAAGGCGCGCGCGTACGGCACGATGTTCAGCCCTCCCACGTCCACGCCGAGCGTGCGCTCCGGTGTGACGATCTCGAGGCGCACGCCCGACCGCGCCAGCAGCTCGGCCGTGGTCATGGCCGAATGGGTGCCGTCGTCGTCGTAGAGGAGGACGTCGCCCGTGGGGCGCACGTCGCCGCCCACGACGTCCCAGGCGGAGGCGACGAGCTGCTCGCCCTCCTCCAGCTCCGGCAGCTGCGGGAGCCCGCCGGTGGCCACCACCACCACGTCCGGCGCGAGCGACGTGACGAGGTCGACGTCGGCGAAGGTGTCGTAGCGCACCTCGACCCCGAGGCGGGCGAGCTCGGCCACGCGCCAGTCGACGATCCCGAGGAGGTCGCGGCGGCGGGGGTTGCGGGCGGCGAGGCGCAGCTGCCCACCGGCCCACGGCATCGCCTCCAGCACCGTCACCCGGTGCCCGCGCTCGCCGGCCACCCGCGCCGCCTCCAGCCCGCCGGGGCCGGCGCCGACCACCACCACCGACCGGCGCTCGCCGGCCGGCGCGATCACGTGCGGCATGGTGAGCTCCCTGCCCGTCGCCGCGTTGTGGATGCACAGGGCCTCGCCGGCCTGGTAGATGCGGTCGAGGCAGTACGTCGCGCCCACGCACGGGCGGACCGTGTGCTCCACGCCGAGCGCCACCTTGCGCACGAGGTGCGGGTCGGCGAGGTGCGCCCTGGTCATCCCGACGAGGTCGACCTTGCCCTCCCGGACCGCGTGGCGGGCGGTGGCCACGTCGTCGATCTTCGAGGCGTGCAGCACGACCAAGCCGGTCTCCGCGCGCACCACGCCGGCGAAGTCGAGGTGCGGCGCCGAGGCCATCCCGTGCAGCGGGATCACCTCGCTGAGCACGGCGTCGTTGACGATGTTGCCGCGGATCACGTTGACGAAGTCGATCAGCCCGTCGGCCGTCAACCGCCGGAGGATGGCCAGCCCGACCGGTGTGTCGATGCCCTCCTCGAGGCGCTCGTCGACGGCCATGCGCACCCCCACGACGTAGTCGGCCCCGACGCGCTCGCGGATGGCCCCGAGCACGCGCAGCGGGAAGCGCATCCGCTCCTCGAACGACCCGCCGTAGTCGTCCGTGCGTCGGTTGGTGGCCGGCGACCAGAACTGGTCGAACAGGTGCCCGTAAGCCTCGACCTCGATCCCGTCCATCCCGCCGGCGCGCATCCGCTCGGCGGCGTCGGCGTAGTGGCCCACGATGCGGTCGATGTCCCAGTGCTCCGCCGCCTTCGGGTGCGCCCGGTGGGCCGGCTCGCGCAGCGGCGACGGCGCCACCACGGGGAGCCAGTCGTCCTGGCCCCAGCCGGTCCGGCGCCCGAGGTGGCTGATCTGGATCATCGCCGCTGCGCCGTGGTCGTGGATCTCGTCGGTCATCGCCCGCAGCCACGGGACGATCTCGTCGCGGTAGGCGAGCAGGTTGCCGAACGCGGGCGGGCTGTCCGGGGAGACCACGGCGGTGCCGGCGGTCATCGTCAGCGCGAGGCCGCCGCGGGCCTTCTCCACGTGGTAGGCGCGGTAGCGCTCCTTCGGCATCCCGTCCTCGGAGTACGCCGGCTCGTGCGCCGTGGAGATCACACGGTTGCGCAGGGCCACGCCCTTCAGCTGGAAGGGCTGGAGCAGCGGGTCGTCGCTCATCCGTCGTGCTCGTGCTCGACCAGGCCGCGCGCCCGCTCGTGGTAGTCGCCGTGCTCGGCCACCCACCACGCCTCGGCGGTCCGGAGACCCGTCGGCCGGTCGAGGCACCCGGCCATGATCGTGATCGCCTCCGGGCGCGCAGTGGTGGTCCAGAACAGCGACGAGCCGCAGGTGACGCAGAAGCCGTACGAGACCGACGGCTCGGGGGAGTACCAGCGCAGGCTGCCGCGATCGACGACGCTCACGTCGCCGCGTGCGGCGCGCGTGCCGGCGACGTGGTGGCCGCTGAAGCGGCGGCACCGGCCGCAGTGGCAGTTGAGGACGTCGCGCAACGGGCCGTCCACGCGGAAGGACACGTCACCGCACTCGCACCTGCCGGCGTTCACGCCGTGTCGCCCCTCAGTACCACTGGTCCGCCGCCTCCGCCTTGCGCCGCGCCACGAACTCCGTCAGCTCGGCGTCGACGGCGTCGTCGAGCGGCGGCGCCGTGTACCCGTCCAGCACGGCCCGCCACATCGTGGCGGCCCGCTCCTCGGTCGTCGGTTCGCCGGCGTCGCGCCACTGCTCGAAGCTCGACGTGTCGCCGAGGGCGCTCTCGTAGAAGGCGTGCTCGTAGTGCCGGAGCGTGTGCTGCGACCCGAAGAAGTGCTTGCCGGGACCCACCTCGGCGAACGCGTCGAGCGCGAACTGGTCGTCGGAGAGGTCGAAGCCGGCGAGGTACGTGTGCGCAGCGCCGCACAGGTCGAGGTCCATCATGAACTTCTCGTAGCCCATCGCCAGGCCGCCCTCGAGCCAGCCCGCGGAGTGGAGGATGAAGTTGGCCCCGCACAGCAGTGCCGCGAGCATCGAGACCGCCGACTCCTGCATCGCCTGGCCGTCGGGCACCTTCGACGACGTGAAGGCGCCGGAGCAGCGCAGCGGCAACCCCACGCGCCGCGCCAGCTGACCCACCACGAGCGAGCCCAGCGCGGGCTCCGGCGTGCCGAAGGTGGGGCTGCCGCTGCGGAGCGCCATCGACGAGAGGAAGTTGCCGTAGACGACGGGGGAGCCGGGGCGGACGAGCTGGCCCAGCGCCACGCCCACCAACGTCTCCGCGTGGGCCTGAGCCACGGCGCCGGCGTTGGTGACCGGGCCCATCGCGCCGCCGAGGATGAACGGCACGACGACGGGCGCCTGGTTCGCGGCCGCGTAGGTCTTCAGCGCGCCGGTCATGGTGGCGTCCCACACCAGCGGCGAGTTGACGTTGACGTTGCCGAGGATCACGCACTCGCGGTCGACCACGTCGCGCCCGAACGCGATGCGGGCCATCTCGATGCTGTCGGCCGCCCGGTCCGCCGACGTCACCGCACCCATGAACGCCTTGTCGCTGTAGCGCAGGTGGCTGTCGACCATGTCGAGGTGGCGCTTGTTCACCGGCACGTCGGTGGGCTCGCACACCGTGCCGCCGGAGTGGTGCAGCCAGGGTGTGGCGTACGACAGCTTCACGAAGTTGCGGAAGTCCTCGATGGTGCCGTACCGGCGCCCGCCCTCCCGGTCGCGCACGAACGGCGAGCCGTAGGTGGGGGCGAGGACCACACTGTCGCCACCGATCTCCACCGAGCGGGCGGGGTTCCTGGCCAGCTGCGTGAAGCGCCGTGGCGCCGTGGCGCACAGCGCGCGGACGTGCCCGGGGTCGAACCGGACGGTGATGCCCTCCACCGTGGCGCCGGCGCCGCGGAACAGCGCGAGCGACTCCGGGTCGTCGCGGATCTCGACGCCCACGTCGGCGAGGATCCTGTCCGCCTTGGCCTCCACGAGGTCGAGGCCCTCCTCGTCGAGGAGCGCGTACGGCGGGATCCGCCGGCGGATGAACGCGG
>VFQR01001933.1_pt1 | contig 14241 bp, 13 predicted proteins | sample 3512321 | NCBI WGS metagenome assembly VFQR01 (sample SAMN10412374, study PRJNA504923) | tailings metagenome | isolation source: Relicate 3 Philex TSF1 revegetated site | place: Philippines: Tuba, Benguet | collected 2017-08-29
CCAGGGCATTCCCTATGCCACCTACGGCTTTGCCGCGCAGGTCGCGGCGGTGGAGGTCGACCGCCTGCTCGGCACCGTGAAGGTCCGGAGGATCGTCGCGGCCCACGATGTCGGGCGGGCGATCAACCCGACCCTGACCGAAGGCCAGATCCATGGCGGCATCGCCCAGGGACTCGGCCTCGCGCTGATGGAGGAATATCTCCCCGGCCGCACCGAGAACCTGCACGACTACCTGATCCCCACCGCCGGCGACATGCCGGAGATCGCCATCCACCTGATCGAGGATACCGAGCCGGAAGGCCCGTTCGGCGCCAAGGGCGTCGGCGAGCCGGCGCTCGTCGCCACGGCTCCGGCCATTCTCGGCGCCATCCGCCATGCCGTCGGTGTGCGGATGACCGAGGTACCCGTCCTGCCTCACCGGCTATGGCATGAAATGCAAGCGAAGGAGGCCGCGGAATGACCGCCACCGACCAGCTCTCCGTCGAGGCGCGCTCGAAGAAATTCGGCGCCGACGAAGGCGACGGCATCCTGCGCTGCGACGCATGCCCCGTGCTCTGCCGCATCCGGCCGGGCCGCGCCGGCGCCTGTTCGCGCTATGCCAACGAGAACGGCCAGCTCGTCCGCACCGACCCCGTCGTGCTGCTGGCGAAGACTGTCGAGGCCGGCGGCAAGCTGGTCGCGTTCGGCCAGAACGACTGGGACGGACAGGTCCTCGACCCGCAGCGGACCTTCGTTACCGCCGTCGGTGCCGGCACCACCTATCCCGACTACAAGCCGGCGCCCTTCATCGTCTCGGCGGTGCATGAGGGTGTCGACACCGTCACGGTCGTGACCGAGGGCATCTTCAGCTACTGCGGCGTCAAGGTGAAGATCGACACAGACCGCCATCTCGGCCCGGAGGCTGCGCCGATCCGCGTCAACGGCGAGCAGGTCGGCCACGTGACGACGGCCGAATACGGCTCGCAGATGCTGTCCATCGGCGGGGTGCGGCACCTCACCGGCGGCTCCAAGAAGGAGGGCAACGTCACCTGCGACACGATGCTGAAGCTCTGCGCCGGCGAAGCGGTGACGATGACCATCGACGGCGGCCACGAGGTGGTCGTCGCTGCCAACCAGGCGCCCATCGTCGACGGCAAGCCAGAGCAGCGCATGCGCGTCGGCTGCGGGTCGGCAACGGTCGGCATCTTTGCCAAGCAGTGGCTCGGCCATGTCGACGAGGTGATCGTCGTCGACGACCACATCACCGGCGTGCTGACCGAGCACCAGGCCGGCCGCGTGCTCGACATGCGCCAGGCCGGTATCCGCGTGCGCGGCCGCAAGTCGACGCCGGGGCGTTATTTCCAGGTCGCCAACCCCGGCATCGGCTGGGGCGGCACCGACATCGAGGACCCCCTGTCGATCATCCAGAAGATCGATCCGGCGGTGGCCTGGCCGGGCCTGCGCCTGCTGATGACCTCCACCACCGGCGAGCACTTCCTCTACTGCATTCTGGACGAGAACCTGGTGCCGGTCCCCGCCCCGATCCCCGACGCCGTGATGAAGGTGGTCGACCGCATCGGCGAGAACTGCGAGCCCTCGCTCTGCTCGGTGCTATTCATGGCGGGTGCCGGCGGCAGCTTGCGGGCCGGCGTCACCGAGAACCCCGTGCTGCTGACGCGGTCGGTCGCGTCCGGCGAGACGAAGGTCACGATCGGCGGCGCGCCCGTCTATCTCTGGCCTGGCGGTGGAATCACCGTCATGGCGGATGTCACGCGCATGCCGAAGAACGCCTTCGGCTACGTGCCGACGCCTGCCCTTGTCGCGCCCATCGAGTTCACCATGCCGCGGGTGCTCTACGAGACACTCGGCGGGCATATGGACGACATCGTGTCCATCGACGACATCCTGCGCGACGTCGCCCCGCAGGCCCGCATCGACGGATGGATCGAGGGCAATCCCTGGCCGTTTCCGGAGAGGTCATGATGACGGCCAAACGCCAGAAGGCGGAGCACGAGGCCCCGGCCGGCAAGCCCTATCTGGTCGAGGACCAGATCGGCTTCCTGATCCGACGCGCCCACCAGCGCGCCAGCGCCATTTTCGAGCAGGTGATGGACGGGATGGACGTGACCCCCGTCCAGTATGCGGCGCTCGCCAAGCTGCACGACCTCGGCCCGACGTCGCAGAACCAGCTGGGGCGCCTGGTCGGCATCGATCCGGCGACGATGTTCGGCGTCGCCGGACGGCTCGCCAAGCGCGGTCTCGTCTCGCCTTCCGTCGACCCGAACGATGCGCGCCTCGTCCTCCTCGCGCTCACCCCGACCGGCCGCGATATCGTCGAGCAGATGAAGGCGCGCGGCCCGGAGGTCTCCGCGCGCACCCTGGAGCCGCTGTCGGCCGAGGAGGCCGAGACCCTGCTCGCCCTGCTGGCGCGGATCGGCTGACCCATGTGGGACGCCCCAACCGTCCAGCGCCTCGACGGTGACCGGCTGCATCTGCAGCATGGTCCGATCGACGTGGTGCTGCGGGCCTGGGGGGCGACGGCTGCCGTGCGTGATGCCTATGACGCCGTCGTCACGCGATTCGGCACGATCCTGCCGGAACTCGCGGGCGAACTGGCCGAGTTGCGCAGGCCGATGAGCGAACGGCCGCAGGTGACGGGCCCGGTGGCGCTCCGCATGCTCGCCGCCTGCCGTCCCCATGCCGGCATCTTCGTGACACCCATGGCAGCGGTCGCCGGGGCCGTGGCGGATGAGCTGATGGAATGCATGGTGGAGGCGGCACCGCTCGATCGCGCCTTCGTCAATGACGGCGGCGACATCGCCATCCACCTGACCGAGGGCGAGACCATGGAGATCGCCGTCGCCGCCGACTTCTCGGGCGGCCCGATCCCCGCCGTGAACGGGCGCATCACGCTCAGGGACACCGACGGCATCGGCGGCATCGCCACCTCGGGCGCGCAGGGGCGGTCGTTCTCGCTCGGCATTGCCGATTCGGTGACCGTGCTCGCCCGCGACGCCGCGACTGCCGACGTCGCCGCGACGCTCATCGCCAATGCCGTCGACATCGACGACCCGGAGATTCGCCGCAGTCCGGCACGGGCGCTCGACCCCGACAGCGATCTCGGCGACCAACTCGTCACCACGGCGGTCGGTGCGCTGGAGCGCAGCCAGATCACGGCGGCACTGGCCGCCGGCCACGAACGCGCCGAGCAGTTCCGACGGCGCGGCCTCATTCGCGATGCCGCCCTCGTCCTCAAGGGCGAGGCCGTCATGCTCGGTCAGATACCAAGCCTCAGGGAGATGAAACCATGACCATCGACGTCAGGAAGATCGTCGTCGGCGTCGAGGAGGTCCGTCACGACGGCGGCCCGAAGCTCGCAAAGCCAATCCTCAAGGGCTGGGTCGCCGCCATCCTGAAGAACCCCTTCGCCGGCCGTTATGTCGAGGACATCCAGCCGATGATGGATGCGCTGAAGCCGCTCGGCCTCGAATGCTCGACGAAGCTTCTGAACGCCCTCGGCGGCGATACGGCGGCCATCGAGGCCTATGGCAAGGGCTCGCTGGTCGGCGCGGCGGGCGAGCTGGAGCACGGTGCGCTCTGGCACGTTCCCGGCGGCTATGCCATGCGCGAGTTGCTGGGCGAGGCCCTGGCCATCGTGCCGTCGATGACCAAGGTCGGTCCCATGGGAGCCATCCTCGATGTGCCGATCCACCACCGCAACGCCGCCTATGTGCGTTCGCATTTCGACGGCGTGACGCTGATGGTGCAGGACAGTCCGCGCGCCGACGAGATCCTCTTTGCCCTCGCCATGACCACCGGCGGCCGGCCGCATCCGCGCATGGGCGGGCTGACGCAGGACCAGATCGTCAAGCGCGACGGACAGAGGTGAGCCGTCCGGCCGTCGCGATCGCCGAGGAGTCGCCGCTCCAACCCGAGGTCGAGCGGTTGATTGCCGCGTCGGACGCCTTCTCGGCCTCGCTTTACCCGGCAGAGGGCCGGCATGGGTCCCCTGTCGCACGGCTGGCGTCCCCCGACATACGTTTCCTCGTCGTGCGCCACGACGGCGCGGCGGTCGGCTGCGCAGGCCTGCTGATCGCCGCGGAATGGGGCGAGTTGAAACGCATGTTCGTTGCGGCGGAAGCAAGGGGGCTCGGCCTCGGAGCCGCACTGCTCGCCGCCGTTGAGGACGAGGCGCGCCGGGCCGGCCTGCCGAGGATCCGGCTGGAAACCGGTCCACGCAACGCGGCGGCCCTCGCCCTCTATACTGCGAACGGCTATCAGCCCTGCGGTGCCTTTCCGCCCTATGGACCGGGGCCGCACAGCGTCTTTATGGAGAAGACGCTTATCTGACCTCGCGTGAGACTCGCCCATGTCGTCCCAGACCGATCTTGCCGGCCTCCTCGTCGTCTCCGTCGAACAGGCGGTGGCGGCGCCCTATGCCGCCTCGCGCCTCGCCGACGCGGGGGCCCGCGTCATCAAGATCGAGCGCGAGGAGGGTGACTTCGCCCGCCGCTACGACCGCGCGGTGGACGGAGAGAGCGCCTATTTCGTCTGGCTCAACCGCGGCAAGGAATCCGTCGTCCTCGACCTCAAGGATTCAGGCGACCAGGCGGTGCTGGCAGCGATGATCGCGAAGGCCGACGTCTTCATCCAGAACCTCGCTCCCGGCGCGTTGAAGCGCATCGGCTTCGACATGGAGACGCTGCGCAAGCGGCATCCCCGACTGATCACCTGCTCCATCTCCGGCTATGGCGAGGAAGGGCCCTGGCAGCACCTGAAGGCCTATGACCTGCTGGTGCAGGCCGAGTCCGGCCTCTCCGAGATCACCGGCGAGGGTGACAGCCGGGCACGCGTGGGCGTCTCGGTCTGCGACATCGCGGCGGGCATGACCGCCTTCCAGGGCATCCTGCAGGCGCTGATCGGCCGCTCCATCACCGGCCAGGGACGGCACATCTCCGTGTCGCTCTATCACGCGCTCGCCGACTGGATGAACGTGCCCTATCTCCAATATGCCTATGGTGGCATCTATCCGCCGCGCTCGGGGCTCAACCACCCGACCATCGCGCCCTATGGGGCATACCCCTGCGCCGACGGCAAGGCGATCCTGTTCTCCATCCAGAACGAGCGCGAATGGGCCTCGCTCTGCGAGAACGTGCTGGACGATGCCGCCATCGCCGCCGACGAGCGCTTCAACGCCAACGTCAAGCGCGTCGCCAACCGCCCGGCGCTCGACGCGCTGATCCTCGCCGCCTTCGCGAAGGCGCCGCGCGAGGCCATCGTCGAGAAGCTCGAGAAGGCCAGGGTGGCCTATGGCCGCGTCTCGACGCTGGACGACCTCAAGGCCCATCCGCAGAACCGCTACATCGAGGTCGAGACACCCGCCGGCCGCAAGCGCATGCTGGCGCCGGGGGCCATCCACGACGGTGCGACGCCTGAGTTCGGGCCGGTACCGGCGATCGGCCAGCATACGGCGGCGGTGAAGGCCGAATTCGGCGGCTGATCAGCCCGCTGCGGTCGCTTCCCAGCCGCCGCTGGTGCGGGAGAACAGGATCGGCGTGGCGTTGCGCCGGAGTTCGGTGTGAAGGTCGACGCCCGTCAGCGCCGCGAGCACCAGCAGCACGCCGCCGTGAGAGACGATCAAAAGGTCGCCTTCCGGGTCATCCTCGGCGGCCATCCAGCGCGACAGGGCGTGGCCGGTGCGGTGGACGAAGGTCGCGAGCGACTCGCAAGCCGGCGGATCGACGCGCCAGTCGAGCGTCCCTACCGGCGTGCCGAAGAGGCCGATGTACATGCGCTCCTGCAGGGCCGCGTCCGGCTCGGGCGTCACGTCGCGGCCGTCGGTGACCACGGCAGCCGTCCGCCAGGCGCGCATCATCGGGCTCGCGGCGACCCGCGAGATCGAGGCGAGCGCCAGGATCGATGCGGCCTCGGCCGCCTGCGCCTCGCCGGCCTGGTTCAGCGGCGTGTCCGGAAACTGGTAGACGCCCTTGCGGTTGCCTTCCGTTTCCCCGTGACGGAGGAAGATGAGGCGCGACAGCCGGGGGCGGAACGGCACGGCACGCGCCAGATCCTGAATGGCATCGTAACCGAGCGTCGGCGCGACCTGTGTCGGTGTTCCGCTGGCCAAGGGGCTTCTCCTGAAAAATCGGGCGCTGGCATGAACCAGCCCGCCGCCGATGTCAAAGGGGGGCAGCCCGTCATCCCCCGTTGTCCCCCTCGCCTTCCGCCCGACCTTCGGCTAGCAAGAGGCCATGACCTCGCAGCCGCAGCGCCCCTCTATCCGTGACCGCATTCGCCCCGTCGAAGCGGGCGAATCCGTCCTGGCCGCCCATTTCATCGGCGAGAGCGCCATTCTCGTCCTCGTTTCGGGCGAGGCGATCATCGTCGGCGACGACGAGAAGCGGATCAGCCTCCACGATGGGGGAATCCTGGACACGGCCGGCAATGGCGCGCTGCTTCTGACCGGCGGCGACGATGGCCGCGTCGTCGCCTTCGACGGCAAGGGCGATCCGCGCGTGCTGCATGACAGCGGCGGCACCTGGATCGACCGCGTCGCCATCGGCCCGAACGGGGCCTTTGCCTGGGGCGCCGGTCGCAAGGCCTATGTCTCACAGCCGAAGGACGAGGTGAAGGCGCTCGCGCTTCCTTCCGCGGCCGGTGGCCTCGCTTTCTTTCCCAAGGGCCTGCGGCTCGCCGTCGCCCACTACAATGGCGTGACGCTCTGGTACCCCAACGTCGCCAACGAGCCGGTCGTGCTGGAATGGAAGGGCTCGCATCTCGGCGTCGCAGTGAGCGCCGACCAGCGCTTCGTCGTCACCACCATGCAGGAGCCGCAACTCCACGGCTGGCGCCTCGAGGACGGCCAGCACATGCGCATGTCCGGCTATCCCGGCAAGGTCCGTTCCATCTCCTGGACGCAGGGCGGCAAGTTCCTGGCGACGTCCGGTGCGAGCGAAGCGATCCTCTGGCCCTTCACAGGCAAGAACGGGCCGATGGGCGCCACGCCGACGATGATAGCCCCGGCCGCCAAGGCCGGCATCAAGGTGACGCAGGTCGCAGGCCACCCCGCCGCGCCCGTCGTCAGCGCCGGCTTTGCCGACGGCCTGATCCTGCTCTGCCGGATCGAGGACGGCGCCGAGATCCTGATGCGCGAGCCGGACGGCGACGCCATCACGGCGCTCGCCTGGCGGGCCGACGGCAAGGCGGTCGCCTTCGGGACCGAGAGCGGCAAGGCCGGGGTCGCCGCCCTCTGAAGGGTCAGCCGCCCGCGGGCGGTACCGCCTGGGCGCGCGCCTGGGCGATGCCGAGGACGCGCTGGTAGACGCGTCCGACGACCAGCAGCACCAGCCCGAGGCCGATGAACGACAGGGCCCGCCACAGCCCGGTCAGGCCCGCCATGTCGATGAGGAAGACCTTCAGCACGGCGAGGGCCACCATGGCGGCCGAGGCGAGGCGCAGCGTGCGGCTCCCGAGCCAGGCGCCGGCGCCGAGCAGGGCGATGCCAAAGACCAGCCAGACGGCGGAATAGGCATAGAGCTCGGCGTCCGCGATGCCGCGCAACGACACCTCGCCGCGGAAGAGCAGCGCCACCGTGATGTTCAGGTAGTTGACCAGCATGGCCAGGGCGAAGAGGCCCATGGTGCGGCTCTCGACCAGCCGGCCCGCCCGCCGGTCGAACAGCGCGACGGCCGCGGCAAGCAGGGCGCCGAGCCCATAGCCGAGCAAGGCCCAGTTGAAGACCGGATGCGGCCCGACATCGGCTCCGGTCACCCAGGGGTTGAAGGCGAAGCCCATGGCCACGGCGATCCAGGCCCAGGAGGCATAGCGGACGAACAGGACGGCGTTGTCCCACAGCGCGCCGGTGCGGGCCGACGCAAGCCGCGACAGGCCGAGCCCGAAGGCGAGCATGGTGACGGTGTGGGTCGCCGCCTCGGGGAAGCGCATGGGGGCCGCGAAGAGGCGGAGCCCATGAGCGCCGAAGGCATGGCGCACCTGGACGATGACCAGAAGCGCCGTGAAGACCATGGCGAGCGCCTCGAGGACGCGCACCGGTGCATCCTCTCCCCGCCGCTTGCGCAGCATGATGGAGGCAGCGGCCGTCGCGAGCGCCGGCAGGCCATAGCCCGGCAGCAGCCAGTTGAAGACGATGGTCTGGCCGACATCGCCGCCGTTAATGGCGGGGTCCCAGAGAACCCGGATCAGGACGCCGACACCGGCCAACGCGGCAACCCAGCGCAGATGCGGCAGCGGCCGGAAGGTGTAGACCCAGGCGATGCTCGCGACCATGACGGCCAGAGCCAGCGTCAGCCAGGCGCGCTCCAGCAGCAAGGTCAGCGCGAAGGCGAGTGCCGCCAGTGCGCCGATGGCGTAGAGGGCGGAGGCCGAGGCAAGGCCCGGCCGCTGGCCGGAGCGCAGGCGGTGCGCCGCCTCCGTCGCCGCACCGAAGCTTGCGGCCAGCACCATGGCCAGCGCGGCGAAACGCGGCGAGATGACGAAGCCCTCGACCTTGCCATAGACGATGGCGAGGATCGCCAGCGGCACGACGACGGAGGTCGCAGCGAGGGTGAGCACCACCCAGGCCTCGCGCTGGCGGCGCCAGACGCCGAGCACAGCCGGACCGATACCGAAGAGCAGCGCGAAGGCGAGCCCCGACCAGGTCAGGCGCGACAGGGTCGCCGGGAATTCCGGCGCCACGCCCAGGGGATCGGCAAGGCCCGAAGGCTTCATGCCGACAGCCCAGCCGAGAAGGATGAGGAGCGCGAAGAAGCCCGTTGCCGGAATGGCGGCGGTCACCGACGGGGCCCGCCAGGCGAGCGCCATGACGCCGATCGCCAGAACCCCGAAGAGCGCGACGGCGGTCAACTCCCTCTGGCCCTCGGCCACCGCCAGCATGGCGAGAAAAGCGAAGGCGCAGAGGATCACCGTCGCCACCACGTCGCCGCCGCGCTCACGCATCTCGGCGAAGCGAATGCCGGGCACGACAAAGACGGCGGCCGTCACGATGCCGGCGAGCGCCTGCACGAGGCTCGGATAGGCGCCACCGGAGGTCGCGACCAGCGTCAGCGCCCCGAGGATGACCGAGACAGCCGTTGCGGCGAGACGCAGCCAGTCCCAGTTGCGGATCCAGGCGAGGGCGAAGCAGGCCGCGGTGATGATCGCCGCATAGATCGGGAAGACATAGGGGTTCGGGTCCTTGGCGGCGACCAGGAAGGGCGCCGCGAAGGCTGCGACGAGGCCGATGGCGCCGAGCAGCGGGCCGTGCAGGCCGGCGAGAACCAGCGTGCCGAGACCGACGGCTCCCAGCGCCACGAAGGTGAAGGCCGGGCCGATGAAGTCATAGAGCGCATGGGCGGCATAGATCGTGCCGAAGGCCGCGACGGCGCCCGCACCGGTGAGGGCCGACGGAATGTCAGCGAGCGGCAGGGTCGGCAGGCCCTTGTCGCTGCGGCGCAGCCATTCGCCGCCGGCAAGCAGCGCCAGCGAGAACAGGAGACCCAGCGCGATGCGCATCCCGGGCCCGACGAGCCCCTGCTCGATGGAGTAGCGCACGAGGAAAATGCCGCCGAGACCGAGAGCGATGGCGCCGACCCAGACCGCCCAGCGCGAGCCGATGCTCTCCTCGAAGCCGCCGACATTGGTGGGCGGCGCCGGCGGAGGCGGAGGTGCTGGAGCGTCCATCGGATCGATGGCCTCCAGCGGTCCCGCACTGGTGACCGCCGGAACCGTCCGGCGGACCATCACGGGCTCCGGTGAGGCCGCGTCGACAGCTGGCGTCTCGGAAGCGGGGGGCGGCGCGAAGGCAACCGCCGGCTCAGGGGACGGGGCAAGGGCGGCATCGGCGGCGGGTGATGGCGCGATCGGCTGTCCGGCTGCGAGGCCAGCGCGGATCAGTCCCAGTTCCGTCTCCGCCTGCCGGAGCCGCATCTCCACCGCATCGAGCCGCCGCTTCGCATCGCCGGATCGGACGAAGGCGACAATGGCGAGAATGGGCAGGCCGAGGACGACGGCCATGGCGACGACAATGGCGAAGACGAAATCCATCCGGTGCGGCCCCCGATGGCCAAACATGACTTGCGCCGACGCGGAATGCGCCAGGCGAGCATCAGCGAAATGAGGCCGGAACGTTTCGGCCCGATGCCGCCCGACGGTCCGATTGTCTCCGGGAGAGCTTGCGAGAGTCTGCCGTCGGACCGGAAAAGATCAACGCATCAGGCGCAGCGAGAAGGGTTCGCCCTCGAAGGCTTCGCGGCCCCGGCCGATGCGCTCGATCGCCTCCACCATGCGCCCGCCGCGCCCGAGCTTCTGGTCGGCGATCGACACGAGACGCAGGTTCGGCGTGGCGCTGGGGCTGAGACGGCGCAGTTCGCGGGCGAGTTCGTCCTCGTCCTGGGCGGGGTGGATGGCGCAGGCGGTGATATAGGCCGCGGCCGTCGAACGGCTGATCCCCGCCCAGCAATGGACCACCAGCGGGCTCGCGGTGCCATGGCTGCGCCACCAGCCATCGACGAAGCCGAGCAGGCGGTCGACATGGGCCTCTCCCGGGGCGACATAGCCTTCCATCGGCGTGACGATGTCGTTCATGCCGAGAAAGAGATGGTCCTCGGCCTGCACCGCCGCCGGCCGCGACACGGGCGTGCCCTGGTTGATGAGCGTCACAACGTGGCGCGCGCCCGTCGCCTCGACGGTCGCGGCCAGGCGCGACAGCGAACAGACGTGAACCTCCATGGACAACTTCCTCCGGTTCCGGAATCAGGAATCTTCAACAGATAGCGTGACCCGCGCCACAGGGCGATGAGGGCGGAGATGCGGTTCTTGCCGGACAGCACCGCGACGAGTGTTCATCCGCCGAGGGCGCCAAACCTGTCGAGATAGGCGGCCTTGGCGGCTTCCGCGTCGAGCGGCACCAGAGCCGGCGGCACCCCCCTCGCGCCGCCGAAGACGCCGGCTGGCGAACCGAAGATGGCGGCGGCCTCGTCGAGCCCGAAGCCTGCGAGTTGGGTCGCCTCGAGGTAGGCGGCGATGTGATCGGCCTTCTTGGTGAGCACGGCGATCTCGGCGGGCGCTGCCGCCGGCAGGCCGAAGCGGATGTGGATGGCCGCCATCAGCCGCGCCTCGACCGCCTTGTAGTCGCCGCCTATGACCGCCTTGAAGGGTGAGATCATGTCGCCGATGACATATTCGGGGGCATCGTGCAGCAGCACCGCAAGGCGCCAGCGGGTTTCCAGGCCCGGCTTCAGTCGCGCCGCGATGTCCTCCACCAGCAGGCAGTGCTGCGCCACGGAGAAGACGTGCGGGCCGGTGGTCTGGCCATTCCAGCGGGCGACGCGGGCGAGGCCATGAGCGATGTCCTCGATCTCGACGTCGAGGGGCGAGGGATCGAGCAGGTCGAGGCGGCGGCCGGACAGCATGCGCTGCCAGGCGCGCGGCGCGCCCTGCCGGGAGGGGGACGGACGGGAAGCCATGGCCCTTCCTGCCTGCTTCGCGGCGGAGCGGCAAGACCGGTTCTGGCAGCAGGACGGCGGTGCGGCGCAGCGACCGGCCGCCGTCTCCCGAGGTGGACGTCGGAACGGCGGCGCGCTAACCGGGTTGCTGCACCGTGCCCCACCCCCGGTGGCAGCTGTTCCGAAGGATGTCGCATGACGATCGCCGCCGAAGGGCGCCTGCCGGACCGCCCGCAGGACCGGCCGGGTCCGCGCCGGATCGACCTGGTCGACGCGGCGCGTGGCACGGCGCTGCTGGCGATGTTCGTCTATCACTTCGCCTGGGACCTCTCCTTCTACCGGCTGGTCACCACCGACATCGTCGCCCATGCCGGCTGGCGCTGGTTCGCCCACTCCATTGCCGGGACCTTCCTGGCGCTGGTCGGCGTCAGCCTCGTGCTCGCCACGCGCCAGAGGCTCGACCGCGGCCCCTATCTCCGGCGCCTTGCGCTGGTCGCGGGCGCTGCCGCGCTCGTTACGACGGGTACCTATGCGTTCATGCCCGACGCCTATGTCTTCTTCGGCATCCTGCACCACATTGCGGTCGCGAGCGTCCTTGCCCTTCCCTTCCTGATGCTGCCGACATTGGCGGTGGCGGGCGCGGCGGTCACCGCCTTCGCCCTGCCGCATCTCGGCGTCCATCCGCTGTTCAACAGCGACCTCCTGCTGTGGATAGGGCTCGGCGACCGGCCGATCCGCTCGGGCGACTTCGTGCCGCTGCTCCCGTGGTTCGGCTGCGTGCTCGCCGGCATCGTGGCCGCACGACTGGCGCTGAGGATGATCGGCGAGGAACGCCTCGCGGCCTGGCGCGCGACCTCGCGGCCGGCGGCGCTCGTGGCCGCGATGGGACGGCATTCGCTGCCGGTCTACCTCGTCCACCAGCCGGTGCTGATCGGCCTCATCCTCGGCTGGCTGTGGCTGTTTCCGGGATCGGCCGTGCCGCGGCCATCGGCCGACACCGACACGCGCCCCTTCGTCGAGGCCTGCATGCGCACCTGCGTCAGCAACGGACAGGCGGAAGATGTCTGCCGCGACGCCTGCGAATGCACCGCCGACGGCCTCAAGCGCGACAATCTCTGGGGCCAGGCGCTGTCGGGTCAGATGAGCCCCGCAGAGCGGACCCGCGTCGGCGAGATCGCGCGCATCTGCACGCAGGGGGAGTGAGGCGTCCCCTTACGCTAGCGCCTTGACCTCCTCGTGGCGGAAGCAGCCGGTCATGTGGTCGTTGGTCATGCCCACCGCCTGCATGAAGGCATAGACGATGGTCGGGCCGACGAAGGTAAAGCCGCGCGCCTTGAGGTCCTTGGAGATCTTCTGCGCCACTGCCGTCTCGGTCGGCACCTGGCTGCGGTCGCGGTAGTTCGGCTGCAGCGGACGGCCGTCGATGTAGCCCCAGAGATAGTCCGAGAAGCCCTGGCCGCGTCCCATCATGTCGCAGTAGATGCCAGCCGACTTCACCGTGCCGACGATCTTGGCGCGGTTGCGGATGATGCCAGGATCGGCCATCAGCGCCTCGACCTTGTCCGGCGCATAGCTGGCGATCACCTCGGGGCGGAATCCGTCGAACACCTTGCGGAAGTGGTCGCGCTTGCGGAGGATCGTGATCCACGACAGCCCGGCCTGGAAACCGTCGAGGATGAGCTTCTCGAACAGGGCCCTGTCGTCACGCTCCGGCACACCCCAGTCGGTATCGTGATAGGCGACGTAGAGCGGGTCGTGGCCGGGCCACCAGCACCGGGGCTTGCCGTCTGCGTGATCGGTGAGCAACATTCGGGTCTCCTGCCGAATTATTTTACACTTAAAATATTTTTTCCGGACGGGGTTGTTCGCGAAAATTCCACGGCGATAATGCCTTCGCATCGGCCGCGACCACGGACAAGCCCGGGGCGGCTTTGGACCCGAGTTCCCCTCGGGGTGGGAGGTTTTCGATGAAGCGCATTCTCGTTCCCCTGGCGCTCGGCGCGGCTACGGCCCTCGCCTCCATTCCGGCGAAGGCACAGGAGCCGATCCGCATCGGCGTGATCCAGACCCTATCCGGCCCTGCTGCCGTTCTCGGTCAGCAGGCGCGCGACGGCCTTCAGCTCGCGGTTCGCCAGCTCGGCGGGCGCATGGGCGGCCGCGAGGTGCAGGTCATCGTCGTCGACGACGAACTGAAGCCCGACGTCGCCGTGCAGCGCGTCCAGGCGCTGATCGACCGCGACAAGGTCGATTTCGTGGTCGGCCCGATCTTCTCGAACATCCTGCAGGCGATCCACGCGCCGGTGGTGAACTCGCAGCGCACCTTCCTGATCAGCGCCAATGCCGGCCCGTCGAGCTATGCCGGACGCGGCTGCCACGAGAACTTCTTCGTCACCTCCTACCAGAACGACCAGGTGCACGAGGTGCTCGGCGCCTATGCCCAGCGGCAGAACATGCAGAAGGTGTTCCTGCTGACCCCGAACTACCAGGCCGGGCGCGACGCCATGGCCGGCTTCAAGCGGCACTTCCGCGGCCAGATCGTCGACGAGGTCTACACGCCCCTCGGCCATCTCGATTTCGCCGCCGAGCTCGCCCGCATCGGCTCCTCCGGCGCCAACGGCCTGTTCACCTTCATGCCGGGCGGCATGGGCGTGAACCTCGTGCGCCAGTACGGCCAGGCTGGCCTCACCCAGCGCGTGCCTTTCCTCTCGGCCTTCACGGTGGATGAATCGACGCTGCCGGCCCAGCAGGACGCCGCCATCGGCATGCTCGCCGGCATGACCTGGGCGCCGAACATGGACAATCCGCAGAACAAGAAGTTCGT
>VFQR01001934.1_pt1 | contig 14239 bp, 8 predicted proteins | sample 3512321 | NCBI WGS metagenome assembly VFQR01 (sample SAMN10412374, study PRJNA504923) | tailings metagenome | isolation source: Relicate 3 Philex TSF1 revegetated site | place: Philippines: Tuba, Benguet | collected 2017-08-29
CACGAGCGGGTTTTTACGCACACTCGCGACCGTCGCACGCCTTTTTATTAAAAATATATAAAATTAAAATTAGACATTATAAAATAAAAAAGTTAAAATAAATTATATTAAAAATTATATTTTGTTCGTACTTTACATGTTATTATCTAGCATTAAAAAATAAATTTACTCAGCATAAAATTGACCTGAATAGACCTAATTTTGAAGAGCAAAATTTGACTCTGAACAATTTAGTTTTTTATAACAAGCTCATAATGTTAATTGGCGATTATATAGATATAAATTCGTCGCGAAAAATAGATGTGCAGCTATTTATATTCGTCTCAAAAATATCTTTCTAAATTGAAAGAAAAAATAAAAAATTTAAAAAGAAGGAAATAGTAATTATGTTTATTAGTATGTTATCAGTGATAATGTCTGTAAAAGATTATGTAGAAATTGTTCATAAGTTAATAGAATCAGATCCAACGCACGGTTTAAACACTTATTATGATTTAGGTGCTATCATCACCTATGTAGTATTAACAGCAAAGCAATTTTTTATAGATTTAATTAGTTTCAATTGGTTACAAACTGTATGGGCTTTACCGACACTCGTTCCAAATATAGCATCTTCGATGATCTCCGAGATTTCCGTGTTAGATGGCTACTTTCATAATGTTTTTACCTTTTTAGAAACGCCCCTTTCGTATGGCGATGAGAACGTATTTTTATATTGCGTAGAAAAATTTAATATTGGACTCATCAATAGTCTTTTTCTTTTTTTACCCACATCAATTGCACATCTCATTTGTTTTAGAAGGTTCGTCATGCAAGGGTTAGAAGCGGGTTATATGGCTGGGTTAGGCACGATCGCAGGAAATATTTTATGGATTGGCAGCGTCGTCTTTGGTCTGAGATTCGTAGTAATTCCTTGGTTATCTTTAGATGTTTTAAGATATTTATTAGGATTTACTTTATTGGTAAAATACATGTGGGATAGCTATACAGAAAGACGAGTAAGAGTTTTAGGAAATCTATCCAAACAAAAAATTTTTTTACTGAATTTCTTGTTAGCTTTTACAGAACAAACGTCTATTTACCCATTTGTGAGTAACTCGACGATCGGTTCAGATTCGACTATATTAGAAAGTTTTCCAGTAGATAGTTTTTTAGGATTCGTGAGTGTTCACGGTTCTTATTTAGCGGGAATTCTTCTCGGGAGCTTGAGTTTACTTCAATTAACTTGTTGGTTTTGGGAAAATCCGGCGTATAATCTTTATATTTGGTCGCTATCTTCTTTTAAAGTCGTTTCTAGTGCATATTATAAATCATTGAATTTTTTCTTTTTATATATGACTATGCTTTCTGCGATTTCGAGCGTAACTTATTTCGGATTAGATTATACGTTGTCGTCTCCTTTAGGATTGGTCCATGAAGATAGACTAATCGACCAAAAGGGTTTGCTAGAAACATCTTTTTTAAATACAAAAGCATCCGATCGTAATACTAGACGTAATCGCGGTCGTCATGGACGACGAGAAAGATGGAAACGCCGTGTTAGAAAATTCAGGACGTTCGATGCTTCTTTGTACGGTCAGGGTACATACGATTTATTTACGATAGAAGACTTAAATTACGGATTCGATCGCTTCTGGTTAAGAAGAAAACTAAGAAACCATAGAGTTCGATTTAGATTTTTTCCTGGTCCTTGGATGAGATCTTTTAAAAAACAATTAGCGCGTCCAAGATTAGAATCGTTTATGGGCCCAAGGGTCGAATTTTTTAGGATTTTATACGAACAGGTTTATCATCCTGAATTTCACGAATTCAAAGGACGACGAAAAACTTTCTCGAATGATGTGAGTTCGTCGTGGGCTTCATCGACGCCTAAAGGCGGGGCTTTAAATGAAACATCGTCGAATGGGCTTGTAATATTATCGACACCTCGCGCGTTACTCGATTCAACTACAGCATTACCGACGATCGCACGAGTCCACTCTAAAAAAATGACTTCTATTTATTCTGATAAAGCGAAAAAATACCAAACGCAAGGTTTAATAAAAGAATTTTCCGCTCTTCGCAAATTCGTCCGCAAAGTAAACAGTCGAATCAAAACATCTAATATTGCTATGCAATTAAAAACAGGCCAAGAGAACTATACAGGACGAGAGAGTTCTGGGAGAACAAAAATGAGTTCTTTAGATAACTCAGTCAAACCTATTTATTCGAAAAGGTGGAAACAGATTTTTTCGAGAATTTCTCATAGTTTGGATTTTCCACATTTACGTCAACAAGAAAACTTGCTCAGACGTTTTTATAATCAAATTTTGATAAAAAATACAAAACCAAATACTATTTTATCAAATAATAAAAAAGACGATGCTCTACAACGCCTTTCTAAAAAAGATCGTCAAATTTTGAGATATAAAACATTTTTGAAACAAAATTCGAATGATATTTCGAAAGAAAACCAAGTCATGGAATACGAAAAAGATTTATATAAAAGTACGACTCTATTACACCCGATAAAATTTTACCTTCAGAAAGAACAAGCTTTTCGACGAAAATTAAAATTTTATGGAGTCAACGTTTTTCGGAATTTTGGGATCGAAAATAATGCAGCTTATTTTCGTATCATGATGAAAAGATTTTTTTACTATTATAAACCCACGCTTCGCTGGGAACGTACGATGCGTACTGCTACCATGAGAAGAGCTCGACGAAAAGGACCGAGAATGCCGAGAAAAAGAAATTTGAATAAAAAAACACTGGGTCTATCGCTTTTCGATGCGAATGACGAAACATCTTTACTGAATCCAAATACATCTACTGAGCTTACTTTAAAAAATATCGCTCCAAATTTGTTTTCTGTTCAAAAACCAACGCATTTTTATTCATTAGTCAGTAAAAGAGCGAATCGTTATAGATATCAAATTTATAAAGATGTGTTACAACATTGGTATTATACGCCATTCAATCGTTTATTAGTGAAATTTGACGTAGATAGTTTTATTCGCCGACAGCCATCGGCTTATTTTTTAACGAAAAAAGAAGAAAGTTTATTACATTTACGTCGTTTTCTTTTATCAGAATATTATGAAACTTTAAGATGGTACACTTATATGCAACATTATGGGTCTATGAAAGCACGCATCGGTGGAACGAAAAGCTTTGCGAATCGTGCATATAATCAACAATTTATGGGCACATTGAAAAAAGTTCGTCATTTATTCGCTATTACGCCTAGTTCTACAGAAAATACGATTTTAAAATTCGATCAACCGTTATATAATGAATTTGCTAATGATCAAAATTATTCTATTTTGAACGACTCTGTTATTCACGAAGAATTACTAGCAGATGATTTTATTTATCCAAACCAAGACGGATACCACACGTATCCTGATCGAAATATAACACGACTTCAGTCGCCGAAGAACGTCGCTCAGAACGACAGTTATCTGGGACTCGATTTGAAAAACCAATCTGCTCTCGTAATACGCGAATATTTATTAAATGCGAAACCGATTCGCGAACAATTCATTAAAAAATTATTATCAGAAAAAAATTACTGGGAATTAACCAAGTTTTTATTTAAGGGTCAAAAAATTCGAGGTACGAACGCAGCGACTAATGAACGCAGTTTGATTTTACAAGAAAAACAAATTCTCTATACACCCGAAGAAAAAGAAATGTTCGAAAAAAACCAACGACGAAAAGATATTATGTACCGAATGACTCCTTACAAACGATTTTTCTCCGAAAAAATCATGAACATGCCTGATAACAATGATTTTGGTTCGAAAAACGCATTTTTTGAAATGAATTTTTCAGGTACCTCGTTCGAAGAAAACCTTTGGTTAGCTTTAATCAAGAGATGTCAAAATCAACTTTATAACCAAGAATCTTTAAAAGTGTACGTCTCGCGCCATATTAAAAAACGTAACAAACAAAAACGAAAAAAAGAAAGATCTATAAATAAACGTTTACAACGATTAAAAAATTGGTTTATTTCTTCTCAGTCGCAATTGAGTAGTTCTACACAAAATCAAATCGCCGATCGATTAAACGCTGATTCACGTTCAGAAGTATCCATGATTTCGAAAAGTACAGCAGGTTTAACGACGGCTTTTCAAAAAGCAATCAAAGAAGCAGTCTTTTTCCAAAGAGACTGGAGTCCTGTAAAAATGAATATTCGTAATAATCGTCCTCAAATTAACTGGGCAATAATAAATTCCGATTCCGGCATCTTGAAAAATGCCGAAAAAAAATTATCATCGCATACGGAAAAAACAGTTTCTACAGGGTTTAATTTTTCTGGAAATCATCATAAATCTACGTCTTTAAAAAATCATTTAAAAATACGTATGAAATTGCACCAAATGCAACTCGATCAAATCGAGAATGATTTGCGACAATCAATCGTCTCGATTCGTTCGAATCAGAATGAATCGATTGCTGTTGCTCCGCAAAACGCATCGGACGTCGAAACTCAAAAAAACGAAACAAAAACATCTACGTCTCGAATCAAATCTTTCGATCGACATTTCAAAGATCTTTTTTATTTATTAAAAACGACTTTAATACCATTTAAAAGAATTTATAAAATCACTTTAAATCCCATCATAAACACATCGATCCACACGATTAATAATATTTTTAAACCGAACACCGAAGGTGATTTAGTGATTTCGAGAAAACAACAAACGTCCTCAATTAGACGCAGAATAACTAGACGTAAGAAAATCAGACGTAGAAAAAATCGCAAGGCCTTTAAAAAATTAAAAAATAAAAATTTAACTACTAGAGATCCAGAATCTAGAGAATCTACGCTAGAATCCGCGTTAAACCAAAGAAATATACGAAATTTATTACAATATAAGACTTCTGTAGCTGATCGAAAAAACGCTGATGAATTTTTACGCGAAAAACGCGATGTCGATTTTCAACAAAATACGACACTAACTGATTTAGAAAATAAAAGACATCGAAAATCTTGGCAACAATGGCGAAAAAAAGCATCTGCTTCTTCTTTCCACGAAACTTTGAGCATGACGGAAAACACAGAAAGTCAAAAAACTTCCGATATTCTAGACCATAAAAAAATAAATGGAAAATCTGTATTGCGCTTATTCAATCAAATTCTCACTAAAAAGTTTAAAAGAAAACGTTCTCGTCTTCGTCGATTTCGTCAATTCAGAGGTCGTGGGCCAATTAAAAAAAGAACGTTAAGAGACAAATTAAAACGTGAACTTAAATTATTAAAAAGATATAAAAGTAGCGCGGAGGATTCACTAGTTTTATCTAAAACCCCTGGACTCGAACAAGGTCAGCAGAAAAAAATTACGACGCGAAGTGACCTTTTCGAACTCATCACTAAGAAAACATACGAGCCCGAAGATCAGTTTCAAATAAAAGAAACAAAACAAAAAAGAATTCGTCTACGCAAACATCGCTTTTGGAGAAAGCACAAAAGACCAAAATATGCTCAAAATAAACGTAAACAAAAAAAACGTCGTCGATCTGTTGTCACAAAAATTCGATCGCTCTATAAAGAATTAAAACGCATCAAGTCAATTCCCAAAATTAGAAAGTGGTGGTGGGAAAATTTCTTGCCGAATTTTCAAGCCAGTGCCGATGCAATTTGGCAGATTGAAAACGACCTTCAAATTCAAGAACAACTTTCTAAACTATCTTCTCTTGAAATTTTAAAACGCGATTCACACGCGACGCTAAATACATTAGAAAAAACACTTCAAATTGGCGATAAAGACTATAAACCTTTAGCGATCCCTGAAGCTCTTCGTATCCGTGAAAATTTAGTTCGCGACCAATCGTTAAATTTTGGTGAAAAGTCTGATTTGTCGATCGATGACGCATCGCAGGGCGATTTGAATACACTAGAGAAATTAAACGATTCTAATAAACATGAAAATAGCGCTGAATCAGATAATATTAAAAAAGCACCTTTAGATCTTATCGGACAAATTTCCCAAAATAGTTTACTTTCGTCGGGCGTCGAGAATCAAAGAAAAGGAACGTCGAATTCGAAAAAATACGACATGAACGAAAAAGATAATGCGCAAAATCTCGTTTCATTTGTTTCGAAAGATAGAATGACGTCGAACGATAAAAAAGTATTCGGGATGAATCCAATTCCTTTTTACGCTGGATGGGACGAAAGTTTACGTAAATTTGTAGTCACAAATCGTTTATTATCTAACAAACAAGCTGGTTATACGATGAATTTAATGGATTCTCCGCTCAACAACGAAATTGATTCGACTGCCGTTGCTCCGCAAAACGCATTAGACATCGAAAATCAAAGATATCCCGAGCACAACGAATTTTCTCGCGCTCCTCTTCGAGGAATGAATGCTGGGACGACTTTATATTGTCAAGTTCCTTTTACGACTTATGATCCAGATCAATTTTTTGCGCTCGGTATGGATGGATTTTCTCCGATTGGTTGGCGAAAATTTCATTTTAGACGTTCAAAACAAACGATTAAGCCTATCTTAGTCAAAACGAACGCGATATCTTCTGCGAAATTGAGACAAGAAAAAAATCAGTCTGAATTTACTAACGAGTTGTCTTATAACATTCAAATGAAAATTCATTCCCAAATCTACGAAAATAGATTCAAACAGAAAACGTCATTCAATGACGACAATCAAAAAATGCAAAGAAATATCTATCGTAGAAGCCAAAAACGTTATAAACGTGTTAGAAAGCATCCTAGACCGCCGGTATGGTTCCCGTCGGGTCCATTGATGAACCAAGTTTTACCGGTTCATTATATTTACGTGTTTTATAAACGTGCTCGTCTGCCGAGAGATCGCTATATTCGTCGACGACTTCGCCGTAATAAAGACGGAGCGCCACTTTCTATTCGAACGTCGCTGACTAAATTGACTGATATGACTCTACGTCGACGATCGAAACCACGACGTAAATATCATAGAAAACCGAGTCAATCTGCTTTACGTCGAACTTCGAACTTTGGGAAGAAGGCGATGCAATATACGAAGACTGAGAATCTATTATTAAAACGTCGCAAATTCAGAGGATTTCCAAACGAAGCTGATCGTTTTAGACCCATTCCAGAAACTCAAGAATCTCGAACGCGTCGTCTTCAAACGGGATCAGGTGCTTCATTCAAATCAAAATCAAAAAAACGTCGCAAAAAACAACAATCAGAGAGCGTGAGAATTCGTCAATTACGAAGAAGAGTACAACGTCAAGTCATTCGACCTGTTTGGCGATATCGTCCTCGCGCAGGCGGGTTCGTTTGGCCAGGTGATTATTTAAGATTAGAAAAAGTTCCTGGTCGAAAATTAAATCCAAATAAACAAATGTCCGTTACGAAAAAGGATGAATCTAAACCTATAAATAAACGAAGAAAAAACAACCCAGTCCTTAGAAAGAAAAAAAGCAGAGTGATTCAAGAATGGCAACTACAACCTAAAAAATATCTGTTAGAAAAACACAACCTTCTTGTTTTAAAGAAAAGACTACAAAAATCACAAAATAGTCATAAAATTCATCAGAGAGCCAAAGAATTAAGTTATTTGTTCGCGCTTCGCTAATGTGGTGTAATAAATAACTAATATTAATATTAAGAGATATAGAATCATAGAAAAAATAGAATAGATTTCTCAAACAGATAGATTTTAGCGAAGCGAATTTCAAAATCTTCGATTTTGAAAAAAGCATTTTTTATTGTTTTTGTTTTATGACAAAAACAATATGAAATTGATTTCTTATTATAAATCTTATAAATTCGCGCTCCGCTATTTTTTCTATCATTTCAGTCGCTTGCTTAGTTTATACTCTTCTTATCCCTATTCTCTTCTAAGAGCCTTCGGTTTTAGTCTATAACGAGTCCAATCCTTCGGTTCATGTTCTTTTACTTATGAAAGGTGAAGTATGAACTGTCTAGAATTGGAGTTTTTCCTTCGGTCCTTGTTTTTTATAAATCTTCGATTTTTAAGCAACTTTTCTCGAGAGTAAAATTCAAACACTGAAGTGGATAATTCACTTATAAATCTTCGATTTATAAAAAAAACAAGGACCGAAGGGGAAATCAAATTTTCCTAGAAAACTATTTGGTTGATTCATGTATTTTGTAGTGGACTTTATTTCATTTTTTAACGAAATAAAGTCCACTACAAAATACATCTATTTTTGTTTCCAAAGTGTTTTTTAAATCATTATAAAACCTTAAATTGCGTTAAAATTAATTTATTATGTGTTATTTGGATTTCGAATACCAGACTATTCTAGATAATTTTTTGAATTTTTGATAAAATATAAAATAGTATTTTTATGGCGGTATAGCCAAGTGGTAAGGCAGAGGATTGCAAATCCTTTATTCCCCAGTTCAAATCCGGGTGCCGCCTAAAATAATGAATCTGATACAAAGACTATTGAGGAGACGATTAAAACCAAAGGGTATTCTTCATTTTTCAGGGAAAGAAGAGTAAGAAGAATAAAAATATAATGGACGACGTCTTTAGAAATAGTAAAAAAGAATAAATACGAAATGTTTTTATTTTTATCGATGTCGTTTGTTTCAAAAAATGCATTTTTTGAAATAAATTTTCGATTTTGTTGTTTGTCTTTCCTTTGGTTTTACTCTTTTCGTTCTTATTATCCTAAAGTATGAAAAAAAGAACGAAGAGCCTATGTCCTGAGTTTTCTCTTTGGTTTTCGATTTTTGGGTAGGGTATGAAGTCGTCCATTTGACCTATGGTCCGGCCATACGAAATACTTAGATCAAAGACCATAGCGGCGATTCGTGTTTTATGAAAAATGCATTTTTTCGTTCGAATCAAATCGAGGATTCGCAAAAAATAGAGACCTGTCTGTTCTGGTAAACTGAGATACGACGTAGTTCATGCCTATGTCTATGCCTATCTATACGTATGGCATATCAGTCAAATTCATGATGATTTAATTATACGAAGTTGTTTGAATTTATTAATTTTCACTAAAACCTCATATAAATATTTTTAATAAATGATATTTTAATATTTAAAGGTTTCATTATATTACTGAAAAATAGCGGTAAATGATTAGTCAATTATACACAAAATGATCAAAAAATATTTTTTTATTCCTTATTAAATAGATATATTGTTTGTGTTTCAAATCGAGACGTAAGAAATTTAAATGAAAGTCACCATATCGAATTGGTTCTGATATTTCTTCTTAATTAATAAAAGTATTTGTTTTGTGTTTGATATTTTTTAAAAATTTAAAACATTAAATTATGTTGAGTCCTAAAAGAACAAAATTTCGTAGACAACACCGTGGGCATTTAAGAGGCAAAGCGAGTCGTGGCAATAAAATCGCTTTTGGTGAATTTGGTTTACAAGCATTAGAACCTTGTTGGATTACTTCTCGTCAAATAGAAGCGGGCCGTCGTGTTTTAACTCGTTATGTTCGACGAACAGGTAAATTATGGATTAGAATTTTTCCCGACAAACCGATCACGATACGCCCAGCAGGAACTAGAATGGGATCGGGTAAAGGTTATCCAGAATACTGGGTAGCTGTAGTACAGCCAGGAAAAATCATTTATGAGATTAAAGGTCTCTCAGAAACACTTTCTAAAAAAGCACTTCGCATCGCAGCTTATAAAATGCCAATTAAAACAAAATTCGTCAAAGCTGAAACTGTTTCTTCTCAGTAGATTATTATACATTTTAATTTGGTCGGATTTTTCATAAATCTAGACTATGAAATTTTATAAACTCGCATTTTATGGTTCGAGCTGACTTTCACACGATTTTATCGATTATACATGTCATAGAACATATGATCATAAAAACAAATGTTTTAGTTTGAGATTTTGCTATTGTATGAACGAAAAAAATTTGCTTTTATAAATAAAACACAATTATTTATTATTTCGATGAAAATAAAGTTTAGAAAATATTTAATGAATATTATGATCAAACCGCAATCTTATTTAAACGTGGCCGATAATAGTGGCGCAAGAAAATTAATGTGTATTCGTGTATTAGGTGGCGGCCGTCAAACGGCAGGTATTGGTGATGTTATTATTGCTGTAGTTAAAGACGCATTACCCAATATGCCTTTGAAAAAATCGGATGTTGTTCGAGCTGTTATCGTTAGAACGAGTAAAGGTGTTCGTCGTCCTAATGGAATGATGTTACGTTTCGATGATAACGCTGCTGTCGTAATTAATAAAGAAGGTAATCCTAGAGGCACTCGTGTATTTGGACCTATCGCCCGTGAACTTAGAGATCGTAATTTTACGAAAATCGTTTCTTTGGCACCAGAGGTTATTTAAAAAATAGCGGAGTTCATTTGATTCGAAAAATGCATTTTTTGAAATGAATTCTTTTTTCAAAATCTAGTTAAACATCTTTTGAAAATCGAAGATTTTCAACCATGTTTAAATGATTTTGAAATTCGCTTTGCTAAAAATCTAGTTCAAAACCTAGTTCAAAATCAAAGATTTTGAAATTATTTTATTCGCGCTTCGCTAATGTGGTGTAATAAAATATATTTTTTAAAACAAATGATTTTTAAAGATATTATTCTCTGAAGTATGAAGGGTATGAACGAAAATGCTTTTTTCAAAATCGAAGATTTTGAAATTCGCTCCGCTATTTTTATTTCGAAAAATCGATTTTATTCAAAAAATGCATTTTTTGAAAGAACCGAAACGACCGAATCCAACACGAAAATTATTGTAAAAACACAGTCATTCGTAGAGATATTTTTTATAATAGGATTGAGATAAAAGCCATATAGATAAAAAATTTATATGTGTTTTTATCAATAAGTCTTGATGTGTTCAATAAGTTCAATATTAAAATAAATCATAATGACACAACGTTTAAAAACACAATATGTTCAAACAATCATTCCAAAATTATTGGAGCAATTTAAATACGGAAATATTCACGAGGTTCCTCAAATCAAAAAAATCGTAATCAACCGAGGAATCGGAGACGCTTCTCAAAATAATAAAATTTTAGAGTCTTCTTTAAAAGAATTAGGAATTATTGCTGGCCAAAAAGGAATCACTACTCATTCAAAAAAATCAATCGCTGGTTTTAAAATTAGAGAACAAATGCCAGTAGGTGTTTCTGTGACATTAAGAGGTGACCGTATGTATGGTTTTTTAGATCGTCTTATTCATCTAGCCTTGCCTCGCGTTCGTGATTTTCAAGGAATCAGCCCAAAAAGTTTTGATAAAAATGGCAATTATAGTTTAGGTTTAGAAGAACAATTAATGTTCCCTGAAATCGAATATGATAAAATTGATCAAATTCGTGGTATGGATATTTGTATCGTTACGACGGCCAACAATCAAGAAGAAGGATTAGCGTTATTAAAACAATTTGGATTACCTTTCAAAGCATAATAACGTATGTTTCTCTGGCAGATGTACGTGATGAGACGAATAAATGAATGTTTATTCGTGTCATGTAATTTGATAGATACGAGACATTCGTCTCGTGTCTAAAATATACGAACATCTCCGTAAAATAGAAATTCGCGATGTTTTTATTTAAAATCGATTCTATTCAAAAAATGCATTTTTTTAAAGAAAAGAATCGATTTGTTCATCATGTATTTCCTGATCGAAAAAGACTAGTTCATACATGAATAGGAAGTTCATATACGAAGTTTATATAAAAAAAAATTTTGCTAGACAAGCTAAAAGACATAGAGAGCTGTTTTTATCGAAAAATGCATTTTTTGAACAGAATCAAAAATTTTCAAAACTGAAATGCATAAAAAGTTCTGACTTATAGATATCGGATATAAAACAAACAAATGAAGAATATTTTAAATTCTTAAATCATGAATGATAAAAATAAACATATAAAAAAGAAATTTAGTATGGTAAACGATAGTATTAGTGATATGTTAACGCGCATTCGTAATGCTTGTATGATAAAAAAATCGACAGTAGCTGTTCCTTTTACTCGAATGAATCAAAAAATTGCTCAAATTTTAGAAAAAGAAGGTTTCATTCAAACTTTTCAAATTTCTGAAGATTCTAGAAATTTAATTCTTAGATTAAAATACCGCTCTAAACAAGTTTATGGAGGAAAAATCAAAGAATCATGCATTACTAATTTAAAAAGAATTAGTAAACCTGGGCTTAGAATTTATGCCAATCATAAAGAAATTCCTCGTATTCTAGGTGGAGCAGGAATTGTGATTATGTCGACGCCTAGCGGAATTTTAACAGATCGAGAATCACGTTCTTTAGGAATAGGTGGAGAAATCTTATGCTCAATTTGGTAATGCGGTGGTATAAATTTTTTTATCGTGGTTTCAGTTTATAAACATTACTTATGTCTTGATTTCGTGTCAAATTAGTATATAAATTTATATCTAATTTTTACACGCTTAATTATAGCGAGCTTTATCTTTTTTAGTAAAGGTTTTTGATTGATTTCAATTTTCGTTTATGTCTTTTTTGCTCTCTTTATCCTATTTATAAAATAAAAAGTAAAAAGGATATAAACGAAAAGAAAAACTCGTGTTTATCGAAAAACACATTTTTTGCTCATATCCTTTCTATTTTTACCCTTTTTTTATTTTTTCAATGCGGTGGCAATCCTTTTTTACCTTTTTTATCCCGACGTCTGAGAGGCGCAAGATGAGGGGCGAAGTATGAAAGTTTGCTTTTGATAAGTCATTTAAATTTTAACTAGATTTATAAAAAAGCATAAGAAATATGAAGTATGAAGGGAATCAATCATTTCAAAACCGAAGATTAAGCACCAGATTTTGAAATGATTTTTGGTTCGAAATCACTACATTCTGTTTATTTTTTATAAAACTCGAAGGCTGAAGGTAAAAACCAAAGATCGAAGTTGTTAGTTAAGAACAACCAAATTAAAAACGAGATTTCAAAATAATTGAATCATCTTCGGTCTTTTTTTATAGTTTTTTCTTTGTCTTTGGTGTTTGTTTTTTGGTCGTTGAGAAATTTTGATCTATCGGGTCCAATTCAAAAAACAGGGGCTGTTTAAATGATTTTGAACTAGATTTTTAAATTCATTTCGAAAAATGCATTTTTCGAATCAAATGAACTCCGCTAAAAAATTAATGACGAATAGAGAACGCTCAAGCACATAAAACAGTAAAATCAAGACTATATTCAAAAGAAGCTTATAATCTTTCATTTATAGAATACTATAAAATAAAAAATAAAAAATGTGTGTTAATAAAACGCAAGATACAAAAAACTTTCCTTTATTTATTCGATGCACTTTAAAAATATTCAGTCATTTATATAATTATAAATAATCAATGTGTTCACGCATTTAATTCTTTTATTTCATATTATCGTTATAAAACGAAAAATTTGATATTTTTAAGTACGATTTTGTACGCGAAATTTATTATTGATTGGCAATTTCGACGTCTTATTTCATAAACAATTTCTTATATTCACGGTATTTAAAATTTTACGTGAAAAAACACTTTTTTACAATTAAAATTAGCGGAGCGCGACAAACCAAAAATATTTCATGATTGTTCAAATATTTGGATGAAATTGCGAATTTTAATTTTATTGCATATAATTGTAAACAAAGTATAATAAAAACATTAAAATAACAGATTTTTCATTTTAGTGAATTTTATTATGTGAAATAGCAAAATAGAATACCAATTATACGAAAATCATTTTTGTGTGTTATGTATTTATTTTTAACAGTACAAAAATTTATATAATAATTATTATGAATAGAAAATAAAAATGTTTGATTTGACTATTTTATTTGTACGTTTCGTGTGTTTTTTTTAATAGCGTTGCTGTACAAATATCGAAACTCTCTCAATCCGATTCTATTTAGAATCGAAAATTTTTGCAGGGTCATGATTCTATTTTTTATAGAATTATTTAAACTAATAAAATGATCAAATTTAAAAATAGTTGTTTTTAGGAGAAAGTCCATGACAATTAGTTCACCAGAGCGAGAAGCCAAAAAAGTAAAGATTGCGGTTGATCGCAATCCAGTAGAAACAAGTTTTGAAAAATGGGCGTGCGACCTGAAAAAAGGATTTGATAATGTCAAATAAATTAATTATAGACACACTTAATAGATAAAAATAATTTAATCGAGATTTTATTAAACACTTTATAAAATCAAACTAAAACAAAAAAGAACCATATTAAATAGAATCTAATGAAATTTTCATATGCTAGATATTCGTCGTTTTTTAATTAAAAAACGACGAATATCTAGCATAT
>VFQR01001935.1_pt1 | contig 14238 bp, 11 predicted proteins | sample 3512321 | NCBI WGS metagenome assembly VFQR01 (sample SAMN10412374, study PRJNA504923) | tailings metagenome | isolation source: Relicate 3 Philex TSF1 revegetated site | place: Philippines: Tuba, Benguet | collected 2017-08-29
CAGAAGAAACCACTGCTGGTGCGCCAGGCCATTCCCGACTTCGAAAGCCCGATCAGCCCGGACGAACTGGCCGGCCTGGCGCTGGAAGAGGAAGTCGAGTCGCGCCTGGTGATCGAGCATGGCGAGCGCCCCTGGGAACTGCAGCGTGGCCCGTTCAACGAAGACACCTTCCAGGACCTGCCCGAGCGCGACTGGACCCTGCTGGTCCAGGCCGTCGATCAGTTCGTCCCGGAAGTGGCCGAGCTGCTGGAGGACTTCAAGTTCCTGCCCAAGTGGCGCATCGACGATCTGATGATCAGCTTCGCCGCCCCCGGTGGCGGCGTCGGCCCGCATTTCGACAACTACGACGTATTCCTGCTGCAGGCTCACGGTCATCGCCGCTGGCAGATCGGCCAGATGTGCGATTCCGACAGCCCGCTTCTCCCCCACGCCGATCTGAAGATCCTGGCCGAATTCGAACCAACCGATGAATGGGTGCTGGCACCCGGCGACATGCTCTACCTGCCGCCATGCCTCGCCCACTGTGGCACCGCTGAGGATGATTGCATGACTTATTCCGTGGGCTTCCGCGCGCCGAGCGCCGCCGAAGTACTGACCCATTTCACCGATTTCCTCGGCCAGTTCCTGCCCGACGAAGAGCGCTACAGCGATGCCGACATCCAGCCGAGCGAGGATCCCAACCAGATCCAGCGCGACGCCCTGGAGCGCCTCAAGGCCCTGCTCAACGAGCACATGAGTGACGAGCGCCTGCTGATGACCTGGTTCGGCCAGTTCATGACCGAGCCCAAGTACCCGGAGCTGGTCGCTGGCATCGAGATCGAGGAGGAAGATTTCCTCGGCGCCCTGGAAGATGGCGCGATCCTCATCCGCAACCCCAGCGCACGCATGGCCTGGTCGGAAGTCGGTGACGACCTGGTGCTGTTCGCCAGCGGCCAGAGCCGCCTTGTTTCGACCAGCCTGCGCGAGCTGCTGAAGCTGATCTGCAGCGCTGACGCGTTACATGTGGAAAACCTCGGTGCCTGGCTGGCCGATGACGAGGGGCGTACCCTGCTATGGGAACTGGTCAAACAGGGCAGCCTGGGGTTCGCCGATGAGTGAGATCACCGTCCGCGTCGCGGACTGGCATAGGGACAATGCCGAGCTTCGCCGCATCCGCGACAGCGTGTTCGTCGCCGAGCAATCGGTGCCGCCGGAACTGGAGTGGGACGCCGAAGACACCGACGCCGTGCACTTTCTCGCCGAAGAAGGTGATTACGCGGTGGGCACCGCACGCCTGCTGCCGGATGGTCACATCGGCCGCGTTTCGGTGCTCAAGGACTGGCGCGGCCTGAAGGTCGGCGAAACCCTGATGCAGGCGGTGATCGCCGAAGCGGAAAAGCGCGGCCTGCGTCAGCAAATGCTCACCGCTCAGGTGCACGCCACGCCGTTCTATGAAAGGCTAGGCTTCAGGATTGTCAGCGACGAGTACCTCGACGCCGGCATACCGCACGTGGATATGGTGCGCACCAGCCAGTAGAGGCCCCGATGAACGAAAAAGACGCCCCGGTCGAACCGATCGATACGACAGAAGCCATCGAGCTGGCAGCCATCGAATTCGAGTCGCCGGGGCGTTTTGCCGTGCACAACCCGCAGTCCGTCACGCCGGATGCGGCGCAGTGGGAGCCGGCGCCCTTCATCCTCGGTCAGCACCAGGACCTGGAGCGCTTCAGCCAGCCGCAGGAAGCGCGTGCTCACGTTCTGGCATTGATCCAGCAAGCCCAACGCAGCCTGTGCCTGTACAGCGACGACCTGGAGCCCTGGCTCTATCACCACAGCAGCGTGCAGCAGGCCTGCACCCGCTTCCTGCTGAGCAGCCCGCGGGCGCGCCTGCGCATCCTGTTGCGCGACCCTACCCGTGCGGTGAAGGAAGGTCATCGGCTACTCAGCCTGTCTCGCCGCTTGTCGTCGAATCTGCACATCCGCAAACTCAACCCGGATTACGCCAGTGATGAGCTGGCCTTCCTGATCGCGGACGACAGAGGGCTGTTCCTGCGTCCGGAACTCGACCAGCAGTCCGGCTACACCCTTTACAACGACCCGGCGCGCGTTCGTCAGCGCCAGGCCCAGTTCGACCAAGCCTGGGACACCAGCATCACCGACCCCGATCTGCGGAGCTTTCTGCTATGACCCTGCGCACCCTGTTCGCCGCCCTGCTTCTCGGCCTTTGCCTGCCGCTGCAGGCCGCTACCGAGGTAATACCGCTGAACTACCGCACCGCTGATGAAGTGATGGGTGTTGTGCAGTCGATGCTCGGTAGCGAGGGCAAGGTCAGCGCCTACGGCAACCAGCTGATCGTCAATGCCTCGCCCGCCAAGATCGGCGAGATTCGCGTGCTCCTGCAGCAGCTCGACACCCGCCCTCGCCGCCTGCTGATCACGGTCGAAAGCGCCGACAGCAGCTACCAGAACGATCGCGGCTATCGGGTCGACGGCACGCTCAGCGCCGGCAATGCCGAGGTGCAGGTCGGCCGTGGCGAAGTGAACGGCCGCGACCAGGTGCGCATCATTCGTCGCAGCACTGACAGTCGTGGCGGCGGCACCCAGCAGGTACAGGCCACCGAAGGTTATCCGGCGCTGATCCAGGTCGGCCAGAGCGTGCCGCTGACCACCACCAGCACCGGCCCCTACGGGCGGATCTATCAGGACACCCAGTACCGCGACGTCACCCGAGGCTTCTACGTAACGGCCAGCCTCTCCGGCGAACTGGTGCATGTGGCCATCAGCAGTCAGCGTGATCGCGTCAACAGCAACCGCCCAGATGTGATCGACGTGCAGAGCACCGACACCCGCGTCAGCGGCCGACTCGGCGAATGGATCACCCTTGGCGGGGTCAGCGAGGACACCAGCTCCAGCGGCCGCGACGTGCTGCGCAGACACACCACCCAGGGCCGCGAAGACATGTCGCTGCGGATCAAGGTCGAGGCGCTCGATTGACGCCACCGACCAAAGTCGAATGCATTCCCCTCCACAATGACGATGGACAACGGGCGTAGCCTGCAAAACCGCTGAAACGCCCGCCTCATGGGCTGCCATGCGTGACCAGCCAGTCGTCTCCTGAATATGTAGTAGTCTGAAAAAACCACTACAAAACGTTTGACGAAGCATTTCTCGAGAGGCATGATGGCCTCGCTCCCGCTAGCCAGGGGTCCTGAAAAGAATCTCCAGATCGTTCACGAAGTACTTCGTAACGGTCCGTGTCCCAACAGCCCACAAGGCCGTACGACGAGGTTGCGACTGGAACGAAGTTGTCCTGAGGGACGGGGAAGCGTTTAGCGTCAGACAGATCGAAAGATGCAGCAGGTGCCCAAGGTTTCCACGAGCCGACCGGCCCAAGCGACCTTATCGAGCTGTTCGCCACATCCCCCCCTCCTCGCGGTCAATCCTCGCCCCAGCCGTCTTCTCGCCGTCAAAGTGGAAGCCTCCCGCAGCCGCTGCATCCGTGCACGCATTGCGAGGGTAGTCGGTGCTCAACCAACACATTTTTTGAAGGATTGACCATGTCCGCATATCAAAACGACATCAAGGCTGTAGCCGCTCTGAAAGAGAAGTTCGGCAGCAGCTGGAGCGCTATCAACCCCGAGTCCGTCGCCCGTATGCGCGCTCAGAACCGCTTCAAGACCGGTCTGGAAATCGCTCAGTACACTGCTGACATCATGCGCAAGGACATGGAAGAGTACGACGCCGACTCCTCCCTCTACACCCAGTCCCTGGGCTGCTGGCACGGCTTCATCGGTCAGCAGAAGCTGATCTCGATCAAGAAGCACCTGAAGACCACCAACAAGAAGTACCTGTACCTGTCCGGCTGGATGGTTGCCGCCCTGCGCTCCGACTTCGGCCCGCTGCCGGACCAGTCCATGCACGAGAAGACTGCCGTCTCCGACCTGATCGAAGAGCTGTACACCTTCCTGCGTCAGGCCGACAGCCGCGAGCTGGATCTGCTGTTCACCGCGCTGGATGCCGCTCGCGAAGCCGGCGACCAGGCCAAGGCTGCCGAGATCCAGAACCAGATCGACAACTTCGAGACCCACATCGTCCCGATCATCGCCGACATCGACGCCGGCTTCGGTAACCCGGAAGCCACCTACCTGCTGGCCAAGCGCATGATCGAAGCCGGTGCCTGCTGCATCCAGATCGAGAACCAGGTTTCCGACGAGAAGCAGTGCGGCCACCAGGACGGTAAAGTGACCGTTCCGCATGCCGACTTCCTCGCCAAGATCGCTGCCGTTCGCTACGCCTTCCTTGAGCTGGGCATCGACAACGGCGTGATCGTCGCACGTACCGACTCCCTGGGCGCCGGCCTGACCAAGCAGATCGCCGTCACCAACAAGCCGGGCGACCTGGGCGACCTGTACAACAGCTTCCTCGATTGCGAAGAAATCTCCGAAGCCGAGCTGGGCAACGGCGACGTCGTGATCAAGCGCGAAGGCAAACTGCTGCGTCCGAAGCGCCTGCCGTCCAACCTGTTCCAGTTCCGCGCTGGCACCGGTGAAGACCGCTGCGTACTGGACTGCATCACCAGCCTGCAGAACGGCGCCGACCTGCTGTGGATCGAGACCGAGAAGCCGCACGTTGGCCAGATCAAGGGCATGGTTGACCGCATCCGCGAAGTCATCCCGAACGCCAAGCTGGTCTACAACAACAGCCCGTCCTTCAACTGGACCCTGAACTTCCGTCAGCAGGTGTTCGACGCCATGGTTGCCGAAGGCAAGGACGTGTCCGCCTACGATCGCGCCAAGCTGATGAGCGTGGAGTACGACGAGACCGAACTGGCCAAGCTGGCCGACGAGAAGATCCGTACCTTCCAGCGCGACGGTTCGGCCCACGCCGGCATCTTCCACCACCTGATCACCCTGCCGACCTACCACACCGCGGCCCTGTCCACCGACAACCTGGCCAAGGGCTACTTCGCCGACCAGGGCATGCTGGCCTACGTGAAGGGCGTGCAGCGTCAGGAAATCCGTCAGGGCATCGCCTGCGTCAAGCACCAGAACATGGCTGGCTCCGACATTGGCGACAACCACAAGGAGTACTTCGCTGGCGAAGCTGCTCTGAAGGCAAGCGGCAAAGACAACACCATGAACCAGTTCCACTAAGAACGGTTCCCCTGCTGCGGACCACGCATCCGCAGCAGCAATTTGCCTAATCCGCCCCGGCTCTGCCGGGGCTTTTTTTCATCCCCATCTTCGGCCCAGCTCTTGTAGGGTGCGCCATGCGCACCAGCTGTTTGCAGCGGTTTCAAAGCGCACAGCACAAGCAACGCAAAGTCCAACCTTGCAGTTTTGTGCAACAGCGCACAGACGATGTCATTATTCCGTCGTTTTCCTTGGTTAGCGTCATGGCTCCGTCGATCAGCCTAACCAGGAGCCCCCCATGCGCAATGAACACGAGCAAGACGTGCTATTCGGCAATGGCGATGAGCCGCTCAGCAACACCTCCAGCAACCCCCATATCAACGACCTGATCGAGGCCGGCCTGAGCCGTCGCCAGGTGGTCGCCGGTGGCGCTGCACTGGGTGTCATGGGTTTTCTCGGCGTAGCCATGCCCGGCACCGCCGAAGCCGCCGGCAACCCGCTCAAGGATCAGCTCAAGGATCTGCTCGAACGCCTGAAGAAGCGCAGCAAACGTCTGCCGTTCAACCCGGTGGCGGTGACCCGCGCCGATACCATCACCGTACCGGCCGGCTACAAGGCCACCACCTTCATCCCCTGGGGCACGCCGATTCGCGGCAGCTTCCCGGCCTTCCTCGAGAACGCCGGCAACAGCGCCGCCAACCAGGCCGACCAGATCGGCATGCACCATGACGGCATGCACTTCTTCCCCATCGACGGCCAGCGCGGTGGCGGCAACAAGAGCGACCACGGCCTGCTGGTACTCAACCACGAGTACATCGACGCGCCGCTGCTGCACCCCAACGGCCCCACGCTGGTAAACGGCAGGCGCAGCAACGTCGATGAGGTGCGCAAGGAAATCAATGCCCACGGCGTTTCCGTGGTGGAAGTACGCCGCGTACGTGGCCAGTGGGAAGTGCTGCCCAGCGCGCGCAATCGCCGCATCACCGGCGCCACGCCGATGCAGATCAGCGGCCCGGCACGCGGCCACGCCCTGCTGCGCACTCGCTACAGCCCCGACGGCACCGCCACCCGCGGCACCCTGAACAACTGCGCCAATGGCTTCACGCCCTGGGGCACCTACCTCACCTGCGAGGAAAACTGGGCCGGCTACTTCGCCAGTGGCGATGCCGAACGCCCGCGTGAAATGACCCGCTACGGCGTCGGCAGCGCCAGCCGCTACGGCTGGGATCACCCGGCCGGCGACGAATTCCAGCGCTTCAACGCCACCCGCCTGGCCGCCGACGCCACCGGCGACTACCGCAACGAGCCGAACCACTTCGGCTGGATCGTCGAGATCGATCCCTTCGCGCCGGAATCCACCCCGGTCAAGCGCACCGCACTGGGTCGCTTCGCCCACGAGGGCCTGGTGTTCACCCCGGTCAAGGCCGGCCGTCCGGTGGTCTGCTATTCCGGCGACGACTCGCAGAACGAGTACATCTACAAGTTCGTCAGCCGCGGCAAGTACGTACCGGGCCGCAGCAATGGCAGCCTGCTCGACGAAGGTACCCTCTACGTGGCGCGCTTCAAGGCCGACGGCAAGGGCGAGTGGCTGGCCCTGGACATCAAGGACAAGGCCTTCCAGGCCGCCTGCAAGGCTGCCGGGGTGAGCTTCGCCGACCAGGGCGAGGTGCTGATCAACACCCGCCTGGCTGCCGACATCGTTGGCGCCACCAAGATGGATCGCCCGGAATGGGGCGCGGTGAACCCGAACAACGGCGACGTCTACTTCACCCTCACCAACAACAGCTCGCGCACCGTCGCCGACGCGGCCAACCCGCGCCCGGCCAATGCCTACGGTCACATCATCCGCTGGCGCGAGCAGAGCCGCGACTATGCCGGCCGCGAGTTCGTCTGGAGCCTGTTCCTGCTGGCCGGCCCGGAAAGCGACAGCCTCGCCCCCAACGGCAAACCGCTAACCGCCGACAACCGTCTGGCCAGTCCGGATGGCCTGTGGTTCGACGATGAAGGCCGTCTGTGGATCCAGACCGACATGAGCGGCAGCCAACTGGCCAGCGGCCCGTTCGGCAACAACCAGATGCTGGTGGCCGAACCGGCCACCGGCGAGGTCAAGCGCTTCCTGGTTGGCCCCGTGGGCTGCGAGGTCACCGGCATTACCGCCACGCCGGACTTCCGCACGCTGTTCGTCAACATCCAGCACCCGGGAGAAGGCTCGACCCCGACCGATTTTCGCAGCACCTGGCCGGACGGCCCCGGCCGCCGCCCGCGCTCGGCTACCGTGATCGTCACCCGCGAGGACGGCAAACCGCTGTTCTGATCCACACGCCTGCACCTTCTCGTCCTGACGAGAGGGTGCAGGCACCTATTCGATGCATGGACAGGCAGGGCACGGGCGCAGCTTCTAAGCTGGAAGCAATCGACTCGCGCAAGGACTGCCCATGCCCCGCTCCACCCTGCTGCTCGGCAGCTGCATTCTGATCGGCAGCGTGACGCTCGCCTGGTACTGGCAGCGCCCCCACAGTGACGAGCCCGTCGTACCCAGGCCCGAACCGAGACCGGCGCCTTTAACAGAGCCAGCCGGCAACCCGCCCGCCTCAACCGAGCTCAACCCCGAACGGCTGCAACTGCTGGCCAGGCCCGAAGTCGAGCAACAGCAGCGACGCCTGGATTTTCATCGACGCTACCGAGGCTTCATCGAGCATGCCGCAGAACTCGACAGCGGCAGTCGCGAGACCGAGGCGCGCGAGCTCAGCGAAGGCATCGATGCACTGGAGCGCCGAGGCGAGGTGGCGCTGAGCGAAGCCCTGCTGCTGCAGATAGCCCTGATCAGGGCTGTCAGCCAAGACGAGAACGAACAGAAAAGACGCGCCGAAGCGCTGATCGAGCACTACCGGGCCATCAGCGCCGAACGCGAAGCCAGGCTGGCGCAACGATCCGATGCCGACTTCGAACGCTACAAGGCAGAGGAAAGACGTATCGTCGACGAAGTTCTCGCCCTGCAGAACATCCCCGACGGACTCACGCGCGACCAGTACCTGCGGCAACGCCTGCAGGAAGCACGCGAGCGCAGCTATCGGCAGGCCCCGGACAGCTGAGCGCTGCAGCGAAACCGGCCGCTGCAGCGCCTGCACTCACAGCAGCTGATCGAGCAGGTAATACAGCAAGTTGAACGGCTTGTTGCGATCGGCCACGTCACTGCTTTCCGAGGCTTCGAGTACTTGCCCGCTGCCATCGAGAACACTGCTCACGAAATGATCCAGTTGCAGGTTGCGCTCCTGAATATCCGAGTTGGCGAACTCGATGATGCTGGTGCAGTGGCTTTCGTTGACGTTGCGAAACTGCGGGAAATACCCCCCGACATTGCCCAGGCTGGCCAGCTGGCTGCGCAGGCGCGTGGTGTCCGTGGCCCAGCGCTGCTTGATCAGCGCCTCCCGGGCAGCCTGATTTGGTGCATTAACGATCTCCGGGTAGAAGCGTTCGTACGAATAGGAGGAATAGTTCAGGTCCTGCCAGAAGTGCGTGTGCCCCATGCGATCGCCCGGCAGGTTACTCGAGAGTGCCGGATACAGGCTGCCCAGGTCGTTGCGGTTGAAACCGGGCAAGCGGGCCCGCAGGTACTGCAACGGCCCCTGCGCGGCGTCCAGGCCCCAGGCCTGACGAATGAGGGTCTGCAACGGATAGGATGGGTACGCCTGGTTGTCGCCGGCCAGCGCGGTGTAGACCGGCCCGGAGTCATTGATCAGGTAACCCCGGTCCGGAGCGATGTCCTGACGCAGGTTGGCGTAATTGGTCAGACTCCCCGCACCGCCTGCACTGCATCCGGTGGCGAGCATCTGCGTCGGTCGCGGCAGGTTGTCCTTCAGCCAACCTACCACCGCGCGCATGTTGCGCAAGCCGTTGTGATGCCACACCAGCGGCGGTTGCTGGCCTTGTGGATCCTCATACACAGCCACCTTGTCGCCGGAGTAGATGTCACCCGTGCAGTAGGGCACGTAGACCATGTTCCAGTTCTGCGTCTTCACTCTGGTCCAGGGGTGCAGGCGCACGACGAAGGGGCTCACCAGACTGGCGCCGGGGTTGAGCAGCGACATGTAGTCGTCGGCAATGCCATTGGGATTGCGTGCGCCGCGAATGCCGCTCTGCCCGCTGCAGCTGGCGTAGTCCCAGCAGGCACCGCCACCCTCCAGGTACACGATGGTGTTGCGCGTGTTCGGCACGCGATTGATGAAGAATTTGTAAGGCGAGCCATTGCCGCATACCGCGCCGGTCTGCGGCGCCATCCGGATGGTTTGCCAGCCGTAATAGTTGCCGGGATCGAAGCCGCTGTTGAATCCCGCCGGGTTGGCCAGCAGCGGGTACGGCCCGACGCGCTGCGCAGGCGTCACCGGGTTATCCGCCCTGGGCGGCGAGACCAGATTGCCCAGGCTCTGCCAGAAGCTGTAATCGCCCAGTTCGGCATTGGCGGGAGCACTCAGGGCGAGCAGGAAGATGGCAGGCAGGACAGGCGGCAGAGCGCGAACGACAGGCATGGCAAAACCCCTCATGTTGTTATGCGTACGGAGGGTCGGCATACCCAGGCGGGGCAACTTCGCAGACCCAGCGGGTGGTGGGCACTGCTCGATCAGTGAGATATCGCTGTACTGCAATTCATGCACGCTAGTACAAGATCAGCTGAAGGGCACCCTGTAGTCGATAACATTTGGTGATACTGAGCATGCCGATCTATGCACTACAGGAATTTAAACCCGGTCCTGCTGCTTTGGCCTTAACACCAAAGTGGCAATGAAATGCTCATCTTGCCGAGGCCAATAATCGCGCCAAATGCGGCAAATTGGTCGGATGAATGGCGTGCGGAAGTTGCCACCGTGCATTGCACGGCTACAGTTCCGAGATGCCCTGCCATGCGCCTCGCTGGCTAATTGCATGGATGCGACAAGTCAATCAGAAGCTCGACAGAATTGAGCCAATTGCAGGAATAAATTTTCTTCGAAAAATTTACTTACAGTTACCTTGCACATAGTATTGTGTACACACTTTGCGTCAGCGCCCTTGGCGGCGCCTGACCACTAACAAATTAAAAGCCGTTCCTTAAGTTCAAGGAGTACCGGCATGCCTGATGCGGTATCGACCATGTCCCAGAACTGGGCCTTCGCTGTTTTCCTGCTGGGTGTCTGCGGGCTGATCGCCTTCATGCTCGGCCTTTCCAGCCTGCTCGGCAGCAAGGCCTGGGGACGCAGCAAGAACGAACCCTTCGAGTCGGGCATGCTTCCCACCGGCAGCGCGCGTCTGCGCCTGTCAGCCAAGTTCTATCTGGTCGCGATGCTCTTCGTGATCTTCGACGTTGAAGCCCTCTATCTCTTCGCTTGGGCAGTCTCGGTGCGCGAAAGCGGCTGGGCGGGCCTGATCGAAGCTACAGTTTTCATAGCAATTCTGTTGGCAGGTCTTGTCTATCTTTGGCGTATCGGGGCGCTCGATTGGGCACCTCAGGGACGCCGTGAACGGCAGGCGAAGCTGAAACAATGAGGCTTTGGCGATGCAATACAAACTTACTCGGGTCGACCCGAATGCGCCCAACGAGGCGTATCCGATCGGCCAGCGGGAGGTCGTCTCCGACCCGCTGCTAGAGGATCAGGTTCACAAGAACATCTACATGGGCAAGCTCTCGGACGTGCTCAACGGCGCGGTCAACTGGGGGCGCAAGAATTCCTTGTGGCCATACAACTTCGGCCTGTCCTGCTGCTATGTGGAAATGACCACCGCCTTCACCGCCCCGCACGACGTGGCGCGTTTCGGCGCGGAAGTCATTCGCGCATCACCCCGCCAGGCCGACTTCATGGTCATCGCCGGCACCTGCTTCATCAAGATGGCGCCGGTCATCCAGCGTCTCTACGAGCAGATGCTGGAGCCCAAGTGGGTCATCTCCATGGGTTCATGCGCCAACTCCGGCGGCATGTACGACATCTACTCGGTCGTTCAGGGCGTGGACAAGTTCCTCCCCGTGGACGTCTACATTCCCGGCTGCCCGCCCCGTCCGGAGGCGTTCCTGCAAGGCCTGATGCTGCTGCAGGAATCCATCGGCCAGGAGCGCCGCCCGCTCTCCTGGGTCGTTGGCGATCAAGGCATCTACCGTGCCGAAATGCCTTCGCAGAAGGAGCAGCGACGCGAGCAGCGAATCGCCGTTACCAACCTGCGTAGCCCCGACGAAGTCTGAGCCGATGCTTGCCTGCGCAAGCGTCACGCCCACTTTCTACGTTGATCGACAGCGACCGAGACCATGACTCAAGACACCGTTGTGTCCATACCGCCTTACAAGGCTGACGACCAGGACGTCGTCGCCGAACTTCAAGCCCGCTTTGGCGAAGACAGTTTCACCCTGCAGGCGACCCGCACCGGCATGCCGGTTCTCTGGGTCGCCCGTGAGCGCCTCATCGAAGTGCTCACCTGCCTGCGCAACCTGCCGCGCCCCTACGTGATGCTCTACGACCTGCACGGCGTCGACGAGCGCCTGCGCACCCAACGTCGCGGCCTGCCGGACGCCGACTTCACGGTGTTCTATCACCTGATGTCGCTGGAGCGTAACAGTGACGTGATGATCAAGGTCGCCTTGAGCGAGCGCGACCTCAACCTGCCCACCGCCACCGGCATCTGGCCAAACGCCAACTGGTACGAGCGCGAAGTCTGGGATCTGTACGGCATCACCTTCAGCGGTCACCCACACCTGAGCCGCATCATGATGCCGCCGACCTGGGAAGGTCACCCGCTGCGCAAGGACTACCCGGCGCGCGCCACCGAATTCGATCCGTTCAGCCTGACCCTGGCCAAACAGCAGCTGGAAGAAGAAGCCGCGCGCTTCCGCCCCGAAGACTGGGGCATGAAACGCGGCGGCGAGCACGAGGACTACATGTTCCTCAACCTCGGCCCCAACCACCCTTCCGCCCACGGCGCGTTCCGTATCATCCTGCAGCTTGACGGCGAAGAGATCGTCGATTGCGTGCCGGAGATCGGCTACCACCACCGTGGTGCCGAGAAGATGGCCGAGCGGCAGAGCTGGCACAGCTTCATCCCCTACACCGACCGCATCGACTACCTCGGCGGGGTGATGAACAACCTGCCCTACGTGCTCTCGGTGGAGAAACTCGCCGGCATCAAGGTGCCGGCCCGCGTCGACTTCATCCGCGTGATGCTCGCCGAGTTCTTCCGCATCACCAGTCACCTGCTGTTCCTCGGTACCTACATCCAGGACGTCGGCGCCATGACCCCGGTGTTCTTCACCTTCACCGACCGCCAGCGCGCCTACAAGGTGATCGAGGCCATCACGGGCTTTCGCCTGCACCCGGCCTGGTACCGCATCGGCGGCGTCGCCCACGACCTGCCGCGCGGCTGGGACAAGCTGGTCAAGGAGTTCGTCGACTGGCTGCCCAAGCGCCTCGACGAATACGAAAAGGCCGCGCTGAAGAACAGCATTCTCAAGGCACGGACCATCGGTGTGGCGCAGTACAACACCAAGGAAGCGCTGGAATGGGGCACCACCGGTGCCGGCTTGCGCGCCACCGGTTGCGACTTCGACCTGCGCAAGGCGCGCCCCTATTCCGGCTACGAGCACTTCGAGTTCGAGGTGCCGCTGGCCGCCAATGGCGACGCCTATGACCGCTGCATGGTGCGCGTGGAAGAGATGCGCCAGAGCATCCGCATCATCGACCAGTGTCTGAAGAACATGCCGGAAGGCCCGTACAAGGCCGATCACCCGCTCACCACGCCGCCGCCGAAAGAGCGCACGCTGCAGCACATCGAAACCCTGATCACCCACTTCCTGCAGGTTTCCTGGGGCCCGGTCATGCCGGCCAACGAAGCCTTCCAGATGATCGAGGCGACCAAGGGCATCAACAGTTATTACCTGACGAGCGACGGCAGCACCATGAGCTACCGCACCCGGATTCGCACCCCCAGCTTCGCCCACCTGCAACAGATCCCCTCGGTGATCCGCGGCAGCATGGTGGCGGATCTGATCGCCTACCTGGGCAGTATCGACTTCGTCATGGCCGACGTGGACCGCTGACATGATCCAGACAACCAATAGCAGCACGCTAATTCAGACCGACCGTTTCACCCTCAGCGAAACCGAGCGCTCGGCCATCGAGCACGAGATGCATCACTACGAAGACCCGCGCGCCGCCAGCATCGAGGCGCTGAAGATCGTCCAGAAAGAACGCGGCTGGGTGCCGGACGGTGCCGCCGACGCCATCGGCGAAGTCCTCGGCATCCCGGCCAGCGACGTCGAGGGCGTGGCCACCTTCTATAGCCAGATCTTCCGCCAGCCGGTGGGCCGCCACGTGATTCGCGTGTGCGACAGCATGACCTGCTACATCGGCGGCCATGAGTCGGTGGTCAGTGAGATGCAGAAGCAACTTGGCATCGGCCTCGGCCAGACCACCGCCGACAACCGCTTCACCCTGCTGCCGGTGTGCTGCCTGGGCAACTGCGACAAGGCGCCGGCGGTGATGATCGACGACGATACCTTCGGCGATGTTCAACCGGGCGGCGTCGCCAAGCTGCTGGAGGCCTATCAATGAAGACCCTCACCTCCATCGGCCCGGCCAACCGCATCGCCCGCAGCGAAGAAACCCACCCGCTGACCTGGCGCCTGCGTGACGACGCCCAGCCGGTGTGGCTGGAGGAATACCAGCAGAAGAACGGCTACGCGGCCGCGCGCAAGGCACTGACCGAGATGGCCCAGGCCGACATCGTGCAGACCGTCAAGGAATCCGGCCTCAAGGGCCGTGGCGGCGCAGGCTTCCCCACGGGTGTGAAGTGGGGCCTGATGCCGGCCGACGAATCCATGAACATCCGCTACCTGCTGTGCAATGCGGACGAAATGGAACCCAACACCTGGAAAGACCGCATGCTGATGGAACAGCTGCCGCACCTGCTGGTGGAAGGCATGCTGATCTCCGCGCGCGCGCTCAAGGCCTACCGCGGTTACATCTTCTTGCGCGGCGAATACGTAGACGCCGCGGCCAACCTCAACCGCGCCATCGAGGAAGCCAAGGCCGCAGGCCTCTTGGGCAAGAACATCTTCGGAAGCGGCTTCGATTTCGAGCTGTTCGTGCACACCGGCGCCGGCCGCTACATTT
>VFQR01001937.1_pt1 | contig 14237 bp, 16 predicted proteins | sample 3512321 | NCBI WGS metagenome assembly VFQR01 (sample SAMN10412374, study PRJNA504923) | tailings metagenome | isolation source: Relicate 3 Philex TSF1 revegetated site | place: Philippines: Tuba, Benguet | collected 2017-08-29
GTCGCCGCGCTCAGCGGGGATCCCGAGGCGGCGCTGCGCGAAGCTGACGCGGTGCAGCACGCCGACGGCGCCACCTACCTCGACCGGGCCATCGTCGCCGTGGCCGCCGCCGGCGCGCACGCCGTGCGCCGCGAGCGCGCCGCCGCTGCGGGCCGCCTCGGTGGCGCGCTGGCGGAGTCGCTGGCCGTCGGTGACGTGGTGGCCGTGGCGCTGCTGCAGCGTGCGCACGTGCGGGTGCTGGGCGCGGCCCACGACTCGGGCGCCGGCGATCCCGACGCGCTGGGCGAGGGTTGGGTGCGGGTGCTCGACGACCTGCCGGTGCTGGAGGCGGTGGCGTGAGCGGCCCGGCCGGCGCCGACCTGGAGGCACGCGTGGCGGCGCTGCGCGGCGACGCGGTCCGGGCCGCCCCCGGCCGCACCGCGGCCTTGATCTCGGCGCGCACCCGGCAGATGGTGCACGGGGGGGCGATGGTCGACGACCGGGGTGAGCCGTTCGGCGACCTCGACGAGGCGGAGCTGGCGGTGCTGGCCGTGGTGGAGCAGTTCGTGCTCGACGCGCACGGCATCGACGACGAGCTGTTCGCCCGCCTCGGCCGCCACTACTCGACCGAGGAGCAGGTGGGGCTGTTGTTCCACCTCGCGCTCGCCGACGGCTTCGCGAAGCTCGACCTGGTGGAGGGCGGGTCGCAACCCGCGGCCACCGACCCCGCAGGAGGAGGAACCTGATGGCCACGACCCCCCGCCTCGACGTCGCGCTCGAGGGCCAGCCCACCACGTTCCGCGGCATCCTCGCCCATCAACCCCACCTGTCGCGGCAGTTCTCCGACGCGTACGCCGTGTTCTGGTCGCAGGGGGTGCTCGACCACCCCACCAAGGAGTCGGTCCGCATCCGCAACGCCCGGATCACCGACTGCGGGTATTGACGAAACGTCCGCTTCGCGGTCGCGAAGCAGCAGGGCCTCGACGAGGCGCAGGTGGCGCAGATCGACGACGGCTACGCCACGTCGGAGCTCCCGGAGCGGACCAAGCTCGCGTTGGCCTGGGCCGACGCGTTCCTGTCCGCCGGCGGGCCGCCGGCCGAGGACGTGGCGGCGCGGGTGCGGGCCGAGTTCACCGACGCCGAGCTCCGCGAGATGGGTGTCGGCCTGGCCCTGTTCCACGGCTTCTCGAAGCTGATGATCGCCCTCGGGTGCGAGCCGGAGGAGATGGACGTCACCGAGCTGCGCACCCCCGGCACAGTGCGCTAGTCACCCAGCAGGCGCAGGTCCGGGTCGGGGCGCGGTGGCGCGGCCACCTCGCCGGCCGCCCAACCGAGGTAGATGAGCGCCGACACGTGCGTGCCCGGTTCCCAGCCGCACAGCTCCGTGACGGCCAGCTCGGCGCCCTTCGGGCACGATCCCCAGTACGTGGCGAGGCCGGCGGCGGTGGCCGCGAGCAGCAGGTTCTGGGTGCCCGCGGCGACGGCGTCGCGGTTCTCCGCGCTGCGCAGCGGCGTGTCGCCCGCGGCCGCGCCGACCACCAGCGTGGCCGGGGTGCGCAGGTACTTCCCGCGCGCCTTCAGCACCTTCTCCGGCGGGTCGCCGTGGGCCTCCATCGCCTCGGCGATCACCTCCCCGAGCCGTCCCCTCGCCAGGCCCTCCACCAGCGCGAACCGCCACGGCCACGTGCGCTTGTGGTTCGGGGCCCACTGGGCCAGCTCGCACAGCCGGCGGACGAGGTCGTGGGGGACCGGGCGGTCACGGTCCACGACCATGCTGGTGCGGCGCCGACGGATCAGCTCCTCCAGCGCATCGAGCTCCACCCCGCTCAGGCCCCCGTGGAACTGGGCACGGCGTGCACGAAGTCGGCCACGAGGCGGACCCACCGGGCCCACAGCTGCGGCGGGTAGTCGTGGCCCATCCCCTCGATCACCTCGAGACGAGCTCCGGGGATCACCTGGGCGGTGTGCTCGCCTCCGCTCAGGGGGATCAGCGTGTCGCGGTCGCCGTGGATGACGAGGGTGGGCACGCGCACCTCGCGCAGCCGCTCGCCGCGGGGCTCGCCGGCGCGGGACGCGCGCATCTGGCGGCCCACGCCGTCGGGGCGGAAGGCGCGGTCGTAGGCGCGCTCCGCGTCGGCCCGCCACCGCGCCTCGTCGGCGAACTCGGGGCTGCCCCACTCGCGCAGGCCGGCGATGTGGGCGGCCACGTACGACTCGCGGTCGGTGGCCGGCGGGGCCGTGAGCAGCGCGAGCGCCTCCGGCGTCGGCTCGCCGTGGCCGGGGTCGCCGGTGCGCGACATCACCGAGGTCATCGACAGCAGCCGCTCGGGGTGCTCGATGGCCATCGTCTGCACGATCATCCCGCCGAGGGACAGCCCCATCACGTGGGCCCGCTCGATGCCGAGCGCGTCGAGCACGGCCAGCCCGTCGCCGGCCATGTCGGACAGCGAGTACGGCGGTCGATCGGCGAACGAGCTGGAGAGGCCGACGTCACGGTTGTCGTAGCGGATGGTGAACAAGCCCTCCGCCGCGAACATCTCGCACCACGCGTCGGCGTAGTTGATGCACTGGCTGCCGAGGCCGTTGACCATCAGCAGCGCGGGGTGGGCCGGATCACCGAACGTCTCGTAGTAGATCTCGGTCGGACCGTTCGATGCGTACGGCACGTCACACCCCCTCGGCGGTCGGTGCGGCACCTTCGATCAGCCGAGCCCGCAGCTCGCGCTTCACGAACTTGCCGTTCGCGTTGCGCGGCAGCTGCTCGTCGAGGAACCAGACGTGCGCGGGGATCTTGTGCTTCGCGATCCGGCTGGCGAGGAACGCGCGGAGCCCGTCGGCGTCGAGGGTGGCGCCGGGGCGCAGCACCACCGCCGCGCCCACCTCCTCGCCCAACCGCTCGTCGGGCACGCCGAACACGGCCGCCTCGGCGATGTCGTCGTGCTGGTAGATCGCCGTCTCCACCTCGCTGCAGTACACGTTCTCGCCGCCGCGCAGCACCATGTCCTTGCGCCGGTCGACGATGTACACGAAGCCGTCGTCGTCGATGCGGGCGACGTCGCCGGTGTGGAACCAGCCGTCGCGGATGGCGTCGGCCGTCGCCTCGGGCCGGTTGAGGTAGCCCTTGATCACGACGGCGCCGCGCACGCACAGCTCGCCCACGGTGTCGGGCCCGGGTGGCAGGTCCTCGCCGGCCTCGTCCACGAGCTTCGCGTCGAGCGTGGGCACCACCGGGCCGCAGGACTCCGGCTTGGCGATGAAGAACCGGGACGAGTTGGCGGTGACGATGCCGTGGGTCTCGGTGAGCCCGTAGCCCGTGGACGGAGCGCCACGCTTCAGGGCGCCGGCGATCTTGCCCACGAGGTCGGGCTGGAGCGCAGCGCCCCCGCCGCCCATGCCGAGGAGGGTCGAGGTGTCCCGCTTGTCCCAGTCGGGGTGCATGAGCAGCTCGCGGCTCATCGTCGGGACGCCGGAGAAGTTGGTCACGCCCTCCCGCTCGATCAGCTCGAGCGCGCGGCCGGGATCCCACTTGTACGTGAGGACGATGCGCGCGCCGGTGAGCGTGGCCGGGTGCAGCAGGCAGTTGCAGGCCGTCACGTGGAACAGCGGCGTCGGCGCCATGAACACGTTCTGCACCGGCGGCGCCGGCGCCTCGGCCGGTGGCTCCACCTCGCCGGCGGCGACGGCCTTCGCCTCGGCGGCGGCGATGGCCGTGGTCATGAACGCGAGGTTCATGACGTTGTGCACCGAGCCCCGGTGGGTGAGCTGCGCCCCCTTCGGGAACCCGGTCGTCCCGGAGGTGTAGAAGATGCAGGCGTCGTCGTCCGGGTCGATCTCGGCGGGCGGCAGGGCGGCCGGCGCGGACTCTGGGTCGATCACGTCGCTCCAGTGGGCCGCGTCCTCCGGCAGGTTGCGCTCGCTGCGCACGCTGATGATGGCGAGGCGGCCGTCCTCGCGGACGTCGTCGAGCACCTCCAGGACCCGCTCCAGGCGCTCGTCGTCGGCGAGGAGCACCTTCGGCCGCGAGTCCTTCAGCGCGTACGCCATCTCCGCCGGCGTCCACCACGCGTTCATGCCGACGACCGCTGCGCCGACGCAGACCGTGGCCCAGTAGCCGATCACCCACTCCGGGTAGTTGCGCATGGCGATGGCCACGCGGTCGCCGCTGCCGACCCCGTGCTGGTCGCGCAGCACGTGCGCGAGCGCCCGCACGCGGGCGTCGACGTCGGCGTAGGTGTGCCGCTCGTCCTCGTAGACGATGTAGTCACGGTCGGCGTAGGCCGCCGTCAGCTCCCAGAGCGCCCGCATCGTGGGAGGGGCCGACGCGAAGACCTTCGTCGGCACCCCGCGCACGACGATCTCGGAGACGGCGAAGGGAGAGCCCTCGGCCGTGAGCTCACGGCGGGCGTCGAGGTAGTGGTGCATCACGCCGGCCATCGTTGCAGCCGACGTGTGCCCCCTGCCACACGGGTCAGCGGCCGGGCTGGGGCAGTGTGCGCAGGTACGGCTTCACCGTCGTCCACCCCTGTGGGAACAGCTGCTGCGCCTCCTCGTCGGTGACCGCCGAGCCGATGATCACGTCCTGGCCGTCGGTCCAGTTGGCCGGCGTGGCCACCTTGTACTGGGCGGTCAGCTGCAGGCTGTCGATGACCCGCAGGATCTCGTCGAAGTTGCGCCCGGTGGAGGCCGGATAGGTGATGATCAGCTTCACCTTCTTGTCCGGGCCGATGACGAACACCGAGCGGACGGTGAGCGTGTCGTTCGCGTTGGGGTGGATCATGTCGTAGAGGTCGGCCACGGTGCGCTCCGGATCGCCGATCATCGGGAAGTTGACCGGGGTGCCCTGGGTCTCGGCGATGTCCTGCTCCCACCGCTCGTGGCTGTCGACCGGGTCGACCGACAGCCCGATCACCTTCACGTTGCGCTTGTCGAACTCGGGCTTGATGCGGGCCACGTAGCCGAGCTCGGTGGTGCACACCGGGGTGAAGTCCTTCGGGTGGCTGAAGAGCACGCCCCACGAGTCGCCGAGCCACTCGTGGAAGCTGATCTCCCCCTGGGTGGTGGGGGCGGTGAAGTCGGGTGCGGTGTCGCCGAGGCGGACGGGCATGGCTGGCTCCTTGTGCGGTGCTGCGGGCCGTTGGACGGGCCGGCGGTGGCCCGTGCGGCACGCTAGCGGCAATCCCGACCGCACCGGTCAAGAATCGTCGCTGCGGGTAGGGTGACGGTCCGTGCTGCAGCACCTCGACCCGGGCGACGCCCGCCCGTTCGTGCTCGACCCGGAGGGCCGGTGCCTGCTCACCCACGGCGACGCCGCCCGTCGCTGCGCCGCGGTGGCCGCGGCGCTCGCGGGTCGTGGCGTGCGCCGCGACGATCGCGTGGCCGTGGCCGCCCCCAAGTCGGTGGAGGCGCTGCTCGTGCAGCTCGCCTGCCTGCGGGCCGGGCTCGTGCTGGTGCCGGTGAACCCGGCGGCCACACCGGCCGAGTTGGCGCACGTGGTCCGGGACGCTGCGCCGGCGATGGTGCTCGGCGGGGCGGAGGTGGTGGCCCTCGTGGCCGAGGCGGGTGCGGGGTCCGACAGCTCGGCCCTGCCGGCGCTGCCGGCCGCGGACGACCTCGCCGCCCTGCTGTACACGAGCGGCACGACCGGGCGGCCGAAGGGGGCGATGCTCACCCACGGGAACCTGGCGTCGAACATCGCCACCCTGGCCGAGCTGTGGGCCTTCACCGCCGACGACGTCCTCCTCCACGCCCTCCCGGCGTTCCACACCCACGGGCTGTTCGTGGCCACCGGCTGCGTGCTCGCCGCGAAGGCGTCGATGCGCTACCTGCCCCGCTTCGAGGTGGACGCGGCGCTCGCCGCTCTGCCCGGGTGCACCGTGATGATGGGCGTGCCCACCTTCTACGCACGGCTCCTCGCGGACCCGCGCCTCGACCGCGAGCGGTGCGCCCATGTGCGGCTGTTCGTCAGCGGGTCGGCGCCGCTGCCGCCCTCCGTGCACGAGCAGTGGCAGGCGCGCACGGGCCACGCCATCCTCGAGCGCTACGGCATGACGGAGACCGTCATGCTCACCTCGAACCCGCTCGACGGCGAGCGCCGCCCCGGCACCGTGGGCCTGCCCCTGCCGGGCGTGGAGGTGCGCATCGCCGGCGGGGCCGAGGTGGGCGTGGTGGAGGTGCGCGGCCCGAACGTGTTCCTCGGCTACTGGGGGCGGCCGGACCTCGACGCCACCGAGCGCACCGCCGACGGGTTCTTCCGCACGGGCGACATCGGCACGTTCGACGACGACGGCTACCTCCGCCTCGTGGGGCGGGCGAAGGACCTGATCATCAGCGGCGGCCTCAACGTCTACCCCCAGGAGGTGGAGGACGTGGTCGACCGCTGCCGAGGTGTGGCCGAGTCGGCGGTGGTGGGCGTGCCCGACGACGACTGGGGCGAGGCCGTCGTCGCAGTGGTGGTGGCCGTGCCGGGCGAGGTGGTGGACGCGGAGGGGCTGCGCGCCGAAGCCCGCCGGCACCTCGCCGCCTACAAGGTGCCGAAGCGGGTGCTGGTGGTGGAGGAGCTGCCGCGCAACTCGATGGGCAAGGTGGAGAAGGCCGCGCTGCGGGCCACCCTCGCCGGCACGGCCGCCGGTGGGACGCCGGGACAGGGGGCGCACTGAGCATCGCCGTCCCGCTCGACGAGCTCGGCGAGGCGCTCGCCGAGTTCCCCTGGGGCTACCTCGTCACCGTGGGGGAGGGCTCGCGCGCCCATCTGGTGGCGGTGCCCACGCGCTGGGCCGACGGCGCGCTGGTGGCCGCCGCAGGTCGGTCGTCGCGCGAGCACGCCCGCGCCCGGCCCGAGGTGACGATGGTGTTCCCGCCGCCCGACGGCGCCGGCATGAGCCTCATCGTCGACGGACGGGCGACGGTGGACGGCGACGACGTCGTCGTCACCCCCACCTGGGCGGTCCGCCACCGATCAGCGCTGCGCTGAACGGGAGTCGGGGTGCACCACCGTCGTGCACCGTGACTCCCGGTGGGGCGCTCACTGCTCGTAGGTCTCCACCACGGGCGCGGGCCGCACAGCGGCGTCGTCGGGGTCCTGGCCGGCGAGGCGGCGAGCCCTGCGCTGGCGGAGCAGGTCCCAGCACTGGTCGAGCGCCGCTTCGATCTCCTGCAGGCGGACACGCTCGTCGTGGGTGCGCTCGTGCTGCTCGGCGGCACGCTCGAGGGCGTGCTCCTCGTCGACCAGGGAGCCGATGCGTTCGAGGATCTGCCGTTCGTCCATGGCGGGCGTGGTACCCAGCGGCCGCGTCAGCGCAACTCGAGGCCGAACCTGGCGGCGAAGGCGTCGTAGTAGTCGTCGTCGGACTCCCACGCGCCGAGGCGCACCCACTCGGCGTCGCTCATCCGCGCCCGCCCCTCCACGAGCTCCCGACCGCCCCAGCTGACGGTGTACCGCAGCTGGGGCTCGTCGGTGGTGACGGCGTGGTGGATGAGGGCGCCCACCTCCGCCGGATCCGTCGCGTTCGCCAGCCCGGCGGCATAGAACTGGAACAGGCGCCGGTAGGCGGTGTCGTAGGCCCCGCTCTGGTTGGGGGCGTCGACGTTCTTCGCGAAGATCGCGCTCTTCGTCACGCCCGGCTCGATGATCACCACGCGGATCCCGAACGGCGCCAGCTCCTGCGCGAGGCCCTCGCTCAAGCCCTCGAACGCCCACTTCGACGCCACGTAGGGCGACTGCGCCAGCGCGGCGATGCGCCCGGCGATGGAGGTGATGTTGACGATCGCCCCGCGGCGGCGCTCGCGCATGCCGGGCAGCACCTGCTGCAGGCAGCGCACGGCGCCGCACACGTTGACGTTCATCACGTCGAGGTACAGCGACGTGGGGCACTCCTCGGCGACGGCGTTGCCGCCCACCCCGGCGTTGTTGACGAGCACGTCGACCACGCCCCCGGTGGCGTCGAGGATCCGGGTGAAGCCGCGGCGCACCGACTCGTCGTCGGCCACGTCGAGCTCCACCAGGCGCACCTCCACGCCCGCGTCGGCGGCCATCGCCTGGAGCTTGGCCGCCTTGTCGAGCGAGCGGACCGTGCCCCAGACGGTGTGGCCGGCTCCGGCGAGGTGGATCGCGCTCGCTCTGCCGATGCCGCTGTTCGCCCCGGTGACGACGGTGATCATGCGCTGATCATGCCAGGGCCCGGGCGTGCCCGGTCACCCCCGGCCGAGCAGCTCCTCGATCTTCGGGGCGACGTCTTCGGGGGTGACCATCGGCGAGAACCGCTCGACCACCTTCCCGTCGCCGTCGACCAGGAACTTCTCGAAGTTCCACGTGATGTCGCCACCGTCACCCACCTGGGACTTGAGCCACTGGTACAGCTCGCAGGAGTCGGGGCCGTTCACCTGGATCTTGGAGAACATCGGGAAGTTGGCGCCCCACTTCGTGGTGGCGAACTCGTGGATCTCCGCGTCGGTGCCCGGCTCCTGCGCCCCGAACTGGTTGCAGGGGAACGCGAGCACGCTGAAGCCGCGGTCGCCGTAGGTCTCCTGGAGCGTACGCAGACCTGCGTACTGGGGGGTGAGGCCTCAAAAGCTGGCGACGTTGACGATCAGCAGCACCTTGCCGGCGAAGTCGGCGAGGTCCAGCTGGTCGCCGGTGATGGTGGTCATGGTCAGCTCGTGGATGCGCGCCATGCCCGGACCATACTCGCGACCCGCGCTCCTGCCACCAGGAGCGGCCACGAGGCGGCGATCGCCGCGGCGGCCACGAGGTAGGCCCAGCCCTCCACCAGCGGGAGCTCGAAGAGCCGGCGCGCCGGAGGGATCACGAACGCCGTGCCGAACAGGGTGCACATGACCACCACGAGCGTGAGCCGGCGGCGGTCGAGCGGCATGGCCACCCTGACGAGGTTCATCAGTGCCACGGATCCGGCGACGAGCACGCTGACGCTGCGCGCGTGGTCCGCGTCGATGCCCGCGTCGAGCTGGACCACCCAGAACGTGACCGTCGTCGCGAGGGCGATGACGATGCCGGCCGGGACGGCCCGCTCCATCACCCGGCGCAGGAACCCGGGCCGCACCCGTTCGCCGTTCGGCTCGAGGGCGAGGAAGAACGCGGGCACGCCGATCGTGAACCAGCTGACGATCGAGAGGTGGATGGGGCGCAGCGGGTAGGCCAGGGCGAACACGCCGGTGAGCACCGACAGGATCACCGAATAGGTGGTCTTGGCGAGGAACAGGGTGGCCACCCGTTCCACGTTGTTGATGACCCTCCGACCCTCGGCCACCACGGCGGGGAGCGCGGAGAAGTTCGAGTCGAGCAGGACCAGCTGCGCGACGCCGCGCGTGGCTTCGCTGCCGGAGGCCATGGCGATGCCGCAGTCCGCGTCCTTCAGGGCGAGCACGTCGTTCACGCCGTCGCCCGTCATGGCGACGGTGTGTCCCCGGCCCTTCAGGGCGCGGACCATCTCCCGCTTCTGGTGCGGGGTCACCCTGCCGAAGACCGTCCCCTCCTCGATCGCGTCGGCGAAGGGCTCGACCTCCTCGTCGTCGGGGAGCGTGCGCGCGTCGACGTTGTGGTCCCAGTGCTCGAGCCCCGCGCGGCGTGCCACCGCGCCCACCGTGATGTTGTTGTCGCCGGAGATCACCTTGAGCGTGACGTCCTGCTCGGCGAAGTAGCGCAGCGTCTCCGGGGCGTCGGCACGCACCACGTCTTCCAGGAGCACCAGCGCCGCCGGGGCGACGCCGTCGAGGCCGTTCTCGTCGGCGTGGCCGGCCTCGGCGAGCACGAGCACCCGTCGCCCGTCGGCGGCCTGCTCCTCGACCCGCTCGCGCAGCTGCCCCGTGTACGCCCGGCCCAGCACGTTCTCCGGGGCGCCGAGCACCCAGCTGCCGTGGCCGTCGAACGACATCGCGCTCCACTTGCGCGCCGACGAGAAGGGCACCCGGTCGGTGACCCGCCACGCGGGGCCCTCGGTGCAGTGCTCGCGCACCGCGAGCATCGTCGCGTTGGGGTCGGCGTCGAGGTGGGCCATCGCTGCGAGCGCAGCGAGTGCCCGCTCGCCGTGGCCCTCGGCGAGGACGGCCACCTCGGCCACCTCCATGGTGCCCTCGGTGATCGTGCCCGTCTTGTCCGCGCACAGCACGTCCACCCTGGCCAGCACCTCGATGGCGGGCAGCTCCTGCACGAGGCAGCGGTGCTGGCCGAGGCGGACGACACCGACCGCGAAGGCCACGCTCGTCAGCAGCACGAGCCCTTCGGGCACCATCCCCACGAGGCCGGCCACCGTGCTGATCACCGCCTCGCGCCAGCCGACACCGCGGCGCAGGAACTGGCTGGTCGCGAGGAGGATCCCGACGGGGACGATCAGCACGCCCACCCACGTGACGATGCGGTTGACCGCGTTCCGCAACGGCGAGTCGACGAGGGTGAACCGGCGCGCCTCCTCGGCGAGGCGGGCGGCGTAGTTCTCGGCTCCCACCCTGGTGACGCGCACGCAGCCCACGCCGGCCACCACGGCGCTGCCGCTCAGCACCTCGTCGCCCTCGGCCTTCACCACCGGGTCGGCCTCGCCGGTGAGGAGCGACTCGTCCACCTCGAGGTTGTCCGACGTGAGCACCACCCCGTCGGCCACCACCTGCGCGCCGCTGCGCAGCTCCATGACGTCGTCCTTGACGAGCTGCTGGAGGGGGATCTCGAGCGTGGCGCCGTTGCGGATGACGTGCGCGCGCGGCGCAGTGACGACGCTGAGCGACTCGAGGGTCCGCTTCGCGCGCAGCTCCTGCACCACGCCGACGATGCTGTTGGCGACGATCACCCCGGAGAAGAGCGCGTCCTTCGGCGAACCGGCCAGGATGACGAGCGCGGCGAGCACGCCGATCACCAGGTTGATCGGGGTGAGCACGTTGGCCCGCAGGATCTGCCCGGTGGTGCGCGTGGGCGCTGCCGGGATCTCGTTGACGAGGCCGGCGGCCACCCGCTCCGCCACCTCGGCGGACGTCAGCCCGCGCAGGGAGCGCTCGGGGGTGGCGCGGGCCATCACCTCGACGGTAGCTCAGGTCTTCAGGTTCTCCATGAGCTGGATCGCGGCCGGTCCGACCACCACCAGCAGCAGGGCCGGGAGGATGCACAGCACGGTGGGGGCGAGGATCTTCACCGGCAGCTTCATCGCCTGCTCCTCGGAGCGCTGACGGCGGCGCAGGCGCATGTCCTCGGCCTGGGCGGTGAGCGTCGTGGACACCGGCACGCCGAGCGTGTCGGCCTGCACCAGCGCGCGGACGAACACGTGCAGCTCGGGGACGTCGACGCGCTGGGCGAAGGCCTTCAGCGCGTCGGCGCGGCGGACGCCGATGTGCAGGTCCTGCACCACGCGCCGGAGCTCGTCGCCGAGCGGGCCGGTGACGGTCTGGCTGATGCGCAGCAGCGCCGCGTCGAGGCTGAGCCCGGCGCGCACCGTCACCGTGAGCTGGTCGATGGCGTCCGGCAGCGCGGCCTGCACGGCGTCGCGGCGGGCCTCGGCGCGGCTGGTCAGCAGCATCTCGGGCGCCATGAACCCGCCGACGCCGCCGATGCCGATGATCGCCACTGCGAGGAACCCGGGCGAGCTCAGCATCACCATCACCCCGAACAGCGCGAAGGCGCAGGAGACGACGAGCTTCATCGCCAGCATCCGGTCGACGGTGTACCCCGCCGGCTGGCCGGCCTGGTGGATCAGCTGCGTGAGCCGGTCGATGCGCGCCTGGGAGCTGTAGCGGCGGACCACGGCGGCGAGCGCGCGGACGAGGGGGTGGTCCCGCCGTGGCTCCGGCTCGTCGAGGGCGGCGACGCGGGTGGCCGTGTGCGGGGTGAGCGGCAGCGCCTTCGCGCCGCGCCCGCTCGCGATCGCCCACCAGACGACGGCGAGGCCGCCGACCACCACCACCGAGCCCATCAGTTGGGCCGAGCCCGCCGCCACCATGTCAGACGACCTTCGACACGATCTTGTGCATCCAGTACCAGCCGACCGCCATCAGCACCACCGCGAGGGCGAGCAGCACGAGGCCCGCGCCCTTCAGCAGCACGCCGAAGAAGTCGGGGTTGGCGAGGCCCGAGAGGAGGGCCACGATCGGTGGCAGCGCCAGCATCATGTAGGCCGACATCCGGCCCTCCGCCGTGAGCGTGCGCACCTGGCGGCGGAGCCGGTCCCGCTCGCGGATGGTGTCGGCCAGCGTCTCGAACGTGCGGGCCAGGTCGCCGCCCACCTCGCGGTTGATCTCGATCGCCGCGACCACCCAGTGGAAGTCGACGCTGCCCACCCGGTCCGCGAGCGAGCGGAGCGCGGAGGCCAGGTCGCGACCGGTGCGCACCTCCATCAGCGCGCGCTGCAGCCACTCCTTCGTCGGGTCCGTCGCCTCGGCGGCCGCCGCGTCGAGGGCCTGCAGCAGGCCGTAGCCGGAGCGCAGCATGGAGCACACCACCTGCAGCAGGTCGGGGAGCTGCTCCACGAACGCGCGGCGCCGCCGCGCTGCCGCCTGCTGGATCCGCCAGCGCACGCCGAGCGGGACGAGCCCGGCGGCGAGCACGCCGAGCACGGGGTGGACGGCCACGCCGACCACCAGCGCCACCAGACCCGACCCGAGCGCGGTGCGGATGACCACGTCGGTGGGGGTGAGCGGGCTGGCCGCGGCCTCGAGGGCGGCGGCCAGGCGCCGTCGCCAGCCGGCGTGATCGAGGGCGCGACCGACGGCGCGACCGAGCGGGGCGCTCGCGCGCTCCTCCTCCGGAACGGGCGGGGCGACGACCGCAGTCTCGGGGCGCACGCGCAGGCGGTCGCGCATGCTCACACCGGGGCGCACCCGGAGCGCGCCGACGGTCACGGCCAGGCCGCCGAACACGAGTGCCACCCCGGCGAGCGGAGGCCCGTCGGGAGCCGGGCGGCCGGCGTCGGCGGCGGGCGCGGCGGTCGAGCTGGGCGCCGGTGTCCGGGTCGTCGGTGTGGTGCTCGACGGTGGCGTCACCACCGCGGCCGGCCCCGCCGCGACGGGCGCGGTGGTCGGCGGCGTCGGGGCTGCGGGTGCCGTGACGGTGACGGTGGCGGTGCGCCGCACGCCGCCCACCTCCACGTCCACCACCACCTGGCCCTGCTGGCCCGGCGCCAGGGCCGACCGATACGTGAGCGAGGTGCGGTTCACGAGGCCGCCGGCCACGTCCCCGTAGATGCCGGTCAGGGCCGCAGGGTCCTCGGCCGAGCGCACGGGGGTGGGCCCGGCGAGCGCGGCGAGGGCGAGCGGGTTGCTCTCCTCGGTGACCAGCTCGATCACGTGCACCTGCGCGCCGGTCACGGCGGCCACGGCCTGGTCGAGGGTGGCCGCGCTCGCGGTGTCGCCGCCGTCGGAGAGCACCACCAGCGCCCGCCGGGCGCTCGCGCTGCTGAACTGCCGTGCCGCGAGGGTGACGCCGTCGTAGAGGGCGGTGCCCCCGTCGGCGGGGATGGCCGCGATCTCCGCCACCAGCGCCGGGTGGTCGGTCGTCGGCGCGAGCACCAGCCGCGCGTCGCGCCCGAAGGTGACCAGCCCGATGGGCACGTCCTGCGGGAGCTGCTGGACGAAGGCGGTCGCCGCAGCGCGGGCGGCGACGATCGGGGCGCCGCTCATGCTCCCCGACCGGTCGACGACGAGCACCACCTCCAGCCCCTCGGTGCCGAGCGCCTCCACCGTGGTGACCGGGCGGATGCGGCGCTCCTCGCGCACGGCCACGTCGCCCACGCCCAGGCGCACGTCCTCCAGGTGGCCGACGACCGACAGCTCGAGCACCACCTCGGGGAACGCCGAGACGTCCACCGCGGTGACGGCCAACTCCGCGTCGTCGGCGGCTCGCGCGGCGGTCGGGTGGGGGAGCAGCAGCGCCGTGGCGGCCACCGCCACGCCGACCAGGGCCCGGACCTTCTTCGCCGAGCTCACCAGAGCCTCTTGCGCTGCGGCTTCTCGAGCGGCGGCGGCGGGAGCACCGAGCCGTCACCGACCGACACCCCGAGCTCGGTGAGGTGGTCGATGAAGCTCGGCCGGATCCCGGTGGCCCGGAGCGCACCCAGCACCTTGCCGTCGGCGTCGACGCCGGCCGTGTGGTCGAAGGTGAACAGATCGGACAGGGTGATCACGTCGCCCTCCATGCCCACCACCTCGGTCACCTGCGTGACCCGCCGCGAGCCGTCGCGGAAGCGGGTGAGCTGCACGATGAGGTCGAGGCCGGAGGCCACCTGGGCGCGGCGCGCATTGCCGACCTCAAGGACCCGCGCTTCGACTTC
>VFQR01001938.1_pt1 | contig 14234 bp, 13 predicted proteins | sample 3512321 | NCBI WGS metagenome assembly VFQR01 (sample SAMN10412374, study PRJNA504923) | tailings metagenome | isolation source: Relicate 3 Philex TSF1 revegetated site | place: Philippines: Tuba, Benguet | collected 2017-08-29
CCTTCCCGGTGCCGGAGGTGATCCACGCCATCAACACCGTGATGCGCGGCGCCTGGTCCGTGGACCCCAGCATGAAGGTGCGCGTGGTCTGGGTGAATGCCTGGTCGAACCCGGCACGTGAGGCCGACGCCGCGCGCGCGCTGATTGACCAGGGCTGCGACGTGCTGTGCAGCCACACCGACGGGCCCGCGCCGCTGCAGCTGGCGGAACAGCGCAACGTCTTCGGCTTCGGCCAGGCCAGCGACATGACGCGCTTCGCGCCGCGCGCGCATCTGACGAGCAGCGTCAACAACTGGGGCGACTACTACGCGGAGCGCGCGCGCGCCGTGCTGGATGGCACCTGGCGCCCGACGGACACCTGGGGCGGCCTTGGCTCCGGCATGTTCCGCATGGCTCCCTGGACCAACATGACGCCCGAGGAAGTCAGCGAGGCCGAGCGCATCCGCGATGCGATCGCCGCCGGCCGCCTGCATCCCTTCGAGGGCCCGATCGTGCGGCAGGACGGGACGCAGGTGATCGCGGCCGGCCAGCGCCTGACCGACGACCAGATCCGCGCGCAGAACTACTTCTACCGCGGCATCGAGGCGCAGATCCCGGGCTGATCCAGCGCGGGGAGGGGGTGGCTACAGCGGGTTCACGCTGTGGCCGCCATCCACCGTCACCACGCTGCCGGTCATGTGCGCGCCGGCCTCGCTCGCCAGCAGCAGCAGCGGGCCGGTCAGATCCTCCACCGTGCCGAGCCGGCGCTGCGGGATGCGCTTGATCATCGCCTGGCCCGCCTCGCTGGCGAAGAAGTCGCGGTTGATGTCCGTCTCGACATAGCCCGGCGCCAGCGCGTTCACGCGGATGCGGTGGCGCGCCAGTTCCACCGCCATCTGCCGCGTCAGATGCAGCAGCCCGGCCTTGGCGGCGGTGTAGCTGGCGGCGCCGCCGATCACGCGGGAGCCGCCGATCGAGGCGATGTTGATGATCGCGCCCGGCTTCCTCGCCGCCACCATCCCCTTCGCCGCCTCCCGCGCCATCACGAAGGCGCCGCGGAGATCCACGCCCATCACCGCGTCCCACTCGGCGTCGGAATGGTCCAGAAAGCCCTTCGTCGCGGCGATGCCGGCATTGTTCACGAGCAGGTCGCAGACGCCGAATCGCGCCTCCACCGCATCCAGCGCGGCGGCGATGGAGGCCGCGTCCGTCACGTCGAGCCGCACCGCCATCATCCGCTCGCCCGTCGCCGCCACGTCGCGCCGCGCGGCGAGCGCCACGCTGGCGCCCGCCTCATGCAGCACCGTGGCGAAATGGCTGCCGAGGCCGCCGGAGGCGCCGGTGACGAGCGCGACGCGGCCGGCGAGGGAGAACAGGCTCACTGATACAGCCCGCGCCGCGCCAGCCAATCCTGCACGACCTGCGCCACCTGGTCGCTGTTGCGGTCCATCATGATCATGTGGCTGTTGCCGCGGATGCCGAGCTCCGGCAGGTCCACCACATCCACGCTGCCGCCCGCCGCGCGCACGGCTTCGGCGAAGCGCACGCCGTTGCCGCGGATGGTCGGCCAGCGGCTGTCCTGCGCGATGTAGTCGCCATAGACCATCAGCACCGGGATGTTGCGCAGCGCCGCGACCTTCGCGGGATCGCCGACCGCCGCCGGTTCCACCAGCACCAGCGCGCGCACCTTGTCCGGCCGCTCCTGTGCGGCGCGCCAGCCGAACAGCCCGGCCTGGCTGTGCGCCACCACCACGCTCGGCCCGACCCGGTCCAGCAGCGCGAGATAGGCGTCGAGCGTCAGCGCATCCGTCGTGGTGAAGCGTGGCACGATCTGGCGCATGAAGTTCAGGTAGCTGTCGCGGTCGGCAGGGAACTGGTTGCCGGGCAGCGTCTCGCCGCGCGCGAAGCTGCCAGCGCCGGCGCCGATGCGGAAACGCTCGAACGGGTTGTCCACGGTCAGCACCATGGCCTGGCCGCCGGTCTGCTCGGGGATCAGCGTCCATCCGGCGCGGCCGCGCTCCACCGCGTCGGAGACATAGACGGGCCAGCCGCGGCGGAGGAAGAAATGCTGCCAGCCCTCGCGGCCATCCGGCGTCGTCTCCCAGCTCACGCCCGAGAGCCCGCCGCCATGCCAGAGCAGGATCGGCGCCTGGCCGCGCGGGTTGGCGGGGATCATGTACTGCGCGTACATCATGCCCATCAGGTAGGTGCCGTTCGGGTCCACCCGTGCCGGCACGCCACCGGGGGAGAACAGCACCTCGCGCACCGGCTGACCGGAGATCACCACCTCCCGCCCGCCGACATGGAAGCTGCCCCAGGATTGCAGCGCGACGGGCGGCTGCTGCGCCACCGACGGCGCCGCCACGGAGGCCGCGAGGGCCGCGGCCATCATCATCTTCCGCATCCGATCCTCCCTTCCCGGCGCACGCCGGGCCGAGGATCAGTCTACGGTGATATTCGCCTGGCGCACCACCTGCGCCCAGCGCTCGCGCTCCCAACGGATCAGCGCGGCGAAGCCGGGGCCGTCGAGGCTGGAGGGCTCCGCGCCCTCGTCGCGCAGGCGGCGGATCACCTCGGGGTTGGCAAGCGCCTCGCGCATCGCGCCGGCGAGCCGCGCCTTCACCGGCTCAGGCGTGCCGCGGGGCACCAGCAGCCCGTACCAGGCGGTCGCCTTGTAGCCGGGCACCGTCTCCGCGACGGTCGGGATGGTCGGCAGGATGGTCATGCGGGCATCGCCGGTGACGGCCAGCGCGCGCAGCGAATTGGATTGCAGCAGCCCGACCACGGAGGGCAGCGTGGTGATCATGAAATGGAGATGGCCGGCGACCACGTCGGTCAGCGCGGGCGCGGCGCCGCGGAAGGGCACGTGCTCGGCTTCCAGGCCGGTCATCTGGAGCAGCAGGGCGGCCGCGAGGTGGCTCGCCGAGCCGTTGGAGGCGCTGCCATAGGTGATGTTGCCGCGCGCGGCACGGATCTCGGCGAGCAGCTCCGCCATGGTGGTGGCGCGCGACTTCGGGCCGACGACCACGACGAGCGGCGCATCGGCGACCAGCCCGATCGGCTCCAGCGCCGTCTCGGGGTTCACCCGCATGTTGCGGAACAGCGAGACGTTCACGCTCATCGGGCCGTGGTTGCCCATCAGCACGGTGTGGCCGTCAGGGCGCGCGGAGGCGGCGGCCTCGGTCGCGATGTTGCCGCCGGCGCCCGGGCGGTTCTCGATCACCACCGGCTGGCCGAGCAGCGGCGACATCGCATTGGCCAGCGTCCGCGCGATGAGGTCCGTGCCACCGCCGGGGGCGAAGGCGAGCAGGATGCGGATCGGCCGGGCCGGGAATTGCTGCGCGAGGGCGAGCCCGGGCAAGGCGGCGGCCCCGGCGGCGATCAGCGTGCGGCGTAGCATGGTCGGCAATCCCTGTGCGTCGGGCGGAGCCTATCGCGCAACGCCGTGCCGCGGAGCACCGCGGATCTCGGGGGTCAGGCCCTCACGCCGCGCAGATCCGGTCCAGCACGGCGGCCAGTTCGGTCGGGTCGTAGGGCTTCGCCAGCACCGCCGCCCGCTCATGCCCCGGCGGCAGGGCGGAGGCGCCGTAGCCGGTGGCGATGACATAGGGAATGCCGCGCTGCGCCAGCGTGTCGGCGACCGGCGTCGAGCTCTCGCCGGCCAGGTTCAGGTCCAGCACCACCGCATCCGGCCGCTCGTGCCCGAGCAGCGCCAGCGCCTCGGAGACGGTCGTCGCGGGGCCGAGCACGTCATAGCCTGCATCGGCCAGCGCATCCTCGACCAGCATGGCGACCAGCGCCTCGTCCTCGACGACCAGAATGCGCTTCGCCATGCCTGTCATGCGTCTCCTGGGCTTCGGCCCCGATCACGGAGCGCGAGATGGATTAGACGATGGGGCCCCGGCCGGCGCCTCACATTCGCGCGCGGCCCGCCAGGGTGGTGCGAGCCAGGCGCGGGCGCGGCGGGGGCCGAAGCGCGTGGCGACGCGCAGCGGCACCAGCCGGTAGGACGCGCCCTCATAGGCGGCGAGCCTGGCGAAGCCGGCGGCGGGCACCAGCGGCAGCAGCAGCCCCGCCACCTCGCCTTCGCCGCGCAGCAGCGTCGGGTAGGGTGTGCCGCGCAGCCGCGCGCGGCGCCAGCCTTGCGTCCGCGCGGGGATGGCGCGGCGCAGCGGCGCGCGGCCGGCAAATCGCGCGAAGACGGCGGGATCGAGCAGCGTCCCGTAGAGGAAGAGCTGCCTCAATGCCCCGCATTCTCGCCCGAGAAATCCGGCGCCTTGAGGCCCGACGCCTCGACCTGATGGGCGATCTGCGCCTTGAGCCGCTCAAGCCCCTCGGGCGTGGTCGCCTCGGCGCGGGCCACCAGCACCGCCTGGGTGTTGGAGGCACGGAGCAGCCACCAGCCATCCGGCGTCAGCACGCGCACGCCATCCACATCGTTCACCGCGGCCCCGGCCTTGGCGAGCCGGTCCTTGACCTCCTGCACCACTGCGAACTTGCGCGTGTCGGGGCAGTCGAAGCGCAGTTCCGGCGTGTTGATCACCTGGGGCAGCGCGGCGCGCACGGCGGAGAGCTTCCCGGCCATCCGCGCGACGATGCCGAGCAGCCGGACGGCGGAATAGGGCGCGTCATCAAAGCCGTACCATTTGTCGGCGAAGAAGATATGGCCCGACATCTCGCCGGCGAGCGGGCTGCCCGTCTCGGCCATCTTGGCCTTGATGAGGCTGTGGCCGGTCTTCCACATCAGGGCGTTGCCGCCCGCCTTCGTGACCTCGTCGAACAGCACCTGCGACGCCTTCACATCGGCGATGATGGTGCCGCCGGGCTTGGCCTTCAGCACGTCGCGCGCGAGGACGACGAGGAGCTGGTCGCCGAACAGGATATGGCCCTCGTCATCCACCACGCCGATGCGGTCCGCGTCGCCATCGAAGGCGATGCCGAGATCCGCCTTGTGCTTCGCGACCTCGGCGATGATCTGCTCGAGGTTCTTCGCGACCGTCGGGTCCGGGTGATGCGCCGGGAAGGTGCCGTCGATCGTGCCGTTGATGACGTGATGCGTGCCCGGCAGTTTCGCGACGATCCGCTTCGTGATCTCGGCGCCCGAGCCGTTGCCGGGGTCCCACACCACGGTCAGCTTGCGGTCGCCGCCGTCCCAGTCCTTCAGGATGCGGGTGACGTATTCTTCGGAGATATCGACCTTGGTGTCGCTGCCCGCGGCTTCCGGCACGACATCGCCCTCGGCCGCCATCCGGCCGATCTCCTGGATCTGCTTGCCGAAGAAGGGCTTCTTCCCGAGCATCATCTTGAAGCCGTTGTAGTTCGGCGGGTTGTGGCTGCCCGTGACCATCGCCGCCCCATCGGCGCCGAGCGCATAGGCCGCGAAATAGAGCATCGGCGTCGGGCCGCAGCCGATCCGCGCGACCTCCAGCCCGCAGGCCTTGAGGCCGGCGACCAGCGAGGCCTCCATCTCCGGCGAGGAGAGCCGCCCGTCATAGCCGACGGCCACTTTCCGCCCACCGCCGCGCGCGACGATGGAGCCGAAGCAGCGCCCGATCGCGAAGGCGTCCGCGGCATGCAGCGTCTGCCCGACGATGCCGCGGATGTCGTATTCGCGCAGCGAGGTCGGGTCGAAGCGGTGCTGGAAGGCAGCCATCGTGATGCGGTCCCCGCTCAGGCGTATTTGTTGAGGATGGCGCGCATGGCAGGGCCGAGATCCTCGCGCGCGAGCGCGAAGGCCACCTGCGCCTCGAGGTAGCCCGCCTTGTCGCCGCAATCGAAGCGCCGGCCAGCGTAGCGCAGCCCGTGGAAGGGCTGCGACGGGATCAGCTTCGCCATGCTGTCGGTGAGCTGGATCTCCCCGCCCGCGCCCTTCTCCATCTTCGACAGATGCGCGATCACCTCCGGCATCAGGATGTAGCGGCCGATCACCGTGAGGTTGGACGGCGCCTTCTCGACCGGCGGCTTTTCGACCAGGCCGGTCACTTCCACGAGATTGCCCTTCGTCGCACCCGGCGCGATCACGCCGTAGCGCGAGACATGTTCGCGCGGCACCTCCTCGATCGCCACGACATTGCCGCCGGTGGCCTCGTAGGCGGCCGCGAGCTGCGCCATGCAGGATGTCTCGCACAGCATCAGGTCGTCCGGCAGCAGGATCGCGAATGGATCGTCCTGGATGAAGTGCCGCGCGCACCAGATCGCGTGGCCGAGCCCGAGCGGCACCTGCTGGCGCGTGGAGAGGATGGAGCCCGGCGCCAGCGATTGCGCCTGCAGCGCCGCCAGTTCCTTCTGCTTGCCGCGCTCGGCGAGCGTGCGCTCCAGCTCGAAGGCAGCGTCGAACTGGTCCACCAGCATCGTCTTGCCGCGGCCGGTGACGAAACAGAATTGCTCGATGCCCGCCGCGCGCGCTTCCTCGACCGCATACTGGATCAGCGGCTTGTCAACGACCGGCAGCATCTCCTTCGGCATCTGCTTGGTGGCCGGGAGAAACCGGGTTCCCAGCCCGGCAACCGGCAACACGGCCTTGCGGAGCGGCTTTGGCACTGGCGCGTCTTCCCCAGAGGTTACACGCGAGGAGTGCCACGGACGGTGGCCGGATGCCAGGGCCCAGGCTGCATCTTGCCGGGGTCCTGCACGCCGGGCGCGGCGCGCTTCCCCCTACCCCAGCAGCACGTCGCGCGCCTCGTTCAGCCGGGCGGCGAGCCAATCGGAGCCACCATGGTCGGGATGGGCGGCGAGCATCAGGCGGCGATGGGCGGAGCGGATCTCGGCTTCGCTGGCGCCATCGGCAAGGCCCAGGATGGAGAGCGCCTCCTGCCGTGTCATCGGGCCGGTGCGGTCGGCGGGCGGGGGGCGCGTGGCTCGCCAGTCCGGATGGGCGCGGTCGAGCCAGGCCTCCAGCAGCGGCACGCCCTCAGGGTCGGTCGCGGCAATCTCGGTCAGCAGTTCGAGCAGCAGCGGCAGGTCGAGATCGGTCAGGTCCTGCCCGGCGAAGCGGCCGGTCTTCACGCGGCCGAACATCCGGCCGCTATCGTGGTCGAGGCCCATGGCGAGGTGGCTGGTCTCGACATCGCTGGCCTGGCCGGCGCTGGCCGCGCCGCCGCGGGCGAAGGTGCGGCGCGCCTGCCAGGCCTTCCAGTTGCGCCAGGCCATCGGCCCGAGGAAGGCGAGCGCCCAGAACGCCATGCCCGCGCGGCCCGAGATGACGAGCAGCGCGACGACCAGTGCGCCGAAGGCCGCCGCGCCCCAGACTGCCGCGGTCTTCACCTGGGCAGGCTTCGCATCGGCGAACAGGCGCAGCAGGCCGAGCAGGGCCAACAGCCCGATCAGCCCCAGGATCAGCCAAGTCATCGGCTCAGCCTTTCCGAGGCGCCGGCAGTTGTCCAGCGATGCGGGCGGCGGAGGCGGAAGTCAGCCGCGCCAGCGCCTGGCGCCCACCGGCCGCGAAGACCGCGACGGCGCGCAGCAGGTCGCGTAGCGTCCCGGCCGAGGCCGAATCGAAGGGCACCCAGGCGCCGCCCGAGAGCTTGGCGATCTGGCGGAAGGCAGTCTCGGCAATCGGGTTGCCGCCTTCCTGGAAGCAGAAGACAGGCGTGCCGCGCAGGCCGAGTTCGCCGGCGGCATGGCAGATCGGGTCCACATCCTCCTCGATGGCGTCGCCAATGAAGATCACCGCATTGACCTTCTCCCGGCTGGTCTCGGCGAGCGCATGGCGGAGCGTGCGCAGGATCTGCGTCTGCCCGCCGAGGCAGGTCACCGCGGTCATGCGCTGGGTGAGGTCGCGCGCATTGGTGAGGAAGGGCGTCGCCGCAAACTCATGGAAGCCGCGGTAATAGGCGAGGCTGACGGCGAGCCCGCCGATCTCCTGCACCGCGAGGAACATCTCGCCCTGGAGCTGGCAGGCCCGGTCCCAGGAGGGCTGGCGGGAGGCGGTCGCATCCAGCGCGAAGAGCAGCCGGCCGGGCTTGCCGGAAGCCGGCCGCACGGTCGGCATCGCCGACACCTTCTGGAGGAAGGCGGCGACGGCAGGGTTGTTGCCCTTGCGGTCGGGCAGCTTGGTCATGCTGGGGAGATGGGGGCGTGGCGCGCCTGCGTCAGCCCCCTGCCCGGATCGTGGCCCGCGCTTCCCGTGCGTCGAGCAAGGCGACGAAGTTGCGCTTGAGGCAATGCGTTCGGCGGAGCGCCGCGACGTGCGTGGTAAGCGCCTCCGCGGATCGCGGCGGGCGGAGCCTGGCGAGCAGCTGGCTCGCCCCCGCAAGCGGAGTCGGGGCAACAAGCAGGCGGGTGCTTGCGTCCCGGGCCGGCCAAGCGCAGGTCATCGGCCCGCACGCATCGCGAAGGAGCCGCCCACCATGGCCATCCTGCGTTCCTTGCTTCTGCTCGGCCTGCTGCTGCTGCCAGTCGGTCCCGCCATGGCGCTCGAGGCCGGCTGGCAGCCGATCCGTGTTGCTGGCGCGACGGCGGACAGCCCCGCGATCAGCGTCGCGCTCTACTACCCGACCCAGGTCGCGTCCCGCCCCATCCCGATGGGCCCCTTCACCCCCAACATCGCCCCGCAGGCGCCGCCGGAAGCGACGGTCAAGGGGCTCATCATCCTGAGCCACGGCACGGGCGGCAGCGAACTCGCCCATTCGAGCCTGGCCGAGGCGCTGGCCCGGCAAGGCTACCTGGTCGCCGTGCCGCGCCATCCTGGCGACAATTGGGAAGACCGCTCGCTGCTGCGCGAGCGCATTGACCGCTACCTGAGCGAACGGCCAAGGCAGGCCTCCCGCGTCATTGACGCGCTGCTGGCCGATCCCGCCTGGAAGGACCGGATCGCCCGCGATTCACGCGGGCCGCGCATCGGGGCGATCGGCCATTCGGCTGGCGGCTACACCGCGCTCGCGCTTGCCGGCGGGAAGGCGGACCTGGCGCGACTGGCGCGCCACTGCCAGGCAGAGCGCGCCGAGGATCCCATCCTCTGCGGGCTGATCCCGCCATCCCTCGCGGCGGGAGAGGTCGGGCGGGTCGCCGACCCTCGGGTGCGCGCGGTCGTGGCGCTCTCGCCGTTCGGCGCGGTGTTCACCGCCGACTCGCTCCGCCGGATCAGTATCCCCGTCGCGGTCTACACGGCGGAACTCGACCGCTTCCTGGTGCCGCGCTTTCACGGCCATTGGGTCGCGGCCAACCTGCCCGGCGCCGCGCACCACCGTGTCGCCAATGCCTGGCATTTCGCGTTCCAGGACCCTCCGCGGATCGCGATTCCCACCGAGGACGGCGATCTCCGCGCCGACCCACCGGGTTTCGATCGCGCAGCGTTCCTGCAGCAGTTGGGGCGCGAACTGCCTGCCTTCTTCGACCAGGCGCTGCAGTAGAGCACCTACCCCACCTTCAACCCATTCGCCTGCGCCGCCGCCAGCGCCGTCATGTTGACGATGCCGCGTGCCGTGACGCTCGGCACAAGCACATGGATGGGCTTGGCCATGCCCAGCAGGATCGGGCCGACCTGGAGGCCCTCGGCGGCGGCCTTCAGCAGATTGAAGGCGATGTTGGCGGCATCCAGCCCCGGCATCACCAGCAGGTTCGCCGCGTCCGTCAGCCGCGAATCCGGCACGGCGCGGTCGCGGATCGCGGGGACCAGCGCGGCGTCGGCATGCATCTCGCCATCCACCTCGAAATCCGGCTCCCGCGCGCGCAGCAGCTTCATGGCGCTCCGCATCTTGACGGCGCTTGGCGAACCGGAGGCGCCGAATGACGAATGGCTCAGCAGCGCCGCCTTCGGCGTGATGCCGAAGGCGCGGATCTGCTCGGCGGCCAGCAGCGTCATGTCCACGAGTTGCTCGGGCGTGGGATCCACCGTCAGATGCGTGTCCACGAAGAACAGATGCCCCGCCGGCAGGATCAGCGCCGAGAGCGCGTAGACCCGCGCGACATCCGGCTGCTTGCCGACCATGGCGAAGGCATCCGTCCAATGGGTGAACCAGTCGCCCATGCCGCCCACCAGCGCCGCGTCCGCCATCCCGGCTTCCAGCAGCGCCGCGGCGGCGACGGTCGGGCGGGATCGCACGCGACGCGCGGCGGTGTCAGGCGGCACGCCGCGCCGGCCGAGCCGCTTCTGCGCCAGCGGCGTCAGCTTCGCGAAGAGCTCCGCATCCGCCACCGGGTCCAGCACGCGCACGGATTCGGAAAAATCCATGCGCAGGCCCATCGCGGCCGCGCGGGCCGCGATCGCCTCGCGGTTGCCGATGATGATGGGCTCGGCGAGACCGTCATCCAGCACGGTCTGCACCGCGCGCAGCGTCCGCTCATCCTCGCCCTCGGCGAAGACGACGCGGGTCATGGTGCGCCGCGCCACCTCGAAGACCGGACGCATCAGGTTGCCGGAGCGGAAGACGAAGCGCTCCAGCTCCATCTTGTACTTTGCCTGATCGGCGATCGGTCGGCGCGCCACGCCGGATTCGGCCGCGGCCCGCGCGACGGCGGGGGCGATCTCGAGGATCAGCCGCGGATCGAAGGGCTTCGGGATGATGTACTCCGGCCCGAAGACCGGAGCCTCCCCGCCATACGCCGCGGCGACCACCTCGGAGGCTTCCATCCGCGCAAGCGCCGCGATGGCATCCGCCGCGGCGACCTTCATCGCCTCATTGATCGTGGTGGCCCCCGCATCCAGCGCTCCGCGGAAGATGAAAGGGAAGCAGAGGACGTTGTTCACCTGGTTGGGATAGTCGCTGCGGCCCGTCGCGACGATCGCGTCCGGCCGCGCGGCGCGAACGGCCTCGGGCAGGATCTCGGGCTCGGGATTGGCGAGCGCCAGCACCAGCGGCTTGGGCGCGAGCCGGGGGAGCCATTCCGCCTTCAGCACGCGCGGCGCCGAAAGGCCGAGGAAGACATCGGCGCCTTCCAGCACCTCCTCCAGCGTGCGCGCGGCGGTGTCCTGCGCATAGGCCGCCTTGAAGGGATCGGTGTTCGGCCGGCCCTTCCAGACCACGCCGTCAATGTCGCAGATCGTGACGTTTTCCCGAGCCAGTCCCATCGCGCATAGCAGATCGAGACAGGCGATCGCCGCGGCGCCGCCGCCGGTGTTGACCAGCTTCACCTCATCCAGCCGCTTGCCCTGCAGCAGCAGCCCGTTGCGCACCGCGGCGGCGACGATGATCGCCGTGCCATGCTGGTCGTCGTGGAAGACGGGGATCTTCATCCGCTCCCGCAGCGTCCGCTCGATGGCGAAGCATTCGGGGGCCTTGATGTCCTCCAGGTTGATCGCGCCGAAGCTGGGTTCCAGCGCCGCCACCGCCTCGATGAAGCGCTGCGGGTCGCGTTCCTCCACTTCGAGGTCAATCGAATCGATGCCGGCGAACTTCTTGAAGAGGACGGCCTTCCCCTCCATCACCGGCTTGCCCGCCAGCGCGCCGATCGCCCCCAGCCCGAGCACCGCCGTGCCGTTCGAGATCACCGCGACCAGGTTGCCGCGCGCCGTGTAGTCCCAGGCCTTGTCGGGGTCCTTCGCGATCTCCTCGCAGGCCGCGGCGACGCCGGGGGAATAGGCCAGCGCCAGGTCGCGCTGGGTGGCCATGCGCTTGGTCGGCTCGACGCTGAGTTTTCCGGGCCGCGGCAGCCGGTGATAATCGAGCGCGGCCTTGCGGAAATCGTCGTCCATTGCGGGTCGGTGCCCCCGATCACGTGCTTGTTGCTGGCCCGACTATGGACCGCCAGCCCCCGCCCCGGAAGGGCGGCCCGGTTTGTCCTGCGCGCCCGGCCGCCTACATCTCCGGCGGACAGCAAGCCGGACCGCGCATGACCGCAACCATCGAACTCGGCCTCGACACCTTCGGCGACATCACCGCCGGCGCCGATGGCCAGCCCCAGCACCCTGCCGCGGTGATCCGCGAGGTGATCGAGCAGGGGGTGCTGGCCGACAGCCTCGGGGTGGATGCCTTCGGCGTCGGCGAGCATCACCGGCCCGACTTCGCCGTGTCGGCGCCCGAGATGGTGCTGGCCGCGATCGCCGGGCGGACCAGCCGGATCAGGCTGGCCTCCGCCGTCACGGTGCTGAGCTCCGACGACCCGATCCGGGTGTTCCAGCGATTCGCCACGCTGGACGCCGCCTCGAACGGGCGGGCCGAGGTGATCCTCGGGCGCGGCTCCTTCACCGAATCCTTTCCGCTGTTCGGCTTCGAGCTGGACCAGTACGAGACGCTGTTCGAGGAGAAGCTCGATCTCTACACGAAGCTGCTGCCGCAGGGGCCGGTGACCTGGTCGGGCTCCATCCGCCCGCCGCTGCGCATGCAGCGCGTCTTCCCGGTGGTGGAGAGCCCGCCGTTGAAGACCTGGATCGGCGTCGGCGGCACGCCGCAATCGGTGATCCGCGCGGCGCATTACGGGCTGCCGCTGATGCTCGCGATCATCGGCGGCGAGCCGCGGCGCTTCGTGCCCTTCGCCGATCTGTACCGCCAGGCCTGCGAGAAGTTCGGCAGGCCGCTGCAGCCGATCGGCGTGCATTCGCATGGCTACGTCGCGGCGACCGACCAGCAGGCGCGGGAGGAGCTGTGGCCGGACTACCGCGCGATGCGCGACCGAATCGGCGCCGAGCGCGGCTGGCCGCCCATGACGATCGCGGATTTCGAGCGCGAGGCGACGCAGGGCTCGCTCTATCTCGGCAGCCCCGAGACGGTGGCGGGGCGCATCGCGGCGACGGTGAAGGCACTCGGCATCCAGCGCTTCCACATGAAGTACAGCGCCGGGATGCTCGGCCATGCCCGGATGATGCGCAGCATCGAGCTCTACGCGACCAGGGTGATCCCGATGGTGCGGGAGTTGCTGGGCTGATCCCCCCGGGGCCGGCCGCGACGCCGGCCGATATCCCCGCTTGCGTCCCGCTCCGGCTTGCCCGACCGTATCCGGCAAGAAACAGGGAGCGGGGGCAGGCCCTTGGCCTATGCGCTGCAGCAGCTGATCAACGGGATCAGCCTCGGCATGATCTACGGCCTCATCGCCGTGGGCTACACGATGGTCTATGGCATCATCGGCATGATCAACTTCGCGCATGGCGACATCTTCATGGTGGGCGCCTTCATCGCGCTGATCTCCATCGTCATGCTGATCTCCGGGGGCGTCCTGGAAGGGCCGGCGGCGATCCTGCTCGTCCTGGCGATCTCCATGGCCTTCACCGCGCTCTATGGCTGGACGGTGGAGCGCGTCGCCTACCGCCCGCTGCGCGGCAGCTTCCGCCTCGCGCCGCTCATCAGCGCGATCGGCATGTCCATCGTGCTGCAGAACTTCGTGCAGGTCAGCCAGGGCGCCCGCGTCAAGCCGCTGGAGCCGCAGGTGACGGGCGGCATCGAGCTGCTGCGCGAGGGCAGCTTCGTCGTGCAGCTCTCCCACATGCAGATGCTGATCATCGGCACCACGCTGACCGTGCTCGCCGTGTTCACCTGGCTGGTGACCAAGACATCGCTCGGCCGAGCGATGCGCGCCTGCGAGCAGGATCGGAAGATGGCGAGCCTGCTCGGCATCGATACCGACCGCACGATCAGCCTGACCTTCGTGATCGGCGCCTCGCTCGCGGCGGTGGCCGGCACGCTCTACCTGCTGCGCTACGGCGTCATTGACTTCTACATCGGCTTCCTCGCCGGCGTGAAAGCCTTCACCGCCGCGGTGCTGGGCGGCATCGGATCCCTGCCCGGCGCGGTGCTGGGCGGGCTGCTGATCGGGCTGATCGAGACCTTCTGGTCCGCCTATTTCAGCGTGGAATACAAGGATGTCGCGGCCTTCAGCATCCTCGCGCTGACGCTGATCTTCCTGCCCACGGGCCTGCTCGGGCGGCAGGAGGTCGAGAAGGTATGAAGTCCGGCCTGCTGCACGCCATCCGCGACGCGCTGCTCGCGACGCTCGTCGCCTTCGGCCTCTTCGTCGTGATGGTCGGGCTGCGCACCGATGTCGCGCCGTCCGGCGCGCTGTTCCTGCGGCAGCGCTGGGCGGATGTTGCGCTGCTCTGCGGCCTGGTCTTCCTCGGGCGGCTGCTGGTCTCGGTCTGGGCGACGAGGCCGCGCGCGGCCCCCTCGCCGGAGCGCGCCCGGCTCATCGCGCGGGCCGGCAGCGTGGTCGCGCCGGCGCTGCTGGCGGCGGCGATCGTCCTGCCCTTCATCCCCGGCATCGGCCGCTCGCAGCTCGATCTCGCGACGCTCGTGCTGATCTACGTGATGCTCGCCTGGGGGCTGAACATCGTCGTCGGCCTCGCCGGGCTGCTCGATCTCGGCTATGTCGCCTTCTACGCGGTCGGG
>VFQR01001939.1_pt1 | contig 14231 bp, 11 predicted proteins | sample 3512321 | NCBI WGS metagenome assembly VFQR01 (sample SAMN10412374, study PRJNA504923) | tailings metagenome | isolation source: Relicate 3 Philex TSF1 revegetated site | place: Philippines: Tuba, Benguet | collected 2017-08-29
CGTGTCGGAATTGGCCGCGCCGTAGAGCACGTCCGGCCCCTCGTCGCCGCGCAGGATGTTGGCCTGCCAGTCGCCGAAGAGGTAGTCGCCGAAGCGCGAGCCGCGCAGGTTCTCGATGCCGCTGATCTGGTCGCCCGTCGCGTCGCCGGCCCAGCCGGTGCCGGTCTCGAGGTTCACCGCGATGGCGGCCGAGGCGGTCTCGAAGGAGAGCCAGTCATTGCCGAGCAGGCCGTGGATCGTGTCCTTGCCCGCGCCGCCTTCGATGATGTTGTGGCCGTCATCGCCGGTGAGATGGTCGCCGAAGGCCGAGCCGAGCAGGCTCTCGATCGAGATGAAGCGATCGCCCCCGGCATCGCCGCCGGCCGCCGTGTCATCGCGCAGGCTGACCGAGACCGCGACGGGCGAGCCGCGATAGCTCGCCACGTCATAGCCATCCCCACCATCGAGCGTATCCGCGCCGCCGCCGCCCTCCAGCGTGTCGTTGCCGGCAAAGCCCTGCAGCAGCGCGGGCGCGAAGTGATTGGTCAGCAGGTCGTCGCCCGGGCCGCCGGTGGTGCCGGGCGGCGCCTCCGCCAGCGCGGCGTTGCGCTCCAGGTCCACCTTCACATTCGTCCCGGCGACGGCGGTGCGCAGGATCGGGTTCGTCAGCCCGCCGCCGCTGAAGGTCACGGAATAGGTGCCGATCGGCACGCCCACCTGCCAGCCGCCCGCCGACTGGGTCGCCAATTGCGCCACCTGGTTGCCCCAGAGATCGCGGATCGTAACGGTCATTCCGCCGATCCCCTCGCCGGGATCGTAGAAGGCGTCGGCATCGGCATCGGCAAAGGCCACGCCGAGCAGGAAGACGTTGCCCGGGCGGGAGGCGAAGTTCTCGGTCAGGTGGGATGCGGCGAAGCCCGCGAAATCGCCCTCCGCGAAGCCGAGCCCGACCTCCTTGTGCCAAGGGCTCAGAATGTTGGCGCGATGCCCCGAACTCAGCATGAAGCCGCTGTGGAAGGCCTCCAGCACCGCGGGCGAGAGCGTCACGTAGCGGAGATAGATGTTCTCGGCCCAACCGAAGCTGTTGAGCGGCGCGTAGCCCGCCGCCGCCATGCGCTGCCCCGGCGTGCTGCCCCCGGCGCCGGCATGGGTGTAGGTGTCCGTGGCCAGCACCCAGGCGCTGTGCGCCCGCGCCGCATCCAGCAGCGCGGCATTCATGGCCAGCGGCGCCTTCGGCGCCGACGTGATGGCGCCGGGCGTCAGCCCGTCATTCAGGCCGAAGCCATAGCGCGCTGCCTCGGCGGCAGGATCGGCCCGCGCTCGGTTGATGAGCTCCAGGATGTACTGCTCATACGCCGAGGGGTCGGCCATGGCGCTGCGCTATTCCTTCCGACGGCGGCATGACGAGGCTGCCACGCCGACCGACGGCGCTACAAGGGCGCGGCGAGGTAGCTTCCGACCAATGCCACCTGCGCCGGATCCATCAGCGCCGGCGCATGCCCGATGCCCGGGAGCGTCACCAGCCGCACGCCGGGCCGCTGCGCCATCGTCGCCGCCGTCTCCGCATCCAGGACGTCGCTCTCCGCGCCGCGCAGCAGCAGCACCGGCACCGTCACCAGCGACCACACGACCGAGAGGTCCACCGGCCCGGTCGGCGATTGCACGAAGGGCACCGCGATCGCCGGATCGTAATGCGGCGCGATGCGGCCATCCGGCAGTGTGCGCGCCGAGGTCTCGGCCAGGTGCCGCCATTCCGCGTCGCTCAGCGGCCCGAAGGGCGCGTGCACCTTGCGCAGATGCGCCTCCAGCCCCGCGATGTCGTCGAAGGCGTAGCTCTGCTGGATATAGGCCGCGATGCGCGCCGCCGCCTCGGCGGGCACCTTGCTGCCGATGTCGTTCAGCACCAGGCGGCGGATCGGGTTGCCCTTGCCCGCCGCCACCATCATGCCGCAGACGCCGCCCAGCGAGGTGCCGACCCAGTCCACCGGCCCGTCCAGCCGCGCCAGCAGATGCGCGAGCGCGACGACATAGCTGGGGGGCGCATAGGCCATCGGGTCCGGCAGCCAATCCGAGGCGCCGCGCCCCGGCAGGTCCGGGCACAGCACGCGCCGCCCCTGCCCCGCCAGCGCGCGCGCCAGCACGTCGAAATCCCGCGCGCTGCGCGTCAGCCCATGCACGCAGACCACCGGCGCGCCGTCCTCCGGCCCCCATTCCATCCAGGCGAGCCCATGGAAGGCGCCGCCCAGCAGGTAGCGCAGCCGCTTGCGGCGCGGTTCCATCCTCAGACGACGCCCTTCGCCTTCAGCGCGGCGAGCTCCTCGGCGGAGATGCCGAGCAGGCCCGAGAGCACCTCCTCCGAATGCTCGCCAAGCTGCGGCGGCGGCACGCGGTAATCGGCCGGCGTCGCGGAGAGCCGCACCGGGTTCGCGATGACCTTCACCCGCTCGCCCGAGCCATGCTCGAGCTCCACGACGCAGCCGCGCGCGACGACATGCGGATCGGCGAAGACATCGGACAGCCGGTTGATCGCGCCGCAGCCGATCTTGCGGGCCTCCAGCGCCTCCACCCATTCGGCGGTGGTCCTGGACTGCATCACCGGCGTCAGCGCCTCCGTCACCGCCTGGCGGTTCGCGACGCGGTTCGCATTGGTCTTGAAGCGCTCGTCCTGCAGGAGCTGTTCGCAGCCGAAGGACTGGCAGAACCGCTCGAAGGTCGGGTCGTTGCCGACCGCGAGCACGATGTGCCCGTCCTTCGTCGGGAAGACCTGGTAGGGCGCGATGTTCGGATGCTGGTTGCCGAGCCGCGGCGGGTTCTCGCCGGTCGCCAGGTAGTTCATGCCCTGGTTCGCCAGCCAGGCGACGGAGGTATCGAGCATGCCGATATCCACCTGCTGGCCCTGCCCCGTCCGCTCGCGGTGGCGCAGCGCCGCAAGGATGCCGATGCAGCCATAGAGACCCGCGAAGAGGTCGGCGACCGGCACGCCCACCTTCTGCGGCATGCCGTCCGGCTCGCCCGTGAGGGACATCACGCCGCCCATGCCCTGGATCAGCGCGTCATAGCCGGGGCGCGGGGCGTAGGGGCCAGTCTGGCCGAAGCCGGTGATGGAACAGTAGATCAGCCCCGGATACGTCGACTTGAGCTGCTCGTAGGCCAGCCCGTACTTGGCCAGCGCCCCGACCTTGAAGTTCTCCACCAGGATGTCGCAGCTATCCAGCAGCCGATGGATGATCGCCTGGCCTTCCGGCGCGGCGATATCCAGCGTCAGCGACTTCTTGTTGCGGTTGACGCCGAGGAAGTAGGCGCTCTCGGAGGTGTTCGGCCAGACCGGCGGGGCGAAGCCGCGCGTGTCGTCGCCGGCGCCGGGCCGCTCGATCTTGATCACCTCGGCGCCCATGTCGCCCAGCATCTGGGTGCAGGTCGGGCCCGCCAGCACGCGCGTCAGGTCCAGGACTCGCAGTCCCTTGAGCGGGCCGGTGGGGGCCTTTTCCATGCGGGGAATCTCCGGTTCGCGGCGGTTGCCGCGGCTGTTTAGGCCCTGTTGCCGGGCCGGGGAACCCTTGCGGAGGGCGGCCGCCTTCCCCATGGTCCGCCGCACCGCAAGGCCCGGAGGAACTTCGCATGCTCGACCGACCCCACCCCACCCCGGAAGCCCCCACCACGGATTGCTTCGCGCTCGCCAAGGCGCTCTCCGGGCTGCATTTCATCGAGGGTCGCTACGTCCCGGCCCGCTCCGGCAAGACCTTCGCCGTGGTGAACCCCGCCACCGGCGAGCAGGTCGCGACCGCCGCCGAGGGCGACGCGTCCGACGTGGACGCGGCCGTGCAATCCGCCGCCAAGGCGCAGAAGGAATGGGCCAAGGTCCCGGCCCGCAACCGCGGCGCCATGGTGCATGCCTGCGCCACCGCGCTGAAGGCGCATGTGGATGAACTCGGCCGGCTGATCGCGCTCGAGACCGGCAAGGCGCTGCGCACCGAAAGCCGCGTCGAGGCGAATGTCGTCGCGGATGTGTTCGAGTTCTTCGGCGGCCTGGGTTCCGAGCTGAAGGGCGAGAGCGTGCCCTTCGCGCCCAACGTGCTCAGCGTGACGGTGCGCGAGCCGCTCGGCGTGGTCGGCGCGATCATCCCCTGGAACGTGCCGATGCTGCTGATGGCGCTGAAGGTCGCGCCCGCCCTCGTCGCCGGCAACACGGTGGTGGTGAAGAGCGCGGAGGAGGCGCCGCTGGCGGTGCTGCGCATCTGCGAGATCCTGAACCGCGTGCTGCCGCCCGGCGTGTTCAACATGGTGAGCGGCTTCGGCCCGGAATGCGGCGCGCCGCTGGTCTCGCACCCGCTGGTGAAGAAGGTGACCTTCACCGGCTCCGTCGAGACCGGGAAGATCGTCTACAAGGCCGCGGCCGAGAAGCTGATCCCGGTGACGCTGGAACTCGGCGGCAAGTCGCCGATGATCGTCTTCGCCGATTGCGACTTCGAGAAGACGGTTTCGGGCGCGCTCACCTCCATGCGCTTCACCCGCCAGGGCCAGAGCTGCACGGCGGCCAGCCGCATCTATGTCGAGCGCCCGATCTTCGACCGCTTCGTCGCCGCGATGAAGTCGGCGGTGGACAGGATGGTGATGGGCGATCCGCTGGACGAGAAGACCGACATCGGCACCATCATTAGCGAGGGCCAGTTCGCCAAGGTGAAGGGCTTCATCGAGGAAGGGAAGGCGACGAAGGGCGCCACCGCGCATGTCTGCAGCGCGATGCCGACCGATCCCGCGCTGAAGAAGGGCCTCTTCATCCAGCCCGTGATCTTCACCGGGCTCGATGCATCCAGCCGGCTGGTCCGGGAGGAAATCTTCGGCCCCGTCACCGTGATCCAGCCCTTCGACGAGCCGGAGGCCGTGCTGGCCGAGGCGAATGACAGCGAATACGGCCTCGCCGCGTCGCTCTGGACCAACAACCTCAAGGTCGGCCTCGACCTCGCGCACCGGCTGGAGGCGGGGCTGGTGCAGATCAACCAGAACCTCGTGGTGCAGGCCAATCTCAGCTACGGCGGCGTGAAATCCTCGGGCCTCGGGAAGGAAGCCAGCCTGGAGGCGATGCTGGAGCACTTCACGCACAAGAAGACGATCATGGTGAACATGGGCTGATCGAGCCCAGCCGCCGCCCGCGCTCTCCCTCCCCCGCAAGCGGGGGGAGGGATGGGGTCGGAGTGCGGAGGATCAGGTCGTCATTGACAGCACGCCCGGCCGAGCGCCGGGCCGCCGCTTAGTTCGGCGCCCGCTCGCCCTCATCCTCCTCGTCCTCGTCCTCCTCGTCCTCCTCGTCCTCCTCCTCCTCGTCCTCCTCATCCTCGTCGTCTTCCTCGAACACCTCCCGCTCGCCATAGGCCGCGGCGAGGCATTCGGCGAAGGTGTCGAGCACCCATTGCTTGCCCACGCCCTGCAGCGTGCCGCGTTCGCTGACATGCCCCTCCGCCTCGGCCACCATGCGCAGCAGCGCCAGCGCCACGGCCTCCTCCGAATCCCCCTCGATCTCGATCTTCGTCATGCGCGGCTCTCCTCTGCTGGCGCGGTGCGACTGCCCATCAACGCCACCCATGGCAGCAGGACGGGTGGCGGGGCGATGAATTGTGAGGGATAGCGCATCGGGGCGCCCAGGGTCAGGCGGGCCTTCCGACACGGCCGCTCATGTCGGTGGATTTGACAGGCGCGGCGCGCAACATTGCGACGCGATCCGGAACTTCCGGTAATCCAACAGCATACCGTTCTGGCATGCGAATTTCTCCCGGTTCCGTGAGATGCGGCGGGTACCAGCAGCCCGCCACCAGGAGCCCCTTGCATGCGTCCTTTCCTCGCCCTCGCCTTCGCCCTGCCGCTCGCCTTCGCGGCCGCGCCGGTGACCGCCTCGACCATCGTCCATGATTCGGTCGGCGAATTCTCGAGCATCACCGTGACGCAGGGGCTAACCAGCGACGGCGTGCCCGTCTCCGCCGCCCGCTCCGTCATCGCCAACATGTTCGACACAAACCCGGCCACGATGTTCTCGCTCGGCCTCGGCGGCGAGGCGATCTTCGTCATCGCGCCGACCAGCAACACCATCACCAACGGCTCGATCATCGAGCTGAGCAACCTCGGCTCCGGCCATGTCGAGGAAGCGCGGCTCTTCCTCGGCGTGAACGGCGGCGGCTGGGTGGCGATCGGCGACCTGCTGAACTCCCAGAATGGCGGCGGCACCTCGGTGCAGAACATGGCGCCGGGCACCGCGACGCTCGGCTTCACCACCAGCGGCAACACCAGCACCTTCTCGCTGACCATCGTCGGCGGCAGCTTCAACTCGCTGCGCCTCCTCGACCTGTCACCCAACAGCGGCACCAACCGCGACGGCTTCGACATCGCCGAGCTCCGCGTCACCTCCGTGCCGGAGCCGACGGCGCTCGCCCTGCTCGGCGCGGCGGTCTTCGGCCTCGGCCTCGCGCGGCGCCGCCGCACCGTCTGAACGGCGCATCGCCTGCGGGCGCCTTCACAAGCGCCCGCCGGGGCGCCATGAGCCTCCTCATGCGCGCCCTGTTCCGCTTCCTTGGCCGCCTTCTCGGCCTCGTCTTCATCCTGGCCCTGTTCGGCGCGGCCTTCGCCGTCGCGCTGGTCTACCTCGCGCTGCCCGATGCGCGGGAAGACCTCACCATCCCGAGCCTCCGCGCGCCCGTCACCATCTCGCTCGATTCCCACGGCATCCCGCGCATCGCCGCGCAATCCGAGCGCGACGCCGCCGTCGCCCTCGGCTGGCTGCATGCGCGCGACCGGATGTTCCAGATGGACATGATGCGCCGCGGCGCCGAGGGGCGGCTCGCCGAGATCGCCGGCGCCTCCGCGCTCCGCCTCGACCGCTTCTCCCGCACCCTCGGCCTCGCGGAGCGCGCCCGGGCGGACCTCGCGGCGCTGACGCCCGAGGCGCGCGAGCTGCTCGACGCCTATGCCGAGGGCGTGAACGCCCGGCTCGCCATCCGCGGCCGCCTCGCCGCGCCCGAGTTCCTCGTCCTCGGCGAGCCCGAGCCCTGGAAGCCCGAGCATTCGCTGCTCTGGGGCAAGGTGATGGGCCTCTGGCTCTCGGGCTCCTGGCGGCGCGACGTCGAGCGCGCGCGGCTCGCCGGGCTGATCCCGCCCGAGCGCCTGCGCCAGCTCTGGCCGCCGGATGCGAGCCCCGGCCGCCCCGACCTCGCCGGGCTCGGGACCGGGCTCGACCGCCTGCTCGCCGCCACCCCCCGCTTCGGCCCAAGGGGCGCGGCGGATGCGCCGCTGCCCGACAGCGCCTCCAACGCCTGGGCGGTCGCGCCCGCGCGCAGCGCCTCCGGCGCGCCGCTGCTCGCCAACGATCCGCATCTCGGCTTCCAGGCGCCGATCCTCTGGTATCTCGCCCGCATCGAGCTGCCGGGCGGCCGCTTCCGGGCCGGCGCCACCGCGCCCGGCGTGCCGGCGGTGGTGATCGGCCGCAACCAGGATATCGCCTGGGGCTTCACGACGACGCATTCCGACACGCAGGACGTGTTCATCGAGCGGCTCGCGGGCCCCGACAGCTACCAGACGCCGGACGGCCCCCGCCCCTTCGCCATCCGCGAGGAGCGCATCGCCATCCGCGGCCGCGAGGAGCCCGAGATCCTGCGCGTGCGCGAGACGCGCCACGGCCCCGTCATCAGCGATCTCGACCCGGCCGGCCTGCCGCCGGGCACCGTGCTCGCCGTCGCCATGGCCAACCTGGCGCCGGAGGAGACGGTGGCGGAGGCGCTGCTTTCGCTCAACGCCGCGACCTCGGTCGCCGAGGCGCGCCAGGCCGCCGCCCGCTTCACCAGCCCGCCGCAGACGCTGCTCGTCGTGGACCGCGCCGGGAACCTGGGACAATTCCTGGTCGGGCGCACGCCGATCCGCCGGTCGGGCGATGGCACGCTGCCGGCGCCAGGCTGGGATGGCGCCGCGGACTGGACCGGCTTCGTCCCCTTCGAGGCGATGCCGCATGTGGAAAACCCCGCGAGCGGCATGCTCGCCGCCGCCAACAGCCGCCCCGCTCCGGCCGACCACCCGGTCTTCCTCGGCCGCGACTGGTTCGGCGACTGGCGCCTGCGCCGCATCGCGGAGCTGCTCGGCGCGCAGCCGAGGCATGATTTGGCCGCCTTCGCCACGATGCAGAACGACATCGTGTCGCTCTTCGCGCGGGAGGCGCTGCCGCGGCTCAACGCCGTCGCACCGAGCCCCGCCGTGGCGCCGGCACATGCGCTGCTGCGCGGCTGGGATGGCACGATGCGCGCCGATGCGCCGCAGCCGCTGATCTTCCATGCCTGGATGCAGGATTTCCGGCGCCGCGCGCTGGAAGCGCATGGCGCCTCCCAGGCCGTCGACTCGGTCGGCCAGGAATTCACCGCCCATCTGCTGAGCCCGGAAGGCGGGCGGCTCTGGTGCGGCGCGGATGGCTGCGAGGCGCTGCTCGCCGAATCGCTCGAGGCCTCGGTGCGCGCCCTCGGCGCTGCGCATGGCAGCGACCCTGCCGCCTGGCGCTGGGGTGCCGTGCATGTCGCGCGCTTCGAGCATCCGCTCCTGCGCTTCATCCCCGGCATCAACTGGCTCGCCGAGCTGGAGGCGCCGACCGGCGGCGATGGCGAGACGATCTCGCGCGGCGGCATGCGCGATTCGGGCGGCTTCGCGCATGTCCACGGCGCCGGCCTCCGCGCTGCCTTCGACCTGGCCGATCCGGATGGCGTGCTGGTGATGATCGCGACCGGCCAGTCCGGCCATCCGCTGTCGGACCGCTGGGGCGACCTGGTCGAGCCCTGGCGCCGCGGCCTGACGCTCCGCCTCGGCCGGCTCCCTGACCGCGAGACCGGGCGGATCACGCTGAAGCCATGACCGAGGTTGATTAAGCCATCGCGCCGGCCGAAGATGCCAGTTCGTCCGATGCACCAGCGCTCCACCCGCCGCCCGCAATTCTTCTACACGACCGCGCCCCTCCCCTGCCCCTACCTCCCGGGCAGGACGGAGCGGAAGATCGTGACCGAGCTCGCCGGCGGCGATGCCGAGGCGGCGCACGACAAGCTGTCGCGCGCCGGCTTTCGCCGCAGCCACAACATCGCCTATTCGCCCGTCTGCCCGGGCTGCCGCGCCTGCATCCCCATCCGCATCATCGCCGGCGCCTTCCAGCCGGACCGCACGCAGCGCCGCCTGATCCGCGCCAACACCGACCTCGTCGTCTACGAGATGCCGGCGCGCGCCACCGCCGAGCAGTTCGCGCTGTTCCAGCGCTACCAGCAGGCCCGCCACGGCGATGGCGACATGGCCGCGATGGGCTTCTACGACTACCGCGCCATGGTGGAGGACACGCCGATCACCACCGGCATGCTCGAATTCCGCGACGGCGCCGGCACGCTGCTCGGCGCCTGCCTGACAGACTGGCTCTCCGACGGTCTCTCGGCCGTCTATTCCTTCTACACCCCGGACGAGGACCGCCGCAGCCTCGGCACCTATGCGATCCTCTGGCTCGTCTCCCGCGCGCGCTCGCTCTCGCTCCCCTATGTCTATCTCGGCTACTGGGTCCCGGAGAGCCGCAAGATGAGCTACAAGGCGCGCTTCCGGCCGAGCGAGACGCTCGCCGGCGGCATCTGGCGTGTCCTTCCCGAGCATGCCGATGCGCCGCTGCCGGTCGCGCACGAAAAGGTCAGCCTGCCCGGCTGATGACCTCCGAGGTCATTGCCGGACCTCCCGCGGCCGCGCGAAGGGTGCGGAAGGAGGACCCCGCATGCCCGTCACCTATGTCATCGGCTTCCAGATCCGACCGGGCCAGCGTGACCGCTTCCTCGGGCTGCTGGAGCCGGTGCTCGATGCGATGCGGCACGAGCCGAGCTTCCGCTCCGCCACGCTGAACGCCGACCCGGAGGACGACCACCGCTTCCTGCTGCACGAGACATGGGAGCGCCACGAGGAGGTGCTGGCGGTGCAGATCCACCGTCCCTACCGCGCCGCCTTCCACGCCGCGCTGGAGGAGCTGCTCGCGCGCCCCCGCGAGATCGGCATCTGGACGATGCTCCGGAGCGACCACGCCGGCTGATCGCGCTGGACAGGGACGTTGCGATCCTGGCAGCATCGCCGCGCTTCGCAAGCAACCAACCCCCAAGGCGCGAGGCATCCTCTCCACCTGTCACAAGGATGGCGACCGATGCCGCTTGCACGTCCACTCCCAAAGCTCCGCCCGCGCGCCGCCCTCGGGCATCTGCGCCGCCGCCGCGTCGTCGGCGCATCGCTCGCCACGATCGCGAGCCGCCGCGCGCTCGCGCAATCGAACTGGCCGCGCCAGCCGGTGCGCGTCATCGTCGGCCTGCCGGCGGGCGGCCAGGCCGACCTGATGGCGCGCGGTCTCGCGCCGCATTTTGCCGCTGCCTTCGGCCAGCCCTTCGTCGTCGAGAACCGGCCCGGCGCCGGCGGCGTGATCGCGGCCGGCGCCGTGGCGGCGGCGACGGACGGCCACAGCATCGGCTTCGTGCTCGGCGGCCCGACCACCACGGCGCGCGCCCTGAATCCCGCGGTGCCCTATGATCCGGCCAGCGCCTTCACGCCGATCAGCCTGGTGGCCCGCGTGCCCTTCGTGCTGACGCTCCACCCCGCGGTCCCGGCGCGCGACTGGCTCGGCTTCGTCGCGCATGCGCGCGCCCATCCGGGGCTGCTCTCCTACGCGTCCATCGGGCCGGGCACCGTGACGCATCTGGCCATGGAGGAGCTGAAGGATCGCCTTGGCCTCACCATCGTCCACGTCCCTTATCGCGGCTTCCCGCCCGCGACGCTCGATCTCATCGGCGGCCGGGTTCAGGCGATGTTCAACGTCCCCTCCGCCGCGCTTGAACACATCCGGAGCGGCGCGCTCGTGGCCATCGCGCAGAGCGGCGAGGCCAGGCTGCCGACGCTGCCGGATGTCCCGACGCTGGAGGAGGTTGGCCTGCCCGGCACGAGCTTCTTCGGCTGGACCGGCATCGTCGCGCCGGCCGGCTTCCCGCCCGAGGCTGCCGAGCGGCTGGCGGCCGTGGCGCGCGATGCGCTCGCGCGCGATCCCGCCGCGCGGGGTGGCCTTGATGTGGCAGGCATGGAGATCCTCGGCACGCCACCCGCCGTGCTCGCGCGGCTCCAGGCGACCGAGGCCGCGCGGTGGAACGCCGTGATCGCGCGGCTCGGCCTGCGCGCGACCGATTGAGCGGCGGCCGGCCGAGGCGAGGGCCTCGGCCGGGCCGCGCCCTCAGAACGCCAGCGGCACTGCGCGCGTCACCAGCGGCAGCGCGCGCACCTGCGCGAGGACCGCATCCGGCATCGGCGCATCGAGCCCGACCAGGCAGATCGCGTCGCCGCCCGGCTTGTCGCGGCCGAGATGGAAGGTGGCGATGTTGATCCCGGCCTCGGCCAGCGTGGTGCCCAACCGGCCGATGAAGCCCGGCTTGTCCTGGTTCGTCACGTAGAGCATGTGCGGCGCGAAATCCGCCTCCACCGCGATGCCCTTGATCTCGACGAGGCGCGGCTTGCCGGTGCCGATCAGCGTGCCCGTCACCGCGCGGGTCCAGGCCGCGGTCACGATCGTCACGCGCAGCAGAGTCACGTAGTCGCCGCCGCGCTCATGGATCGTCTCCGCGACCTCGATCCCCCGCTCCTTCGCGAGCGCCGGCGCGTTCACCATGTTGACCGAGCCCATCATCGGCGCGAGCACGCCGGCGAGGGCCGCCGCCGTCAGCGGCCGGCGGTTCAGCTCCGCCGCCGCGCCCTCGTATTCCACGCGGATCGCCTGGATCGCATCGCCCTGGCTCGCGGTGAGCTGCCCGGCCATGGAGCCCAGCAGCCGCGCGAGTTCCATATAGGGCTTGAGGCGCGGCGCCTCCTCCGCGCTGACGCTCGGCATGTTGATGGCGTTGGCGACGGCGCCGGTCAGCAGGAAGTCGGACATCTGCTCCGCGACCTGCAGCGCGACATTCTCCTGCGCCTCGGTCGTCGCCGCGCCGAGATGCGGCGTGCAGACCACGTTCTCCAGCGCGAAGAGCGGGCTTTCGGTGGCGGGCTCCGTCTCGAACACGTCAAGGGCGGCGCCCGCGAGATGGCCGGATTGCAGCGCCTCCGCCAGGGCCTGCTCATCCACCAGCCCGCCGCGCGCGCAGTTGATGAGGCGCGCGCCCTTCTTCATGGCGAAGATGCGCTCGCGGGACAGGATGTTCTTCGTCTGCTCGGTATAGGGCGCGTGGATGGTGATGATGTCGGCACGCGGGATCAGCGCGTCCAGCTCCACCTTCTCCACGCCGAGCTCCAGCGCGCGCTTCTCCGACAGGAAGGGATCGAAGGCGATCACCTTCATGTGCAGGCCGGTCGCGCGGTTGGCGACGATCGAGCCGATGTTGCCAGCGCCGATCAGCCCGAGCGTCTTGCCGGAGAGCTCGACGCCCATGAAGCGGTTCTTCTCCCACTTGCCGGCCTTGGTGGAGACGCTGGCCTCGGGGATCTGCCGGGCGAGCGCGAACATCATCGCGATCGCGTGCTCGGCCGTCGTGATGGCGTTGCCGAAGGGCGTGTTCATCACCACCACGCCGAGCCTGGTCGCGGTGGTGACGTCCACATTGTCCACGCCGATGCCGGCGCGGCCGACCACGCGGAGCCGCGGCGCGGCCTCCATCAGCTCGCGCGTCACCTTGGTGGCGCTGCGCACCGCGAGCCCATCATAGCCGCCGATGATTTCCCGGATCTCGGCGGGCTTGAGGCCCGGCTTGAAATCCACCTCGATGCCGCGGTCCCGGAAGATCTGGACGGCGGCAGGCGAGAGCTTGTCGGAGATGAGGACGCGCGGCATCAGGCGGCAACCTTTCCGAACTCGGCCTCGACCTGGGCGAAGGCCCAATCCAGCCAGGGCAGCAGCGCCTTGATGTCGGAGGTCTCCACGGTGGCGCCGCCCCAGATGCGCAAGCCCGGCGGCGCATCGCGATAGGCGGCCGCGTCGAGCGCCACGCCTTCCTTCTCCAGCAGCCCGGCGATCTTCTTCGCCGCCGCCGCCTGCGCCTCGGCCCCCATCACGGTGAACCAGGGCGCGGTGATGGTCAGGCAGATCGAGGTGCAGGACCGCGTCGCGGGGTCCTCGGCCAGGAAGTCGAAGCCCGGCTTCGTCGCGACCCATCGCGCGACGGCGGCGAGGTTCGCCTCCGACCGCGCGACCAGCCCCTTCAGCCCGCCGATCCCCTCGGCCCAGCGCAGCCCGTCCAGCGCATCCTCGACGCAGAGCATGGAGGGCGTGTTGATCGTCTCGCCCTTGAAGATGCCCTCGTTGAGCTTGCCGCCCTTGGTCATGCGGAAGATCTTCGGCATCGGCCAGGGCGGGCTGTGGCTCTCAAGCCGCGCCACCGCGCGCGGCGACAGCGCCAGCATCCCGTGCGCCGCCTCGCCGCCCAGCACCTTCTGCCAGGACCAGGTCACGACATCGAGCCGGTCCCAGGGCAGCTCCATCGCGAAGGCGGCCGAGGTCGCGTCGCAGATCGCCAGCCCCTCGCGCTGCGCCGGGATGAAGTCGGCATTCGGCAGCCGCACGCCGGAGGTCGTGCCGTTCCACACGAACACCACGTCGCGGTTGGCGGCATCCACCTGCGCGAGATCCGGCAGCCGGCCATAGGGCGCCTCGACCACGCGCGCATCGGTCAGGCGAAGCTGCTTCACCACATCCGTCGCCCAGTCCTTCGAGAAGGATTCCCAGGCCAGGATGTCCACCCCGCGGGCGCCGAGCAGCGACCACAGCGCCATCTCCACCGCCCCGGTATCCGAGGCCGGCACGATGCCGAGCCGCCAATCCGCCGGCATGCCGAGGATCGCCTTCGAGCGTTCGATCACCTCGGCGAGCTTCGCCTTGGGATCCTTGGCGCGATGGCTGCGGCCGAGCAGCGCGCCTTCCAGCGCGGCGAGCGACCAGCCGGGGCGCTTCGCACAGGGACCGGAGGAGAAAAGGGGGTTCGCCGGGCGGATGCCCGGCGTAGGGATGGCGTTTGCCATGATGGTGCTCCCTTCCAGAAGCGGATGCGCCCCGGTGGGGGGGCGTGGCCCGGGCGGAGGGTTACGCCGCGGGGCCCCGGGTGATCAAGCCCGGATCGCGAGCCGCGTGATCATGGCGAGCGGATCGGCCTGCTCCGTGGCCGCGGCCTCGGCGGCCTTGCACGCGGCGGCGATCAGGTAGCGTTCGGCGAGCTTGCGCACGGCGCGGTCGTCCTGCAGGGCTTCGAGCTTCAGCC
>VFQR01001940.1_pt1 | contig 14212 bp, 7 predicted proteins | sample 3512321 | NCBI WGS metagenome assembly VFQR01 (sample SAMN10412374, study PRJNA504923) | tailings metagenome | isolation source: Relicate 3 Philex TSF1 revegetated site | place: Philippines: Tuba, Benguet | collected 2017-08-29
TGCAGGCCTTGGCACAGGCGGCCAGGAAGCCCTGCCAGGACAGCGACTTGTAGGCCACGCCCGTGACGATCAGCGCCCAGCACACGGCCGTGGCGGCCGACTCGGTGGCCGTGAACACGCCGCTCAGGATGCCGCCCAGGATGATGACGATGACCAGCAGGCCTGGCAGCGCCGCGACGAAGGCCGAGAACACCGCGCCCCAGCCCGGGAAGGCACCGTTCGTCGGGTAGCCGCGCTTGACCGCCACGCCATACGCGGCCACCAGGTTGGCCGCCGTCAACAGCACCGCCGGCAGCAGCGCGGCCAGGATGAGGTTGAACACGCTCACCGCTGCGATGCCCGCGGTGGCCAGCACGTAGATGATGAGGTTGTGCGAGGTGGGCATCAGCGCGCCGACCAGCGCGGCGTGGGTGGTGACGTTGACCGCGTAGTCGGCGTCATAGCCCTGGCGCTTCATCAGCGGGATCATCACCGAGCCCATGGCCGACACGTCGGCCAGCGGCGAACCCGCCACGCCACCGAACAGCGTGCAGCCGACCACGTTGCTCATGCCCAGCCCGCCGCGCACGTGGCCCACCAGCCGGTTGGCGAACACCACGATGCGCTCCGCGATGCCGCCGTGCAGCATCAACTCGCCCGCAAAGATGAAGAACGGGATGGCCAGGAAGCTGAACACCTGCATGCCGCCCACCATCTTCTGAAAGACGATGGCCATCGGCAGGTCGGCCGCGAACGCCGTGGCCACCGACGACAGCCCGATGGCAAAGGCGACCGGCACGCCCAGCAACAGCAGCAGCACGAAGCTGCCGCACATGACCCAAAGTTCCATGCCTTCCATCACTCAGGCGCTCCTCAAATTCAAAAACGCCACAGAGACGCAGAGACACAGAGAGCATCGGTTTCCTCTGGGTCTCTGTGCCTCTGTGGCTGTGTTCTTCGGCCGGCGTGCTGCAAGCAGGCTCATGTCAGACCCCTGCTTCCTGCACGGACTCTCCGCGCCACAGTGCGATGAGGTGCTCGATGCAGAACAGCACGATGAGGCCGCCGGCAATCACCAGCGGCAGGTAGTCCAGCCCTTCGGGCACGCCGAGCATGGGCTTGGGCTCGTCCCACTTCAGCGTGAGCCATTCCCAGCCAGCCAGGCCCAGCAGCACGGCAAAGGCCATCACGCACAGGTGGATGAGCGCCTCGGCCACGCGCTGGGCTGCGCGCGGCAGCAGCGCGACGATGGACTCCATGCCCAGGTGCCCGGCATCGCGCACGCCCACGGCCACGGCCAGCGCGGTGATGTAGAGCACCAGCAGCAGGGCCACGGGCTCGGTCCAGGTGGGAGAGTCGTTCAGCAGATAGCGGCCGAGCACCTGCCACTGCACGCAGATGACGAGCGCGACCAGGCCGAGCACGGCAGCGCGCAGAGACCAGCGGGAGACCGACGCGCAGAAACGGGTGTAAGACTTCAAGACGTGGTCTCCATCAACGCTGGGGATTTTTGTATCGGGCCGAGCGCCGGGCCGCCCCAAGCCGGCCCGTCGTGGCGATGTGCTTGCCGGTCGAGCCGGCAAGCATCGCCGCCCCCTAGGGGGGCCGACCAACGTACCCGTTGGGCGAGGGGCTTCATTTCGTGTCTTGAATCGATTTCACCAGCGCCTGCAGGTCCGGCGTGTTCACGAACCTGGCCAGCACCGGCTGCACCGCCTGGCGGAAGGCCTCGCGGTCGGGCTGGATGATCTCGGCGCCCGCGGCCTTGACCGTCGCCAGGGACTTGGCTTCCTGCGCGTCCCAGCGTTCGCGCTGCACCACCACCGAGGCCCTGGCGGCCTCGCGCAGTTGCGCCTGCTGCTCGGGCTTGAGCTTGTCCCAGACCTTCTTGCTGATGAACAGCGCGTCAGGCGTCATCGCATGCTCGGTGCGGCTGTAGAACTTGGCCGCCTCGAAATGGCGGAAGCCCTCGTAGCTGGGCACGTTGTTCTCGGCGGCGTCGATCAGGCTCGTCTTCAGGCCTGTGTAGACCTCGCCGATGGGCATGGGCGACGGGTTGGCGCCCAACGCGTTCATGGCGGCCACCCAGAGGTCGGTCTGCTGCACGCGGATCTTCAGGCCCTTCATGTCGGCCAGCGTCTTGACCGGCTTGCGGGCATAGATGGAGCGGGCGCCGGAGTCGTACAGCGCCAGGCCCACCATGCCCTGGTGCTCGCAGGCCTTCAGGATCTCGGCGCCGGGGGCGCCGTCGAAGGCGCGGCGCATGTGGGCGGTGTCGCGGAACAGGAAGGGCAGGGCAGGCACCAGCGTCTTGGGGCACATGGCCGTGAGCTGCCCGAGGTTGACGCGCGTCATGGCCAGTGCGCCGAGCTTGACCTGGTCGACCGTCTCCTTCTCGCTGCCCAGTGCACCCTTGTTGAACACCTTGACCTTGAGCGTGCCGCCGCTGCTCTTGGCGAGCACCTGGCCGAGGTGCTTCACCGCGACCACGGTGGGGTAGTCGTCGCTGTTGTGCACGTCAGCGGACTTCAGCTCCAGGGCCTGCGCAGCCGGCAAGGCCAGCAGGGCAGCGAGGGTGGTCAGGTGTTTCAAGGGGGTCTCCTAGTCGAGCGCGTGGTAGCGCAGGTTCGAGAAGCGGGCTTCGCCGCGGCCCGCCGCATAGACGGCCGGGCGCAGGCTGGCGAAGCCGCCTGCCGTGTTGTGGTGGTAGCCGGACACGTCCATCTGCACCGGGAACTTGACCCAGGGCTGGCTCGCGTCTGCGCGGCTGAACAGGGTGAGCACATGCCGCACGCAGCGCAGCTTCAGCTGCATCCGGGTGCCGAGGCCCGCGGGTTTGGGCACGGCGCGGATGTCCTGCCCATAGCGATGCAGCTGGAAGCTCCGGGCATTCACGCCCATGCCGGCGTACAGGCGCGGGCTGTAGAACATCACGAGGCCGGCCTGCACGCCGTCATCGATGGCCAGGTCCAGTGTCAGCTCGAAGGCCGGGTCGCCCTGGATGAAGCCCAGTGGCGGGCTGTCGCCAGGGCCCTTGGCGCCCGTGGCGAGCAGATGCAGCTGGCCGTCGGCCACACGCACCCGGCCGCGCTGCCCGCTGCCGCTCAGGAACTGCCAGTGGGGCTTGAGCGTCGCGCCGTCGAAGGCGTCGGACAGCGGCTGCCCGTGCGGCAGCGCCTGGCCGCCGCGGGGCTTGGGGAGCGGCGCGCCGTCGTCGGCGTCGACATGGAACCAGCCGTCGCTGCCGAAGCGCGCCGGCACGAGCAGCATCTGCCGCCCAAGCGTGTGAAAGCTGTTCTCGTAGCCGTGATACAGCATCCACCAGTCACCGGCCGGCCCCTGCACCAGGCTGCCATGGCCGCGGGACCACCAGCGCTCGCGGGTGGAGCGGGTGCGCATCAGCGGGTTGTGAGGAGCGTTCTCCCAGGGGCCGGCGAGGCTGCGGCTGCGCGCGGCGATCACCATATGCCCGGTCGGCGGGCCGGCGGTGCCGCCCACCGCCAGCAGCATGTGCCACCAGCCGCCGTGGTGCAGCATCTTCGGGCCCTCGGGCGAGAAGCTCTCGACGTCCCAGTCGTCGGGGTAGCGCCAGGGGTCGTAGACATGCTCGATCGGGCCGGCCACGCGCAGGCCGTCAGCGCTCAGCCGCACCCGGTCGCCGCCCGACAGGAAGAGCCAGCGCTCGCCGTTGTCGTCGACCACATGGGTCGGGTCGATATGGCGCGGCAGGCCCAGCGGTTGCGGTGTGGACCACGGGCCCTCGATGCGCTCGGCCCAGCTCACCAGGATGTCGTTGGGCGACGCCTTCACCGGCAGGTAGAGGAAGTAGCGGCCTTGGTGCTTGCACAGGTCGGGTGCCCAGACGCTGCCCACGGCCTCGTGCAGGGCGGGGCCGATGGGTTGCCAGTTGACGAGGTCGCGCGAACGCCAGATGAGCAGGCCGGGCACCGCTTCGAAGCTGGAGTGGGTGAGGTAGTAGTCGTCACCGTCCTTCAGCACCGTCGGGTCCGGCCGGTCGCCCGACAGCACGGGGTTGAGGTAGCGGCCGTCGCCCATGTCGGCCTTGCGCTGCCCCTCGGTGCCCTGCGGCCAGGGGGTGCAGGGCGGCAGATAGGGCAGGCCGGGCGCCGCAGCACAGTCGGCGGCAGCCCGTGCCGAGGCCGGCAGGCTCAGTGCGCCCGCGAAGGCGAGCAGGTGCCGGCGGGCCAGGCTCATTTCGAGACTTGCGTGAAGAGCGACATCCAGCCGGCCTTGGGGCTCATGTCGGCCAGGTTCCAGTCGGCCTCGACGAAGGCGCGCTGTGTGGCCTTGCGGCGCGGCAGGCCTTCGGGGTTGTTCTCGGTCTCGTCGTTGATGAGCTGGCCGCGGTCTTCGGCGATGTCGGAGAGCTGCTTGAAGTCCAGCGGGTCGCGCGCCCAGGGCCGTGCGCCGGCATACAGCGGCAGCAGCCGCTCCACGTCGCGCGGTGCCAGCCAGCTCAAGCCGGGCGGCAGGTAGGGGTCACGCGCCGGGATGATCTGCGCCGGGCTGCTGGTGTAGCGGCCCGTGAGCGGCAGCGGGTTGCCCTGGCGGTCCAGCGCGAGGTTGTCCTGCTCGAAGAGCTGCACATCGCCCACGCCGCCCAGCGTGAACAGCGGCAGGTTGCGCTCGGTGCCGGGGCCGGCGCGGTAGACGTTGCCGGCCAGCGTGATCTTGCCGGTCTGGTAGGGGCGGCCCAGCCATTCGTGGGCGATCAGGTTGTAGTGCACCGCCCGCCAGCCGGGGTTGTAGATCAGGTTGTTGACCATGGCACCCCACACGCCGCCCTTGAAGAGCGCGTTGCGCTCGCGGTTGGAGGCGTAGACGTTGCCCAGCAGCAGCACTTGCGTGACGTTGTCGTGGATCAGCGAGCCCTTGCTGTGCTCGCCCTTCAGGTGCACTGCCTCGCCGAGGCCCTCGTAGACGAGGTTGTGGCTGAAGGTGATGGCGTGCGAGGTGGCGGCGCGCCAGTCGTCGGGCGTGGCGCCCTCGAAGCGCTTGCCGCTGGCCGAGAGGTTTTCGTCCGTCGCCCAGGAGAAGGTGCAGTGGTCTACGATGACGCGCTCGGCCCCGGTGCCGGTGGAGAAGGCGTCGTGGTCGTTGCCGCTGCGCTTGGGCCGGCCATAGGCGCCGGGCCGGATGGTGAGGTGCTGCAGGATCACGTCCTTGGCGAACACCTCCAGCTCGCCCTTCACCAGCGTGATGCCGGGGTCGGGCGCGGTCTGGCCGGCGATGGTGACCCGGCCTTCGCGCAGGGGCCAGCTCTTGCCGCCGAGGTCGATGACGCCGCCCACCTCGAACACGATGATGCGCGGGCCCGGCGTGTCCAGCGCCGCCTTGAGGCTGCCGGGGCCATCGGACGCGAGCGTCGTCACGCGCAGGATCTTGCCGCCCTGGCCGCCAGTGGTCTGTGCCCAGCCGGCATGCACGTAGGTCGCGGGATGCAGCGGCGCGGTGTTGACCTGCGCGTGGCAGGCGCCGGCCAGCAGGGCCAGGGTCCAGAGAAGGCGCATGGGGAGGGTCCGGTTCAGGCGAGCAGGTCTTGCATGGCGTCGCGCGGGATGAGGGCGCCCGGATGCTGGATGACGCGCGCAGCCAGCCGGTTGCCGAATGCGGCTGCCTCGGCCGCGGCCGCGCCCCGCAGGCGCTGGCTCAGGTAGCCGGCGGCAAAGGAGTCACCCGCCGCGGTGGTGTCCACCACGCGGGCCACGGGCTCGGTGGCCACCTCGTGCCAGACGGCGTCACCGCCGATCAGCGTGGGCAGGGCGCCGCGCTTGATGGCAACTTCCTCCACCGGCAGCGCCTGGGCCGCGCCGACGGCGGCTTCCAGCGACGGCAGGCCGTGCAGGGCCTGGTGGTCGTCAGCCGTGATCAGGGCCACGCTGGCCGTGGCGAAGGCGCGCCCGTACCAGTACCGAGCGTCGGCCACCGACTCCCACAGCCGCGGGCGGTAGTTGTTGTCGAAGGCCACGAGCTTGCCGGCCGCGCGCATGCGCGCCATCAGCGCCAACACGCGTTCACGGCCCGAGGGCGGCAGGATGGCCAGGCTGATGCCTGACAGGTAGAGCGCGTCCAGCGCATCGGCCTGCTCCTCCAGCGCGGTGCTGGCGGTCTCGAAATACGACCTCGCCGCGGCCTGGCCGCGCCAGTAGTGGAAGCGCCGTTCGCCACCCGCGTCCAGCTCGATGAGGTAGAGCCCGGGCAGGCGGCCCGGCAGGCGCTGCACCAGGCCGGTCTGCACGCCTTCGGCAGCCCAGCGATCCAGCATGCCGCCACTCAGGCTGTCGTCACCCAGCGCGGTGGCGTAGTGCACGCGCAGCGCCGGGCCGCCGCAGCGGGCGAGGTAGACGGCCGTGTTCAGGGTGTCGCCGCCGAAGGTCTGGCGCAGCTGGCCAAAGGCCTGGCCCTGCAGTTCGAGCATGCATTCGCCCAGGGCGGCGATGGACACGGGGCGGTGGGCGGCGCCAGGGGAGAGAGTCACGAGATCAGAAAATGAAACAGCGGTTCAAATAAGATAACTCAGCTGGTTCATTCCGATCACATGGTTTACCCCGCGTCGGGTGCGGGCGCCGGCCAACGCTCAAGGCGTTGCGCGCCGCGCGCCGGGGCGCGGGTCAGAAGCTGCTGCCGAGGGACACCCAGGCCTGCCGGCCGCGCGCCTGGGGGTCGGCGCCGCGGTGGCCGTCCCGCCAGGCCAGGGTCGCCTCGCAGAACACGCCGCCCTGGCTGTAGCGCGTGCCGATGCCGCCGCCCGCCCGGCGTTCCTGCCGCGGCCCGCCCAGCCAGGGTCGGGCATTGACCGTCACCGCACCGGCGTCCACGAAGGCAAACGGGGCCCAGGCGCCGTGGGCGTGCCGCAGTTCCCATTGGGTGAGCCAGCCACGGTCGCCACTGGCGTCGCCGCTGGGCGCAGCACGCACGCCGCTGGCGCCCCCGAGCGACAGCTTCTCGGAAGCGTCCAGGTTCTGCCGGGCCCACTGCACGGTGGCCCGCGCATGCAGGCTCCAGGCCGGCGCAAGGGCTTGCAGCCGCGCCAGGGCGAGCGTGGTCTTGCTGTAATGGCCGGCGGTGCCGGCCGTGGCGGCGTCCATCGCGGCGGCGGTGGCGTCCAGCCGCAGGCGGCCGGGCGTGTGGGTGAGGCTGCCGTAGGTGAGGCCGCCACCGCCCCAGCCGTCACGGGCATCGAAGCTCAAGGTCAGCGGCAGGCTGCGGCTGGTCTTGTCGGTCGGCTGACCTGCCTGGCTCGGGCGGTCCTGCAGCGCGCGGTGCTGCCAGCTGCCCGCCAGCGACAGGTTGGCTTGGGACGAGCGCAGCAGCGGGTACGAGAGCCCGACGCTTGTGACGGCGGCCGTGCCGCTGGCGCCCAGCGTGGCGAACTCCTGGCCCAGGGTGTAGGCCATGCGCGCGGCGCTGAGCTCGGCGCGCAGGCCCGAGCCACCCAGCGGGCGGCTGTAGCCCAGATGGCCGAACCACAGCGAGCGCTCGGTGCGCTGCAGCCGCGCGCTGATCTGGTCGCCCAACGTGAGGGCGCTGTCGGCGTCCAGCGCGGCATTGACGCGGCCGCGGCCGGTGTAGCGGCTGCCGTGGTTGTCCAGGCTCAAGCTGGCGCGCCAGGGCGCGGTGCGCTCGACGGCCACGTTCAGATCGCCGGTGCCCACGGCCTGGCCTGGGCGCAGCACGGGCGTGACGCGCACGCCCGGCTGGTCGCCCAGCACGAGCACCGCGTGTTCCAGCCGGGCGCTGTCGATCACCTGGCCGGGCGCCAGCGCGGCGAGAAAGGCTTGCGCGGCCGTGGCCAGCGCGTCGTCACCCGTGGCGCGCACCACGCCGAAGCGGCCTTCGATGATGTCGATGCGCAGCGTGCCGCCGGTCATCTTCTGCGCAGGGATGAGCGCCCGGGCGAAGGGATAGCCACGGGCGCGGTAATGCGCCGTGATGCGATCCGCCAGCCCGCGCAGCCCGGCGAGGTCGAAAGCCTGGCCCCGTACTTCGCCCAGCGCCGCGAACAACTCAGCCTCGGTGAACACGCTGTGGCCGCTGAATTGCACGGCCGCCAGCGTGACCTGGGGCCCGCCCTCGGCCGGGCCGGCAGCACGCGTGGGCAGCGGCGCGTCCAGCCGGAGTGCAGGCGCGGCACGCGACGGGCGCGGGGCGGGCGGTTGCTGGAGCTCCGGCGTGGCGGTGTCCGGCGGCGTGGCCGTCTGCGCCTGGGCCAGCGCCGCCGTGGCGCAGCCCAGCAGGCTGGCCAGGAGGGTGACGGCGCCGTTCATCGCGCGGCCTCGGCCGGTTCGTCGGCCTGTGCCGTTGCGAGGCCCAGGTTGATGCCGCCACGCAGCACCGTGACGCGCGAGAGCGCATCGCCCCGCGGGCTGCCCGGCAGGGCGGTGGAGGGCGGCGGGTCGCCTCGGCTTGTTCCAGCTGTGCTGAATGTGCCGGCGGGTGACGTCGCCGCCGACACCGCAGCTGCCGCGCTGCCCAGCGACGCCACGGCCGCGTTGTAGGCCGCGCTCTCGCGGATGGTCAGCAGGCCGTTCTGCGCGGTGATCAGGTAGTTGCCGTTGGCCAGGCCACTGGCGTCGATGGTGTAGCGACCGACGTTCTCGCCCGGGGCGCGCTTGAGGCTGCCGCTGAGTGCGTCGCCGCTCACCAGGCTGCCGGTGGTGACGGTGTAGGTCAGTGCGGGGTCGGCATTGCCATAGGTCTTGCCCTGGTCATCCGCGGTCACGGTGATCGGGCGCGGCGTGATGCTCAGGCTGCCGTTGCGTGACGTGACGGTGTAGTTGGGGTTGCTCAAGCCGCTGGCATCCAGGACGTAGAGCCCCACGTTCTCGCCAGCAGCGCGCGTCACGCGGCCGGTGAGCTGATCGGTGCCGACCAGGCTGCCGCCGGTCACGGCGTAGGTGAAGCCGGGGTCGGCGTTGCCGTACACCTTGGTCTGGTCGCTGGCCGTGACGGTGATGGGCCGGGGGTCGATGGCCAGGGTGCCGTTGCGCACCGTGACCAAGTAGTTGCCGTTGCCCAGGGCGCTGCCATCGATGGTGTAGCGGCCCGCGTTCTCGCCCGGGGTGCGCGTGAGGCTGCCGCTGAGCTGGTCGTTGCCCACGAGGCTGCCGCTGCTCACGGTGTAGCCCCAGGCGGGGTCGGCGTTGCCGTAGGTCTTGGCGGCGTCGTTGACGGTGACGGTCAGCGGGCGCGGGCTGATGGTCAGCGTGCCGTTTTGTGAGGTGACGAGGTAGTTCGGATTGGCCAGGCTGCTCGCGTCGATGAGGTAGTGGCCGACGTTCTCGCCGGCAGCGCGCGAGAGCGTGCCGCTGAGGCGGTCACCCGCGACGAGGCTGCCTTGGCTGATGCGGTAGCTCAGGGCCGGGTCGCTGGCGCCGTAGACCTTGTCGAGGCTGTCTGCCGTGACGGTGATCGGCCGCGGCGAGATGCTGAGGCTGCCGCTCTGCGCCGTGATCAGGTAGTTGCTGTTGGACAGTCCGCCGGCGTCGATGGTGTAGCGGCCCACTTGCTCGCCGGCGCTGCGCGTCAGGCTGCCGTAGAGCAGGTCGCCCGCCACCAGGCTGCCGGTGGTGATGCGGTAGGTCAGCGCCGGGTCGGCGTCGCCGTAGACCTTGCCCAGGTCATTGGCCGTGACGGTGATGGGCCGGGGCGTGACCGTCCAGGTGGCGGCGGCGCCAGCCCGCAGCGTGTAGCTGCTGTTGCCCAGCGTGACGCCGCTGCCGTAGCTCAGGCTGTAGCTGCCCGCGCCCGAGTTGGCCGAGGGCACTGCGCCTGACCAGATGACGCTGCCACCGGGCGAGGCATCGGTCACCAGGCTGCCCCCGCTGCTGCTGGTGTAGAGGCCGTAGGTCAGCGTGGGGGCGTTGCCGTAGACGCTGCTGCCCGAGATGAGCCGCAGGTAGATCGGCGTGGCGAAGCTCGCGTCCGGGTAGAAGGCCACCAGCACGGGGTAGCCGCTGTTGATGCCTGACGCCAAGCCCCAGTTGCTGCTCGACCAGCCGGCCCCCGTGAAGGTGCTGGCGGTCTTCATCTGGGTCGTCGTGCGGCCGGTGCCGCCGGCCGAGGTGCTGCGGCCGGTGGTGCTGGTGTCCCAGAAGCTGTTGCTGACGGTGCCGGCCGTGCGCTGGTAGACCAGCCCGCCGCCACCCGACGTGCTGATCAGGCCGGTGGCATAGGTGTTGGTGACCGTGCCGCCGCTCATGGCGCCGATCAGGCCGCCCACGTAGTTGAGCGACCCGTTGCCGAAGCCGCCGCTGGTGAGCGCATTCGTGGCGTAGGCGTTGCTGACCGAGCCGCCGGTCATGCGGCCAACCAGTCCGCCGAGATAGACATAGCGGCCACTGGCCGTGAGCGCGCCGGTGGCATAGGCCCGGGTGATGGTGCCGCTGTTGGTGCCCGCAATGCCGCCGGCGTAGGTGCCCCAGTTGGCGGAGCTGATGGTCGCGGACGAGGTGCTGCTGTCGATGCTGCCGGTGTTGATGCCCACCAGGCCGCCCATGGCGTTGTAGTCGGGCCCGCCGTTGTTGAGTTGGCCGGTGCTGTACACGTTGCGCAGCGTGCCGGCGTTGCCGCCCGCGACTGCGCCGATCGGGATCAGGTAGGTGTTGTCGTTGTAGCCCGCCTTGGCCACGTAGATGTTGGTCACGCCCAGGTTGCGCACCACGCCTGCGGCGCCGATCTGACCGAACAGGCCGGTGTGGAAGAGCCCGTAGCCCTGGTAGAGCCCATCGACTCGGTGGCCCAGGCCTTCGAAGGTGCCGGTGAAGGGCGTGGCGGTGCTGCCGAGGGACGTGAAGCCGGTGTAGCCCGAGCCGCCCGGGCTGGTGGCGAAGTTCCAGTTGGCGCTGCTGCTGGCGTCGATGTCGGCCCCCAGCGCGTAGTTGCCGGCCAGGCCCCCATTGATGCCCTGCAGGTCAGTGGTGCTGGTGCTGCCCACGCTGCCCAGGCTGGTGATGACGGTGTAGGTCGTGACCGCGCCGTCGCTGCCGAGCCGCGTGGTGAAGTTGGGCCCGGCGCGCAGGCTGATGGGCGCATTGACGGCATAGCTGGCCGTGTTGCCGGCCGCCACCGCGCCCTGGCCGTACTGCAGGGCCAGCCCGCCATTCGCGCCGGTGGCGGTGATGGCCTGGTTGATGGTGATGTTGCGGTGGGCGCTGAGCGTCAGGGTGGTGTTGGCGCTCCACTGGATGGCGGCATTGACGGTGATGTCGCCATCGCTGCCGCTCTCGCCCGCCGCGGTGCTGGGCGTGTTGTTGCCGCTGGTGGTCAGCGTCACATGGCCCGAGGCCAGGGCGTTTTGCACCGTGCCGGCCAGGCTGGCGTCGATGTTGAGGTTGACCGGGTCCACCAGCCATTGCGCTGCAGTCACCGTGGTGCCGGCCGGCATGGCGAGCACCTGGCCCGAGGTCTCCACGAAGCCGCCGGGCGCGCGCAGGCTGCCGCCGGCCTGCAGGGTGCCGTCGTGGGCGAAGAGGATGATCTCGCCGCGCTCGCCTGTGGCGAGGGACTCCGCCTGCGTCACGCCGGTGTGGTTGATCACGCTGCGTGTGAGATCGCCCGCGGCGCGTGACGTCAGCAGCACCTGGCCGCCGTCCGCACGGATCACGCCGCCGTTGGCGATCCAGGTCTCGACCGCGCCGCGGTCGACGCTGAGCTTCACCGGCCCGCCCAGGTCCAGGGTCACCTGGCTGCCTGCGCCCATCAAGACCTGGCCCTTGGGCGCTGCAACGCTGCCACTGTTGTCGATGCGCGCCGAAATCAGCGCCACCGCGCAGCCCTCGGCGGCCTGCAGGCTGCCCTGGTTGACGATGGCCGGGCTGGCGACGGTGGTGGCGGTGGGGCCGGTGAAGGTGGTGCGGCCCGCGCCGTCGTCAGCGCTCAGCGCGAGCGTCGACGCGACCAGGGCGCCCACGTTCACCTGCGCCGTGGGGGTGAAGAGCACGCCGTTGGGGTTGATCAGGAAGACCTGGCCATTGGCCTTCAGCGCGCCCTGAATCGTTGAGACATCGGGCCCAATGACGCGGTTGAAGGCCACCGCGCTGCGCGACGGCTGCACGAACTGCACCGTGTAGCCGCGGCCGATGTCGAACTGCTGCCAGTCGGTGGCCAGCCGGGCGCTGGTCTGGGTGATGGTCATCGTCTGCCCGGCCTGCGTGATGCTGGCGCTGCCGGCGGTCACCTGCCCTCCCGTGGGCAGCGCGCCGGCCGCCCATGTGGCCGTCGACAACATCGCCAGCACGGCGGCGGCCACGGCGCGCAAGCCCTGACCCTGGTGGGCGAACGCATGCAGCAGGGCAGGGTGGCCCATGCGGGGAATCGTGCGGGGGAAGTCAGGAGCTTGGACGGGGCGGAGGGCGGTCATGGCCGAGGGCGCAGGCATGGGTTCGAAAGTGTTCCGAAATGTTGCCATCCGGCCTGCCCGCGCTCTCGGTGCAAGGCGGCCTGCGCCGGTGGTTTTCGGCATCCGGTCGATGTGCGTGGTGCTGCGCCTTCGTCCAGAATCCCGGGCATCGTGCTTCGGGCCGCCCAACGCAGGCGGGCCATGCCGGGAGGAACCATGACATTCAGAACCATCGCCAGCGCCGCGCTGCTGGCCGTCTTCACCGCAGGCAGCGCCTGGGCGGATTGCCATCTGGGCCACGTCGAGATGCCGGTGCGCATCGTCAACCAGCGTCCGGTGGCCACGCTCAAGCTCAACGGCGTGGAGGTGCCCATGCTGGTGGACAGCGGGGCTTTCTTCAGCTTCCTGCAGCCTTCAACCGCGGCCCAGCTCGGCTTGAAGCTGACCCGATTGCCCGACCACATCCAGGTCACCGGCTACACCGGCGCGATCGAATCCAAGCTCACGCGGGTGGAGAAGGTCGGCCTGCAGGGATCGACGCTGCAAAACGTGGACTTCATCGTCGGTGGCAATGAGCTCGGCTCGGGCATCCAGGGCGTGCTGGGTCGCAACTTCCTGTCGATGGCCGACACGGAGTACGACCTGGGCCACGGCGTGTTGCGGCTGGTCTTCCCGAAGGGCGATTGCGAGAAGGTGAACCTGGCCCACTGGGCGGGCGACGCGCCCGTCATCGAAGCCGAGCTGCGCAACAACCACCGCGAGGGCAACACCGACATCCGCGTGCCGGTGCGGGTCAACAACCGGTCGCTGGTGGCGGTGATGGACACCGGTGCGCCCTTCACGGCTCTCAAGCTGCGCTCGGCCCGCCGGGCCGGCGTGACGGACGCGATGCTGACGCCGGTCGGGCGTGTCGGCGGCGCGGGCGAGGGGCGGGTGCAGTCCTGGCGTGCGTCGATTGCCGCGTTCGAGTTCGGTGGCGAGAAGATCTCCAACAACGAGTTCCAGGTGGACGACACCGACCATTTCGAGCAGGACATGCTCATCGGCCTCGACTACTTCCTGTCGCATCGCATCTATGTGTCGCGGCTGCAGCGCAAGGTGTATGCCACCTGGAACGGCGGGCCGGTGTTCGCGCGCGGCAATGCCGTCGGGGCCTATGACGAGCGGTATGCCGCCCGCCCCGCCGACCTCGCGGACGATGCCGAAGCCCTGGCCCGCCGTGGCGAGGCCCGTGCGGCCAAGGGCGACGCCGCGGGCGCCCTGGCCGACCTGAACCGCGCCATCGAGCTCGCGCCGAATGCCGCCATCAACCGGCTGGCCCGCGCCCGGGTGCTGCTGGAGCAGCGCGAGCGGGACAAGGCCGCGCCCGACCTGGACGAGGCCTTGCGCCTGCAACCGTCGCTGCACGAGGCGCGTGCCTTGCGCGTAGGCCTGCGCCTGCGGGCCGACGACAAGGCCGGTGCCCAGGCCGACCTGCAAGTGCTGGACGAGGCGCTGCCGGCATCGTCCCATCTGCGCGAGATCATGGCCGATCAGTACACCGTGCTGGGCATGGTGCCCCAGGCCCTGCGGCAGTGGGACCTGTGGGTGGCCTCGCACGGCAGCGATGTCCACCTGGCCCAGGTGCTCAACAGCCGCTGCTGGCTGCGGGCCCGGCTGAAGCTGGACCTCCCGCTGGCTCTGCAGGATTGCCGGATGGCCGTGCGGCTGGACGGCCAGGAAGCGTCCTACCGCGACAGCCTCGGCTGGGTGCAGCTGCAGGCCGGCGACCTGAGCGCCGCGGTGAAGGCCTTCGACGAGGCACTGGCCCTGCGGCCGGTGGCCTTCTCGCACTACGGCCGCGCGCTGGCCCGGCAGCGCCAGGGCGACGCC
>VFQR01001941.1_pt1 | contig 14210 bp, 11 predicted proteins | sample 3512321 | NCBI WGS metagenome assembly VFQR01 (sample SAMN10412374, study PRJNA504923) | tailings metagenome | isolation source: Relicate 3 Philex TSF1 revegetated site | place: Philippines: Tuba, Benguet | collected 2017-08-29
CGCGCGCGCGATTTCTCGAACGATGCGCGGCCCGCCCCCGATCTCCTGCGCCTCCTCGATCTCGTGGCGCTTGGCACTGTCGCGGATGTAGTGCCGCTGAAGGGTCTGAACCGTGCCTTCGTGCAGAAGGGGTTGCTGGCCCTCAAGGACCGCGACAATCCCGGCCTGCGTGCGCTGATGGATGCCGCACGGCTGAAGGGCCCACCGATGCCGTATCATCTTGGCTTTCTCCTCGGCCCGCGCATCAATGCCGGCGGCCGCATCGGCGACGCGACGCTGGGCACGAGACTGCTCGTCACCGAAGATCCGGCGGAAGCGGCAAAGATCGCCGCCGAACTCGACCGGCTGAACACCGAACGCCGCGATGTGGAGAAAGTGACACTCGAACAGGCGGAAGCCGAAGCGATCGCCGCCCTCGGCATCGAGGAACAGGGTGCGGTGGTGATCGCTTCAGGCGAGGGATGGCACCCGGGCGTCGTCGGGCTGGTCGCGGCGCGGTTGAAGGAAAGATTCAGCCGCCCGGCATTCGCGATTGCGATGCTCGGCAATTCCGGCACGGGTTCGGGCCGTTCCATTCCGGGTGTCGATCTCGGCCGCATCGTTCGCCGCGCGGTAGAAGAGGGTTTGCTCGTGAAGGGCGGCGGTCATGCGATGGCAGCGGGCCTGACGGTGGCGAAGGAAAAACTCGGCGCCGTGCGCGCCTATTTCGAGGCGCATCTGAAGGACGCGGTGGAGAAGGCGCGCGCGGAAGATCATCTTTCCATCGACGGCGCGCTGACGGCCGGTGGCGCAAATTCCGCGTTGTGGTCGATGCTGGAAAGTGCCGGTCCCTATGGGTCGGGCAATCCGGAGCCGGTGTTCGCGCTGCCGTCGCATCGCGTGACATTCGCGCAGCCGGCCGGCGGCGCGCATGTGCAACTTCGCTTGCGTTCCGGCGACGGCAAGGAAATCCGGGCGGTGGCGTTTCGCGCGCTCAACCGGCCGCTGGGTGATGCGCTGCTCGCCGCACGCGGGCAGGCGATCCATGTCGCGGGATGTCTCTCGCGCGACAGCTGGCAGGGGCAGGAGCGGATTGAAATGCGGGTGCTGGACGCGGCGACGCTGGAGCCGTAGCGCCTACACCCAGCGCACTTTCTTCCCGGCATGCGCGCCGTGCTTGAAGACATCGTCCCAGCGTTCGTCGAGCCGTTCGAGTGCCGCGGTGAGGGGAAGCACGGAAAGTTTTTCACCGTCGCGTTTCAGCAATCCGAAATGTTCGAGTTTTTCAAGCGCGTCTTCGGCCTCGAAATTCACCTCGATGCCGAACCACTGTTTGAGCCATGCTTCCACGCGGCGGTCGAGTTCGTCGCCGGTGAGCGGCTCCTTCGCGGTCAGCAGAAAATGATAGCCGAGCAACGCCTCGCGCCACTCCTGCTGCTCGGCGGAACCGACGATGTAATCGAAGATGCCGCCGTTATTCGCGATGTTGCGGAAATAAACGTTGTCGGCGACGGTCTTGTGGTGGCGCAATTCCTGCCGCTGGTAGCGCACCCATTGCTGGAAGAAAAACGCGCCAAGACCGACAAGGCCCGACAGCGCGCCGAAGGCCTTGCGGTGATCGTCGCCGGATACGGCACCCGTCAGGCCGAGATAAAACCCGAGCACGAGGAACAGCACCGTGAGCGTCGGCAAAATGTTGATGAGCAGCGGCACGCCGACCGCGACGGCCGGCACGCCGAGCATCACCTTGTCGCGCAGGTTGAGCACGATCCGCGCGTTCGGAAACAGCATGTGCAGGTCCGGTTCCGGAATATGCCGGAAGAACTTGATCAGCACGCAGCCGGGCCGGATCTTGCTCGTCGCATAACGCTTAATTTGTTTTTTATCGTGCATTTCCTCCGGCGGCTTCGTCGCCACCACAAGGATTACATTGTCGAAGACTTCCGCCTCGATCTCGCGCTTGCGCAAGCCGAACCACTGCCGCACCTCGAACTTTTCCCGATGGCGGCCGCGGCTATAAAAGCGCACTTCGCGGAAATCTTCCGGTGACGTTTCAAGGGCGACGCGCGTGATCGGATGTTCCGCGTGCGCGCGCTTGATTTCATCGCGGGAAATCTCCTTGAAATTCGCGCCCTGCAGCACTTCGCCGATCAGTTTCATCAGATCGCTGTAGGCGTCCTCGACGTCGGCGCGTTCGAAGTGATCGTGATGATCGAGATCGGGATTGAAATAGTAATAGTCGTCGCGCAGCCGCTCGAGCCGGTCGAAATATTCGTAATGCAGCATGGCGCCGAGCACGCGGCTGAACTCGGCGAACTGCGCGCTGTCCGTTTCCGCGCGGCCGGCAAGCGCCTTCAGGAGATCGGACTTGCGGACGGGAATATAGGCTTCCCGAAGCGGCTCCGGTTCCGGCTGCAAATTGTCGGCTTTCATGCGTGCTCCCAACCCGGCTGCAATCTAGCGAAAGCCGCCGCCGAAGGAAGCCCGGCCAAGCTTTGAATGACCGGAACGCACGGGCTACAAAGGGGAAAAGCGGAGGAAAGCGATGGCGGACGGGAAGAGCGGGCTGCCGTTTCTCATTTCCGGCGGCGGAATCGGCGGTCTTGCGGCGGCGCATGCGCTGGCAGCCAAGGGCTTTGCCGTGCGCGTATTCGAGCAGTCCGACGAGTTCCGCGAGGTGGGGGCGGGCATCCAGCTCGGCCCCAATATTTTCCATGCGCTGAAAAAACTCGGCCTCAAGGATCAGGTTCTGGCCGACGCCTGGAAGCCGAATGGCATGGAAATGCGCTGCGCGCTTTCCGGCGAACTGATCACGCGCATGCCGCTGAATGCAGCGGAATTCAATGCGCGGTTCACCGAGCCTTACGCTGTGACGCACCGGCACGACATCCACGCGGTGTTTCTCAATGCCTGCAAGGCGAACAATTCGATCACGCTGGAGACGCGGCGGAAGGTGGAGGATTACACCGATCACGGCGATGCGGTGACGGTGCGCCTGAAGGACGGCGAGGAAGTTCGCGGCCGCGCGCTGATCGGCTGCGACGGCATGTGGTCGAAAATCCGCGAGCGGATCGTGGGCGACGGCAAGCCGCGCGTGTCGGGGCATATTGCTTATCGTGCCGTGTTGAAACGCGCGGATGTGCCGGAGGATTTGTGGAATCCGGATGTGGTGCTGTGGGCGGGTCCGCGCACGCATCTTGTGCATTATCCGCTCCGGCGCGGTGAACTCTATAACCTCGTCGCGGTCTTTCACTCCGACCATTATGAAGAAGGCTGGAACGCGGAGGGCGACACCGCGCTGCTCTGGAAACATTTCGAGGGCCAGCGGCCGGAAGTGTTGCGGATGCTGGAGCGGATCGAGACCTGGCGCATGTGGGTGCTGTGCGATCGCGAGCCGGTGAAGAGCTGGACGCAGGGCAGGGTGACGCTGCTCGGCGATGCCGCGCATCCGATGTTGCAGTATCTGGCGCAGGGTGCGTGCATGGCGACGGAGGATGCCGCCGCCATCGCGGAAGCGGCGGCGCAATCGCCGAACGATCCGGAAGCCGCGTTCCGCGCCTATCAGGAGCGCCGCTATCTGCGGACGGCGCGGGTGCAGATCATGGCGCGGGTTTACGGGGAGTTCTATCACGCGCGCGGTCCCGCCGCCGAACTGCGCAACCAGATGCTGCGCTCGCGCACGCCGGTGCAGGCTTACGAAGCAAATGAGTGGCTCTATAACGGCGGGTGAGAACTAGCGTTCGGTCACGATCGGGAAGCAGTTGCGGCGGCCCGACATCAGGCAGTCTTCCTTGGCCGCGTTCTTCTGCATCGTGTCGATCAGCCAGACGCATCCGCCGATGAACACGAACAGGAACAGCGCGACGCCGATCAGCGCGCGCGTGGTCACCACATAATCGTCCGGATCGGTTGCCGGTGCAGGCGAGCGGAACGAGCGCCGCGCGACCCAGGGCAGCGGCAGGATGGCCGCTCCCTTGCGCCGGTCATTTTTATCGCTCATCGCGGTGTCGCGGATTCTCGCCATGGCACCGCAGGAATAACCGATTTTCCGGCCCGGTAAAACCGGCCGATGGAACCGGCTGGGCGGCGGTCAGCCGCCGTCACCCACCAGTGCGAACGGCGACCAGAACAGCGGGTGCGCGTAGGCAAAAACCGGCTTGCCGCTGCCATCCTGCACTTCGCCCTTCTGCATCATTTCCAGCATCGCCTCGCGCAGGGCTTCCGCGCGGGTGAGGTTCGCCCGTTCCGCCTGCCGCCGGAAAAGGTCGGTCGTGAGCTTGCGTGCGGAGGCCGTTTCCACCGGCCAGTGCGTGACAAGGAGCGCGCGGGCACCCGCATAGAAGAATGCGCGGCCGAGACCCGACACCGCTTCGGCGTTGCTGGAGTCGCCAGACGCCGTGTTACAGGCGGAAAGCACGACCCAGTCCGCGTCGAGCTTCAGGCCTAGAATTTCCTCGACCGTGAGCAGACCGTCGCCCTGCACGCCGGCAATTGTCGGCGAGGAGAGCGCGAGGGCCGGCTGCACCAGCCCGTCGAGTTCGCCCGGCACGAGGCCGTGGGTTGCGAACATCACGACCTTACGGTCGTCGAGTTTCATCGAGCGGACGTTCTGCTTGCTCGCCTTGTCGCCGAGGATCACATCCGCGTCGCTGCCGCCGAGCACCTTGGCGATCTCGCGCACCTCGATAGCCGTATCCGGCAGGCGGGGCAGTACGGTGATGTCGGCACTTTCCATCTTGGCGGTGGCGGGAGCGGCGCGCAGACGGACGCTGTCCGCACTCGCGAGTTCGCGCGACATCTGCGCGCGCGCTTCCTGCGCCTGTTCCTCGTTGAACCACGGATCGCCGAAACCGATGAATGGCTTTCTGTTGGCCGACGCGGCAGCCGAGCCGCGCAGGCTCATCAATGCGGCGACGGATGGAATATGCGTGATCGCCGTGTCGCGGACGAGGAAGGGAACGTCGCGATAGCCGGCGAAGGCGGCCTTGCCGGATTCTTCGGCGGGCTGTGTCGCGGCTTTGGTCACGAGCAGCGTGAAGGGCAGGCGGCCCAAGGCGCCGTGCCCGACAACGATCACGTGCTTCGCCGGCTGCCAGCCGGAGGCGACCGGCTCCATGACCGACTTGAACAGCTTGTTGGAGGCGGCGACATCGAAGGCGGGTATCTTCGAAATGGAATCCACCTGCGGATTCAGCGCCTGCAACATCTTGTCGACGGTCTGGATAACCTCGCCTTCCTCCATCGGGATCGGTGCGAAGGCGACGTCGCCGGATTTCGGCACGGCCCAGGCATAACCCTTGCCGCCGCTGTAATAGGTGACGACGAGGGATTCGTTTTCGCGCAGCCGCGCGCGCGCTTCGGCGATGCCGACCGGCTTCGGGTTCACGAGGGCGGCGTATTGCGGAAAGCGTTTTTCGATTTCGCGGCGAAGCGTGCGGCGCGCTTCCTGCAATTGCGTGATGTCCTTGCGGAGGGAAGCAACGACGGCGGCGGTCTGGTTGTCGGCGGCCGCGTTGAGCTGCGCTTTCAGAAGATCGGTCAGCGAGTTTAGCTGCTGGTCCGTGTCCTGCGTCTGCCGGATCATGTCCTGCAAGCCGGCTTCGCCGCTCGCGGCACGGGCGCTGGAAGCGGCGATCGCGGTATGCACCGACTTGGAGTGGGCGACATCGGCCATCTTGAACGCTTCGTCGGTGGCGTCGATGCCGAGTTTTTTCTCCGTCTCGGTGCCGCGAATGCGAACCAGCAATGTGAAATAGCTGTCGATGATTTCCTGCTTGCGGCGCTGGCTGTCGACGTCGCCTTCTTCCTGCGCGGTCTGCACCGAACCGGAGATCAGGACGGGGATCGCGGAACGCAGCGATTTGGCGGCGTCCTCGTCGCGGCCCGCAGCGACCTGAGCGGCGCCGAGGAAGCCGCGCGCCTCGGCAACAGCCGCATCGTTCTCGCCATGCGTTTCGAGGCGCTTCTTGGCAATTCCTTCGAGGATCGGGATGGCGGCTTCAAACTGACCGCTGCGGGTCATGGCGATGGCGAGCACGAGATTGCCGTCGCGATAGCGTTTCTGCGCGGCCGGGTTCTTTTCGAGCGCCGTGTTGATATTGTCGTAAATCGACATCGCCTGATCCCAGCGCCCCATGGAGGCGTGGGCGGCGGCGACGCGCTGCATCGCTTCGACGCGGAGAGCGGGATCGACTCCGTTCTTTACGTAAAGATCGTCGGAAATCTGCGCGAGCCGCAACGCATCCTTGTAGCGGCCTTGCGCGAGCAGCACGTCGGAAAGGGTGCCGACAATGCCGGCGACGTTCGGCGCGGCGTCGCCCTGAAGTTTGAGAAATTCGAGCAACGACTGGCGGATTTCGACTTCGGCTTCGACGAGTTTGCCCTGCCGCGCGAGCGACTGGCCGAGCAGCAGGCGATAGATCGCGAGTGCCGATTCCATCTGGCCGGGATCCGGCTGTTCAAACCATTGCGCGCGGTCGATGAGTGCGGCCTGCCCGAAGCGGATGCCGTTGCGGTAGCGTTGTTCTGCTTCGGCGAATTTGCCCGAGGCAAAGTCGATATCGGCCTGTGCGGTTTCGAGGATCGAAGTCCAGGAATTGAAGTTCGGGCCGACCATGACGATGTTGCGGCCGCGCATTACGGCGTTCTGCTGCTGCGAACGGCCGAGCCACTGGCGAGCGGCGTTGAGATCGCCAAGCTTGAGATACATGCGCGAGACGCGGGCATACATGCCGATCATCACGCCGCCGCGGCTTTGCGACAGCGGGCCGGAAACTTCCTGCACCGTCTTCGCCACGATTTCGTAATTGCCGGCATCGGCTTCGGCATTCACATAGGTTTGCAGCATGCGCGATGCGCGCTGCACTTCGATCGGGATGTAGGAATTGTACCAGGCGCGTCGCTCCGCGAACGACATGTTGGAAAGCATGTTCCCGCCGCCGGCACTGTTCGGCACAAGCCCTTTGGCGGGCGCGTCGGGAGAATTCGGGTTGAAGGATTTCTGCTTTTGGCCTGGGCTGGGCGGTGCCGGCGTCGAAACGTTGCGAAGCGCGATCGGCTTTGCGTATTTCCACATTTCGCGCGCATCGGCGATGCGCTGCTGTGTGCGGCCGAGATCGCGCGCGGCAAGCGTGCGCTTGTTGTAGAATTCCGCCGCGGCATAACCGGAAATGCCTGCGGGCGGTTGCGCGTCCGCAATCGCGATCTGTGCCGCGACTTTTTTCGGATCGGGGCGGCTCTGCTCCAGAATCTTCGCAATGTCGTCGATGGAGCGGGGAGGCGGCGCGTAAGCTGCTTTCGTGCCGGCGGCGATCTTGCGCGCCTGGTCCACCGTCATCTTCGATGCGGGCTGCTTTGCCTGCTGCGCGTACGGGCTGTCACTGATGAGCAATGCGCCGATGGCGACGGCGGAAATTCCGCCGGCCATTACGAAGCGGCGCGCGCGTGAGCGGATCATGAGAACCTCCCCCGAGGTGATGCGGGAAACTACCCGAGCGGAAGGGCGTTCGTCTTGATCTAGGTTACATTGCCGGTCGAATATACGCGGCGTTTATTTGTGCGGTGCTTCTATCGCTTTCCGCCCAAAGTCGAGAGATAGCGCACGATCGCATCCACTTCGGTCGCCTCGAACTCGAATTCCGCACCCGGCGCGTGGCCGTTCAGGAGGCCCTCGGCGAGCGCCTCCTCGATGGCATTGGCCGGATATCGTTTCAGGAGTTCACGGAAGGGCAGAGCTTCCTTGTTCGGGCTCGCCCCCCAACCGATCTGGTGACACGAGGCGCAATGCTCTTTCAGCAATTGCTGTCCGCGCGCGAGCGGCGCGTAGGCGCGCTGGGCCATGGACGATTCCGGAAATGCCGTAGCGGTCACAAGGGCCGCCGCGAAAGCCGGAACAATCCATCGCATCGTGACCGCCTCCCGCTTCGGGGCAGAGAATCAAATCCTGCTGAAGCACGAATTTACCAGAATGTTCGTTGCGCCGGTGAAATCGGTAGTTTTACTGTCCGCCGCACAAAGCCGTGCGGGAAAATCTCCGATGCGCCGCCTGAGCATATTCGCCTTGCTCCTTGCGCTTTTTATTCATGTGCCGTTCGCAAACGCGGACAACTGTCAGGACGCCATCGACGAATACAACGAGGCTGCGGACGAGGACGAGGCCTGGTGGCAGGAATCGTTGCAGTCCGAATTTGGCGTCAGCCAGTGGAGCGATATCGATTTTTCGGAGGCGCGCGTTTGCGAGCGCATCCTGCCGATTTACCGGGAGCAGCTTTCCCGCGCCGAACATGTCCAGTCGCTGCATCAGGCGGCGGCCGGGGTCTGCCGGAATTTGCGGTTTTCCGGCGGCGGCAGGACGCCGGAAGAACGGATCGCGATCATCCGGGAAAATATTCGCTTGTGCGAGGACAGCGACAGCGATTCCGAAAGCAGCGAGGAAGCGAGCGGCGGAGAGGGCGAGGAAGAGTTCAAGGCCGCGCAGCAACTGGCCGAGGAGCAGCAACAGCAGGCCGCGCGGGAAACACCACCGCCCGCCGCTTCCACCGGCGGCTACGGCCGCTCCGCGAATTGCAGCGACATCACAGGCACAGGCGGGGGCGGAAGTGCCGCCGATTGTCCCGAGCCGAAGAAGCGCGAGTTTGCTGCCGTGCCTGTTCCGGACAATCAGCCTCGCACACCCGCGGCGGCGCAGCCGCCCGTGGCGACCCCGCAGCCGGGTATGGTGGACCGCCTGACCGGACTTGCCGGATCGATCATCGATGCGCTCGGCCGGGTTCGTTCGGGCCAGGAAGACAGCAAGCAGAAATCCTCGACGGGCGCTTCGCTGCCGGAGGATTTCGATCCCAAGACCTTTGATACGTATCGCAACGATCCGCCTGAATTGCCGACAGAAGGCATGCCCTGCAGGCACTATTTCCTGCGAATGCTCGAGGCGTTTCACCAGAACGCAAGACTTTGCATCCGCGACACGCGCCTGCTTCAGGGCATCGAGCAGATGGTGCAGAAGCCGATCGAGGACATCACCGAAGACGACAAGCTCGTGACGCGCAAAACGCCTCCCAACCTCTACGCCTACTTCGCGGAAAAGGATCCGCGCTGGAAGGACATGGGCGACCACTTCGAGCCGCAATGCGATGTCGGTTTCCACTCAGGAAGAATCATTCAAGGAGTGCGCGCGGGTTTATCTTTGCGGCGCGCGCGCGGCGGAATGCGGCCTCAGAAAATCGAGGGGGACGAAGACGAAGGATTGCCGTCCGATCTCGCAGGCCTGCCTCGCGGAAAATCCGATCCCGCAACACATGCGGGCCAATCCTTCGCCGCCGCCATACCAGCAGCCGAACTGGCAACAGTCGCAGCCCAAGGGGCCACCGGCCTCGCAAAGCACGATCACCGGACCTTCCGGACGGGGCGGGAACGGCGGTTCGGGCGGCGTGATTCCGGCGCGATAGACCGCCGGGCGTTCGTGATCCGGCGCCGAGGAATTTCCGTATAGCGAATTGTCCCAATTCTGTTGTCGTGCCGCCTTGCCCCGGATGCGGAAGAAATGCGATTTGCCCGTGAAGACCTGCGTCGTGTGCGGGCGGCCGTTCGCGTGGCGGAAGAAATGGCGCGCGAACTGGGACGAGGTGACCACGTGTTCGCGCCGCTGCAATGGCGCGCGCAAATCCGGTTCCAGAACCAGCTGATCCAATGAGCACCATCCGGTTTGTGCTGGGCGATCAGCTTACGCGTTCCGTTTCTTCGCTCGCCGACATCGACAAGAAGCGCGACGTCGTGCTGATGACCGAGGCGGCCGATGAAACGCGGTATGTGCCGCACCACAAGCAGAAGATCGCGTTCATTCTCTCCGCGATGCGGCACTTCGCCGATGAATTGCGGAAGGATGGAATCCGCGTCGACTACATCCGGCTCGACGATCCGGAAAACTCCGGCTCGTTCGGCGGCGAGCTTGCGCGCGCGCTGAAGCGGCATCGACCCGAACGCATCATCATCACCGAGCCGGGCGAGTGGCGTGTTCTGAAGATGATACAGGGCTGGGAGCGCGAGCACGGCGTGCCGGTGGAAATCCGCGCCGACGAGCGCTTCTTCTGTTCGCGCGAACGCTTCGGCCAATGGGCGAAGGGCCGCAAGCTCTACCGGATGGAGGATTTCTATCGCGAGATGCGGCGTGAAACCGGAATCCTGATGGACGCCGGAAAGCCCATGGGCGGCCGCTGGAATTTCGACAGCGAAAACCGCAAGCGCCTTCCGGCGGGATTGACGCCACCCGCCACAAAACTGTTCAAGCCCGATGCGATCACCCGCGAAGTATTAAAGCTCGTGGCGGAAAAGTTTCCGGATAATTTCGGCGACCTCGACGAATTCATCTGGCCGGTTACGCGCAAGGATGCGCTCGCCGCACTCGATGAATTCATCGCAGAAAAACTGCCGCGCTTCGGCGACTATCAGGATGCGATGACGGGGGAGGATGCTTTCCTCTTTCACTCGCTTCTGTCCGCCGCACTGAATGTGGGCCTGCTCACCGCACGCGAAGTCTGCTGCCGCGCCGAAGATGCGTATCGCGCCGGCGATGTGCCGTTGAACAGCGCCGAAGGATTCATCCGGCAGATTCTGGGCTGGCGCGAATATATCCGTGGCGTCTATTGGCACCGGATGCCCGCTTATGCCGAGACCAACGCGCTGAACGCGAAACGGAAGCTGCCCTGGTTCTACTGGTCCGGCGAGACGAAGATGCGTTGCGTCGCCAGTGCGGTGGAGCACACAAGACGCTTTGCCTATTCACACCACATTCAAAGGCTGATGGTGACGGGAAATTTCGCGCTGCTCGCGGGCGTCCGTCCCGCCGAGATCGAGGAATGGTATCTCGCCGTCTATGCGGACGCCTTCGACTGGGTGGAATTGCCGAACACGCATGGCATGGCAATCCACGCGGATGGCGGGCTGCTCGCGTCGAAGCCCTATGCGGCGTCGGGCGCATATATCAACCGCATGTCGGACTTCTGCACTGGTTGCGAATATGACGTGAAGAAGAAATCCGGCGCCGACGCGTGCCCGTTCAACTATCTCTACTGGGCGTTTCTGATCCGCAACAAGAAACACCTTTCCGGCAATCCGCGGATGCTGATGCCTTATCGTACGCTGCAGAAATGGGATGACGAACGCCGACAGGCGATCCTGCGAGAGGCGGATGCGTTTCTCGACGGGATCGAATGATCCGCCGCGTGGAGTGCGTCGTATCCTGATCCGTTGGAATGAGGGAAAACGATGTCGATTACACCGTTATATGCTTCGGTCCTTGCGTTGTTGTTCGTGTTCCTCAGTATTCGCGTGATCGGGGCGCGGCGCGTTTCTCGCGTCGGCGTGGGCGACGGAGGCGACCGGGCCTTGATGCGCCGGATCCGTGTGCATGGAAATTTCGCGGAATATGTCCCGTTCGCCGTTGTGCTGATGACGCTTGCGGAATTGCAGCGCGCGCCCGGCTGGACGATTCATCTGCTCGGCGTGTTGCTGCTGGCGGGGAGGCTGGTGCACGCCTACGGGGTCAGCCGCGAGCCGGAGGAATTCCGCTTTCGCGTCACCGGCATGGCAATGACGTTCACGGTGTTGATCTGCGGCGCGCTGCTGAATCTCGGTGCAACACTCGGCCTGTTCGTGCGCTGATCAGCCTTCCTGCGTCAGCGAAACTAGCGGCACTTCGAGGACGCAAATGAGGCCCGACGAATCGAACTCCATCGACGCCGCCCCGCGGAACTGCGTGCCGAACATGCTTTTAATCAGCGTCGTGCCGAAACTTGTGCGCGCGGGCTGAACGACAATCGGACCGCCGGATTCCCGCCAGGTCAGGCGGAACGTGTCGCCGTCGATCTGCCAGTGAATCTGCACGCGCCCGCTGTCGTTCGAAAGCGCGCCGTATTTCGTGGCGTTGGTGGAAAGCTCGTTGATGGCAAGCGACAGTGCGACACTCGCGCGGGAATTCAGCAACACATCGATGCCGGACAACACAACGCGCTCCTCGCGGTCGATGTAGGGCGCAAGCGCGGCACGGACGACTTCTGAGACCGTGGTGCTGGTGCCCTGGCCGCTGGTGAGCAGCGAGTTCGCGCTCGCCAGGGTGCGGATGCGGCCGGAGATCGCCTTTTCAGCCTCGCCGATGGTCGAGGCGACGCGCAGCGACTGGGTGACGATCGCGCCCACAACAGCAAGCGTGTTGTTGACGCGATGCACGAGTTCGCGGGCCAGCGTCTCGCGCTGAAGCTCGACTTCCTTCCGCGAAGTTACATCGCGTGACACGGAGAGAATGCGGATGGGTTTCCGGTTCTCGTCAAAAATCGGACTGACAACGACTTCCCAATAGCGGGGCGAGCCTTTTGCAGTGGGCGCGGCACCCTCGAAATGCGTCGTCTTGCCCGCGCCGGCAGCCGCCACCGCATCGCGCGCCTGCTGGCTTCCTTCGGCAGGCCAGAAATCGGGCCAATTACAGCCGCGCAGCGTTTCGAAGTCGTCGACTTCCATCACGTGCTGGCCGCCCGCATTCATGAACTGGAGCGAGCCATCGAGGCCCAATACCTTGATGCAATCGCTGCTGCTTTCCAGAATGCTGCGCATGAAAGCGGCCTCCGCGACTTCTACCTCGGTTGTTCTCGTCAAAATCGGACTGCTCCATGCCGACGGTTGCCGTCAGGAAAAATTTTAAGGAAAACTTTCGAGACGGCGAGAGCGAGAACGACGAGGCGCGGTCGCGTGCGCAATGTCGGATGGGAATGATTCCCGTCGGCAACCCGGATTCGCCGTTGAACGCGCGGGAACCGGTTCCATTGCAGGAACATAGGGAACGAGGCTTGTGCGATCTGTGCACTTGTGAACAGATCGCACATTAAATTTAGGTATGGAAAGCGCGTGAACTACAGCTCGCAAAACATCGCAACCGCCGAAGAAATCGAGAAGCGCCCGCTCAACAACCTGTTGCGGCGGCTGCGTCCGGACGATTACGCGCTGCTGGCGCCACGGCTGACCGAAAAACAGCGGGCCGTCGGCGACCTCCTCTACAACCCCGGCCAGAACGTCGAGCTGATCTATTTTCCGTGCGGGCCGAGTCTCGTCTCTTATCTCGTGACCAATGAAGACGGCCGCGATGTGGAAACCGTACTGGTCGGCAAGGAGGGTGCTGTCGGCGGGCTGGTGAGCCTCGGCAATCTGCCGGCCTATTGCAGGATCCTCGTGAAATATCCCGGCACGGTCGCGCAGATGCCGGTGAGCGTATTGAACGATGCCAAGGTCCGTTCCAAGAGCCTCGACCGGCTGTTCGCGCGCTACGCCGATTGCCTGCTCGCGCAGATTTTCCAGACCACCGCCTGCAACGCCATCCATTCCATCGAGCAGCGCACGGCCAAATGGATTCTGGCCGCGATGGATCGCACGGGCGATCATGTATTGCCGCTGACGCACGAGCAGCTTGCCGGCATGCTCGGTGTCGGGCGGAGTTATACGAGCCGGGTGATCCAGACCTTCAAGGCGGAAGGCATTTTGCTGACACACCGCGGCTCGCTGCAGGTGAACAATTTCGATGCGCTGAAAGCGAAGTCATGCCTTTGCAACGAATCGGTCAAAGGGCATTTCGACATGGTGTTGCAGGGGCTGTATCCGAACGAGACCGAAACGGAGACCGAGCAAGGCGGCTAGTCCGGCCTGTGCGCATTGCGCGCCGCGATTTCCAGGAAGGCGCTGATCAGCGGACGGTTTTTCCGTTCGGCGAGACAAACGATGTGCGCGTAGGTGAACATCTGCGCGTCTGAAATCGCGATCGATTTGACGCCGAGCATCGGAAAAAATTCCGACTCCGTGATCACGCCGATGCCGATTCCGGATGCTACGGCGCGCATCACGCCTTCGCGGCTGTCGGTCACCATGACCGGCCTGATCGCAATGCCATTCCGCTTGATCGTTGCGTCGAACGTCGCGCGCGTGGTCGAGCCTTCGGCGCGCACGATCATGTCCTGCTCGTGCAAATCGGCAAGACGGATCGTGCGCCGTTTTGCCAGCTGGTGCTTCTGATTCACGACGACCACGATGCGGTGGCGGTCGTAAGCGATGCTGTAGAAGCGGGGATCGGCGGGCTTGTAGCCGACCACACCCACGTCGCACTCAAACTGCGTGAGTTGTTCGAGGACTGCGGGCGAGGGACGCAGCTCCACATGGAGTTGCACCTTCGGATGGCCGGTGTGAAACTCCGTGAGTAC
>VFQR01001944.1_pt1 | contig 14186 bp, 10 predicted proteins | sample 3512321 | NCBI WGS metagenome assembly VFQR01 (sample SAMN10412374, study PRJNA504923) | tailings metagenome | isolation source: Relicate 3 Philex TSF1 revegetated site | place: Philippines: Tuba, Benguet | collected 2017-08-29
CCAATTTTCTTCAGTTCGTCGTCGAGCGTGACGAGGGAGCTTTCCGTGACGTTTGGTTCGGTGAAGTCGCTCATGCGCGCCCTCGATGCCGATTTCCTGAAGGTGGACGGCGCCTCCGAGACCGCGCGCTTCTTCGTGCCCTCGCAGGACCGCCGCATCGAGGTCGCGACCCGCGGCGTCACCGTCACGCGCCGCGTCGCCAAGCCCCGCTCGCGCATCCGCCGCTTCGTGCGCGTGAGCTGAGCGGGCGAGGCCTGTTCCTCCAATTGTCGATGGCTGGGAACGACTGAAGGGGCTTGTGCCGGCTTCGGCCGAGCGGACAATGCGTGCATCGCAACATTCCGCAGGCTCACCGTGTCCGCCCCATCCTCCCTGTCGCTCCGTCCGGCCACACCCGCCGACATCCCCGCCATCACCGCCATCTATGGCCCGAACGTCCGCGACGGCATTGCCTCGTTCGAATATGACCCGCCGGACGCGGCGGAGATGGCGAAGCGACAGGCTGCGATCCTCGACGCCGGCTATCCCTATCTGGTCGCCGAGATCGACGGCGCCGTCGCCGGCTATGCCTATGCGAGCGCCTACCGGAGCCGGCCCGGCTACCGTTTCGCCTGCGAGAACTCGGTCTATGTCGCGCCTTCGGCACAGGGCAAGGGCGTCGGCCGGGCGCTGTTGGCGCGCCTCGTGGATGACTGCACCGCGCTTGGCTACCGGCAGATGATCGCCGTCATCGGCAATCTCGGCAACCATGGCTCGATCGCCCTGCATCGCGCGGCGGGCTTCACCGTCGTCGGCGTGCTGCCGTCCATCGGCTGGAAGCTCGGCCGCTGGGTCGATTGCGTGCTGATGCAACGGCCGCTCGGCGAAGGCGACAGGACGTCGCCAACTGATCGCACCTGACGACCGTCAGGACAGGGCGGCCATGGCGAGCAACGTTGAAACGGCCGCCGTCAGCGCGAGACGCAGGCGACCATACCATTCGGGCGCGACGGTCCGGCAGGCGAGACCGTAGTCGTAGAGCCCCAGCAGGACGAAGGCTCCGGTCATCAGCCAGAGGCCGGGTCCGAGCGGCAGAAGCGCAGCCGCCCATCCGAGGATGGCGGGAATGACCGAGATGAGGAAATCCCGGACGGCGACCTTGCCATCCGCATAGCCCATCGCGATGCCCCAGCGCACGCCTCCGAGAAACGACAGGATCGCGACCGCATAGACCATGAGCGCCTGCCGGAGCGCCCCGGCACCGCCGATCCACGGAAGGGATGTGCCAAGCACCAGGGCTCCCGACAACACCAGGAAAGGGACCAGTCCGCCGACGCCGAGCCACAGGGTCACGGTCGGCATGGCCTCTCCATCGTCGCCCGCCTCATCTGTCCGCATCGCAACATCCCCGTGGTCAGCTTTGTGCCGCGAGGTTCTACGGGCCGCAGGGGCGAACGGGTCACCGGAGACGGCCGTGGCGCACGGCATCGCACCATGCCCCGTCGACCGGACGAGCGATCAAGCCGGAACTGCATGCGCCAGCGGAAGGCCATCGCGGCACCACCGCAAGGCGCCATCGCTGATTTCGGGCCGCGAACTGAATATTCTCCCGAATTCCGAACGATATCATCGGGATGATCTCTCAGGCGCGGCGATCAGAGTGCCGATATGACGATTTTCCTTGTTTGTTTTTCTATTGAGGCGTATAAGACGTCATCGATGTTTGCTCGGCTGAACTTTGTTTATTGCCGCTTCGGCGCGCTTCTGACGAACTTCCCCTTTCGAAAATCGTTCTGCCCCGACGCGCATTCGCGCGGCGGTCGAATTTGCCAAAAGGGAGGGTTCTTCATGACCACCGGCACAGTGAAATGGTTCAACGCCACCAAGGGTTTCGGCTTCATTCAGCCGGATGACGGCGGCGCCGACGTTTTCGTCCACATCTCTGCCGTCGAGCGCGCCGGAATGCGCGACATCGTCGAGGGCCAGAAGCTCGGTTACGAAGTCATGCGCGACAACAAGTCGGGCAAGATGGCGGCCGAACAGCTTCAGGCCGCTTGATTCCACTTCGCCTCTGTCCGGTTACCACGGATGTACTGGGATCGACGTCGAGGCGATCTGATAAGAAAGGCCAGGCTCGCGCCTGGCCTTTTTTCTAAGTGAAGCGGCAAGCCGCCCTCACACATCGGGAGATCTCTCCATGAGCCAGCCATCGCCGTCCCACCAGAAGGCCAATGCCGTCTTCCTCAAGATCCAGAAGCAGTCGATGACACGCGACCGCGTCCTGTCGGACATCGCGGATTCGAACGTTGCGCGTACCGACAACATGAACAAGCTGCGCCAGTTGCGTCTCGCCAGGGACAAGCAGGAGGCAGACGCCCTCGCCGTCGCGGCGGCCGCACCGCCGAAGCCCCGCACCCGCGCCCGCCGTTCGTGAGGTGAGCCGGGCGAGCCGCTCCACCAGTCGCCGATGGATGAGAACGACTGAGGAGGGTTGTGCCGGCTTCGACTGAGCGGCCAACGCGTGGGTCGCGACATTCGGCGGACTGCCGCGTGCGCCCCATTCTCCCTCTTCGCGTCTCGAGCTTGCCGGGTCTCCCCGCCGCAGCGCCGGCCCCCGGCCCCGTCACGGGGAGCCCCTGGCCTTGCCCGGACCCTGACGGCGGCGGACCGGCCTCAGGAGGGTCAAGGCTGCACCCGGCGTCCAGGGGGTTCAACCGGGTTTGCAACATGTGCAAAGCTCGTCCTGACAACGGCCGCATGGCTCGACGCCTTGCCGATCCCCAGGCGCGCCGACGGACGTCAACGGTGGGCGCGCTCTCGCGTTCTCCCATCCCGTTGAGAGGGAAATGCAATGGCGCTCCACGACAGCCGCGGCCTGCCAATCTCGACGTCGTCGCCGGACGCCGCACGGTTCTATCGGGAGGGCGTTGATCTCCTGCTGTCGGCCTGGCCCGGCGCGGTTGAGACGTTGACGCAGGCGGCGGCGACCGATCCGGGCTTTGCGCTCGCCGAGGCCGCCCTGGCTCGCGCCTTTGCCGTTCGTGCCCAGCCACAGGAGGCAATGCAGCATATCGCGAGCGCGGTCCGCCTCGCCGAGGCGAATGGCAACGAGCGCGAGAAGAGCCATGTGGCGACCCTTGCTCTGGCGATCGGCGGCCAGGGTGCCAGGGCACTCGACAGCGCCCTGGCGCATGCGGACCGCTGGCCGCGCGACGTCATCATCCTGGGCTTGCCGCTCGGGGCCTTCGGGCTCTTCGCCTTCTCGGGAATGCGCGATCACGATCAGGCGCGCGTCGACCATTGCGAGCGGCATGCTGCGCAGTTCGCGGACGACGACTGGTGGTTCCAGACCTATCGGGGCTGGTCGCATGCGGAGAATGGCGACCTGACGCTGGGGCTTGACCTCGCTCGGAAAGGGTTCGAACAGCGTCGCGCCAACGCCAATGGCGCCCATGCCGTCTCCCATGCCCTGTTCGAGGCGGGAGCGACGGATGAAGCCGAATCCTTCATCGGCACGTGGCTTCCCACTTACGACCGTTCGGGTGTCCTGCACGGGCATATCGCCTGGCACGAGGCGCTCTCCGCCCTGGAGCGCGGGGACGCGTCCCGTGCCCTGCAGATCTACGACCAGCATGTGCAACCCTCCGCATCGCAGGGGCTGCCCATCAACATCGTGACCGATACCGTTTCGCTGTTGTGGCGGATGGAGGCCTACGGACACCTCGTGCCGCGAAACCTGTGGGAGGAGGCGGCCGCCTACGCCCAGGTGCGGTATCCGACACCCGGCCTCGCCTTCGTCGATGCCCATCTGGGTCTTGCTGCCGCAGCCACCGGTGACCGCGCCGAGATCGACAGGCGCGTATCCGTCCTCACGCGGCTGGTGGAGGCCGGGACAATGGCCGCGGGCACCGTGGTGCCGGCACTCTGCCGCGCCGCGCTCGCATTCGCCGAGGGCGACTATGCCGGATGCGTCGATATCCTCGAGCCCATGGCCGGCGAGGTCGTGCGGATTGGCGGCAGCGGCGCACAGCGCGAGGTTTTCGAGGACACCTTGCTTCTCGCCCTCATCAGGAGCGGCGAGACAGGGAAGGCGCGCGCGATGCTCGACAGACGGTTGCACCAGCGCCCTTCGCGGCGGGATGCCACCTGGCTGCGGCAGCTTCCCGCCTGAGGATGCCCGTTCGGACCGACTCTAGGCAGCATCACGATCCGGACGGCGATGCCCCCGGTCGCCGACCCTCCGGAGGAGAGCCGGCTTTTCCGGGAAGGGTCAGCCTCAGCCGCGCGGACGCAGCAGCGGGCACTGGCTCTGGGCTGCCGGAACGAAGGCCTGCTCGCCCGGCACGCGGGAGACGATCTTCAGGAGGTCGTCCGGGTTCTGCATCTCGCCGGGCGCCTTGGCGACGGCGAAGAGCACCTCGCGCATGAGGCGGCCGTCGGCGCGGATGCGGGCGCCGCGGGTGAAGAAGTCCTCGACGGGCATTTCCCGCATCTTGGCGAGAACCGGCCCGGTCTCGATGGTGCCGGCCGCCTGGACGGCGCGCAGGTAGTGCCGCACGGCGCTGTAGACATTGGCCTGCGGGTCGGTCGGCATGCGGTTGGTCTGCTGGCGGAACCTGTCGGCGAAGGCACGGGTCTGGTCGTTCTCGCCCCAGTAGTAGGACAGGACGACGGGCATGCCCTGGGTCGCCTGGGCACCCACCGCCTGGATGTCGACGGTCGTCATGGAGAAGGGCACGTAGCGCTGGCCGGAGGCGCGGATGCCGAACTCGTCGGCCTGCTTGACCGAGTTGATCATGTCCGAGCCGCCGCCGATGAAGCCGATGTTCTTGGCGCCGGACGCCTGGGCCCGCAGCAGGAAGGACGAGAAGTCCGGTGTGCCGAGGGGAAAGCGCACGGCACCCAGCACCTTGCCGCCGGCCGCCTCGATCATCTTCGTGGCATCGGCCTCGATGCTGTGCCCGGCGGCATAGTCGACGGTGAGGAAGTACCAGGTGTTGCCACCGGTCTCATGGGCTCCCTTCACCGTCAGGTTCGAGACGACGTAGCCGTCGTTCGCCCACTGCATGCCGTGGGTCGAGCACTGGGCGCCGCCGATCAGGGCGCTGGACGCCATCGAGACGAAGAGCAGGCGGTCCTTGTCCTGCGCCACCTTTTGCACGGCGAGAGCGACGCCCGACGAGTAGATGTCGAAGATCGCGCGCACGCCCTGCACGTCGTACCACTCGCGCGCGAGGGAGGATCCGAGGTCGGGCTTGTGCTGGTGGTCGGCGGCGAGAACCTCGACCGGCCGGCCAAGGACAGTGCCGCCGAGGTCCTGGACCGCCATGCGCGCCGCGGCGACGGACCCCGGACCGGTGATGGCCGAGTAGGGGCCGCCCTGGTCGTTGAGCACGCCGATGCGGATGGGGCCGCCCTGCTGGGCGTTCGCAGGCGCCGCGAGGGGAAGGGACAGGAAGGCGCCGGCCGCGATGGCGAGCGCGGCGGGCCTCAGGCCTTTGCCGGACAGAAACGTCATGGGTGTCCTCCTTGCCGGTCGTGCCGGCGCTTGTTGATCCTTGGCCCCCGATGTCCGGGGAATGTCAGAGCAGGGCTTTCAGCTGCTCCTTCTTGACCTTGCCGGTCTCGGTCATGGGCAGGGCGTCGACGAAGCGGATCTCCGGGCGCTTGTAGGAGGACATCACCGTGTCCACCCAGGCGCGGAAGGCGTCCTCGCCCGCCCGGTTGCGCTGTTCCTCCGGCAGCCAGACGAAGGCGACGGGAACCTCTCCCTTGGCCTCGTCCGGGCGGCCAATGACGCCGGAACCGAGAAGCCCGGGATACTGGCCGAGGACGGCCTCGAGCTCGCCGGGGAAGACGCTCATGCCATTGACCTTCAGCATCTCCTTGCGGCGGCCGAGGAAGTGAAGGATGCCGTCGGTGTCGTAGAGACCGATGTCGCCGGTGTGGAACCAGCCGTCGCGGAACACGTCGGCGTTGGTATCCGGCCGGTTCCAGTAGCCCTTGAAGAGCGAGGGGGAGCGGATGCAGATCTCGCCCTCCTCGCCGAGGGGTTTGAGGGCGCCGGTCTCGAAGTCGCAGATCTTGAAGTCGGTGCCAGGCACCGGGAAGCCGACGAAGACGGGCTGGGAGTTGAGGTCGAAATCGTCCTCGTCGAGGCCGTAGTTCATCGTGTCGCAGGTGTGGGTCTCGGTCATGCCCCAGGCGACTTCGCGAATCGTCGAGCCGGTGGCCTCGCGCCAGCGGCGGCGCAGGTCCGGATTGAGCTTCTTGACGAAGGAGACGCCGCCGGTGCGCTCGAGGCTGGTGAGGTCGTAGCGGGGACGGTCGGGGTGGTCGAGGATGTCGACCGCGCCATCGACGAGGAAGCTCGCGTGGGTGACCTTGTAGCGGGCGATCGCCGCCATGGACGCGACAGGGTCCCAGCGGTTGAGCAGGACGCAGGTGCAGCCGGCGAAGATCGGAAAGATCACGCCGAAGACTTCGCCCGCCACCCAGAACACCGGCAGATAGCAGAGGTACGTCGAGTCCTTCGTCGTGCCGAGGGAGAAGGGCACGGTCGTGGCGGCGGTGTAGACCATGTCGCCCTGGGTGTGGATGCACCCCTTCGGCATGCCGGTGGTGCCACCGGTGTAGTTGAGGGCGGCAATGTCGTCGGGCGAAACCGGCCCGGGCGGCGTGAACGGGCCGGTGAAGGCGGCAAGCGCCGGCATCATGTCGATCGTCCCCTCCGGCACGCGCTTCGGCACGGCAAGGGAGGCGGGTGCGGGGATCTCGGGCTCGGCCGGCGCCGCCTCGATCAGCGAGGTGACGACAACCTGCTTCACACTCGTCTTCGGCAGGACCTCGGCGACGGTATCGTGGAGCTGGTCGAGCGCGACGATGACGGTCGCGCCGGTGTCGTTCAGTTCGTAGAGCAGCTCCGGCGCCTTGAACATCGGGTTCACCGGCACATGCACGGCGCCGAGCTTCAGAATGCCGTAGAAGGCGATCAGGAACTGCGGGCAGTTCGACATGAAGACCGCCACGCGGTCGCCCTTGGCCACGCCGAGCGAGCGCAGGAGATGGGCAAAGCCATCGCTCTGCCGGTCGAGCTCGGCGAAGCTGGTGATCGCGCCGTAGAAGTTGATCGCCGCCTTGTCCGGCTGGAGCCGCGCCCAGCGCGACAGATGCTCGGTCAGCAGAATGGGCCCGAAGGGATATTGCGGCTCGCGCGGCAGGTCCTTCGGCCAGCGGCGATCCTGCACCGCCGACACCATGGCGAGATAGGCCTTCTCGTCCAAGCGATCCTCCAACGTCCATTCTTGTGGTTGGAGATCAGGCTGACTCTGTCAGGCCATAAAATCAATAGGTCTATTGATTGTTCGCGACTGCCGCAGCATCGGCCACCCGACGGATGTCAGCCCGCGTTTGCCCGGTCCGGTTCGCCGGGCGCCACGGCAGGGCGAGCCAGAAGTCCGTTGAACAGGATGTCGACGACGGTGTCGGCAAAGGAGCGGACACGATCCGGCGCGGTGAGATCGACGGCGTACATGTCCTCGACGATCGCATGGAGGGCGAAGCTCAGTGAGGCGGCGGAGGTGATGGCGTTGGTGACGTCGTGGATCGGTCGGCGCGGAATGGCGCCGGCGTCCATGGCCTCGCGCAGCGCCTGGTCGAAGACCTGGAAGCCGGGAGCAAGGTAGGTTTCCACCAGCCAGTTCAGCCGTGGCGTGCGAGTGGTGCCCTCCTGCACGACGATGCGGACATAGTCGGGGTTCTCCGCATTGGCCTCGACGAGCCGGCGGATCAGCGCCTTGAGCTTGTCCACCGGTTCGAGACCGACGAGGTCGCGCGCCGTGGCCTTGAACAGCCGGCCACGCCGGTGCATCAGCCGACGCATCGCCTCTTCCCACAGCTTCGACTTGGAGCCGAAGTGGTAGTGCACCATGGACTGGGTGAGGCCGGCGGCTTCGGCGATCTGCCCGGTCGTGACCGCCTCGAAGCCATGCCGCGCGAACAGCGCGATGCTGGCGTCGAGCAGCTGGTCCCGCGTGCGGTCCCGTCCCTCGCTGTCGGCGAGCTTCGGGCGCCCGGGCGGGCGGCGGCGCGGTGCGCGGACCACGGAGGTCTTGTCCGCCTTCGCGGTCGTCCGGGCGGCGCTCTTGTCGTCGCGAGTCATTCGGAAGGGGTTGCCATCTGCCTGGTGCCGGAACGCGCGGATCGTATCAGCCGGACGGACGAGCACAATAATTATTTGGTCTATTGATTTCGTTGGCCCCACGCTTAGCATGGCCGGCCACGGGTGCCCGCCGGCAAGGCGGGCACTGTGAACGACCTCCCGAACGGAGGCAAACCTGGGAGGATGGCGATGACCCGCGATGGTGTCCCCGGCCGCGCAGACTGCGTGCTGCCCGACCTCCTCGACCGTCACGCCGCCGCCACCCCCGGCAGGCCCTTCGTGGTCTGCCCGGATGGCTGCGAGGCGACCTATGCGGGCCTGCGCGACGAGGTTCGCCGGGTGGCGCGGGCGCTTCAGGACCTCGGCGTCGCCCAGGGCGAGCATGTGCTGGTCTGGATGCCGAACGGCATCGACGTGCTGCGCATCTGGTTCGCCATCAACTACATCGGCGCCGTCTACGTACCGATCAACACGGCCTACCGAGGCGGCATCCTCGAGCATGTCGTGCGCAACTCCGGCGCCCGGCTGATCATCGCCCACGGCCAGCTCGCCGGCCGGCTGGTCGAGGTCCCGACGGCGGCCCTGACGCGGGTCGTCATTGCCGGCGGAGACGCTCCCGCCGCGATCCCGGGCCTCGAGGTCCTCGGCGCCGACGCGCTTCGCAGCGGCGGCGACGTCCTGCCCCTCGCCCGTCCGGTGGAGCCCTGGGACACGCAGTCGATCATCTACACATCGGGCACCACCGGCCCGTCGAAGGGCGTCCTCTCCTCCTACGCCCACCTCCATGCCATGGGCACCTCACTCGCGGCCGAGCGCGACGGCACGCCCTTCGTCGATGCCGACGACCGCTTCATGGTCAACCTGCCGATGTTCCATGTCGGTGGCACAGCGCCGACCTATGCGATGCTCGCCTGTGGCGGGTCGATCTCGCTGCTCGACGCCTTCGAGACGCAGTCCTTCTGGCGGACCGTGGAGGCGACCGGCACGACGGTGGTCATCCTGCTCGGCGTCATGGCCTCCTTCCTCATGAAGGAGCCTGTGCGCCCCGGGGAGCGCGACACGCCTTTGCGGAACGTCATCATCATTCCGCTCGGTGCCGAGGGTGTCGCCTTCCGCGAGCGCTTCGGCATGACGACGCGCACGCTGTTCAACATGAGCGAGGTGTCCTGCCCGCTGGTCGCCGAACCGAACCCGACGGTGGTCGCCACCTGCGGCAAGCCCCGCAAGGGCGTTCAGCTTCGCCTGGTCGATGCCCATGACCGCGAGGTGGAGCCCGGCGCCATCGGCGAGCTGGTCATCCGCACCGATGCGCCCTGGGCGCTGAACCACGGCTACAACGGCAATCCGGAAGCCACCGCCGCCGCCTGGCGCAACGGCTGGTTCCACACCGGCGACGCGTTCCGGATCGATGCCGACGGCAACTACTTCTTCGTCGATCGCTTCAAGGACGCCATCCGCCGGCGCGGCGAGAACGTTTCCTCCTTCGAGGTGGAGCTGGAGGTCGCCGCCCATCCCGCGGTCCGCGAGGCGGCCGCCGTCGCCGTGCCGAGCGAGTTCGGCGAGGACGACATCCTCGTCGCCGTTTCGCTCGCCGAGGGCCAGCGCCTCGAACCTGCTGAACTGCTGGCCTTCCTCACGCCTCGCATGGCCCACTTCATGGTGCCGCGCTACATCCGGATCGTCGACGACCTGCCGAAGACGCCGACACGGAAGGTCGAGAAATACCTGGTCCGGCAGTCCGGCATCACCCCCGACACCTGGGACCGCGAGAAGGCCGGCATCTCCATCCGGCGCGAGAAACTGACCGGCTGAAGCCGCCTGTCCCTTCCAGCAGCGAAAGTCCGCATGTTCAAGAAAGTTCTCATCGCCAACCGCGGCGAGGTCTCCATCCGGGTGGCGCGGGCGCTGGCCGACCTCGGCATCGCCTCCGTCGCGGTGTTCTCGACCGACGACAGCGGCTCGCTCCACGTCGTTCGCGCCGACGAGGCCGTGGCGCTTCCAGGTTCCGGCGCGCCCGCCTATCTCGACATCGCCGCGGTGGTGGCGGCCGGGGTGCAGGCCGGTTGCGATGCGGTCCATCCCGGCTACGGCTTCCTCGCCGAGAACGCCGACTTCGCCCGGGCCTGCGCCGCGGCGGGCATGACCTTCATCGGTCCGGCCCCGGAGACACTGGCGCTGTTCGGCGACAAGGCGGCGGCGCGACGGCTCGCGGCCGGGGCCGGCGTGCCTCTCGCGGCGGGCACCTCGGGAGCGACGACGCTGGCCGAGGCGGAGGTCTTCATGACATCGCTCGATGGGCGGCCGGTCATGGTCAAGGCGCTCGCCGGCGGCGGTGGCCGCGGCATGCGTGTGGTCGATCGCATCGAGGGACTGGCGGAGGCTTTCCAGCGGGCGGCCTCGGAGGCGAAGGCGGCCTTCGGCTCCGACGCCCTCTACGTCGAGGAACTGATCCGGCCGGCGAAGCATGTCGAGGTGCAGATCCTCGGCGATGCGACCGGCGCCGTCATGCATCTCTTCGAGCGGGAGTGCAGCCTGCAGCGCCGGCACCAGAAGCTGGTGGAGATCGCGCCGGCGCCCGGCCTCGATCCGCTGCTGCGCGAGGAGATCTTCGCCGCGGCCGTCGCGCTGGGGCGGAAGGCGGGAGTGCGCACGCTGACGACCATGGAGTTCCTTGTCGACGAGGCGGCCGGCCGCTTTGTCTTCATGGAAGCCAATCCACGGCTGCAGGTCGAGCACACGGTGACCGAGGAGATCACCGGCGTCGATCTCGTCCAGACCCAGATCCACCTGGCGGCAGGCGAGACGCTGGCGGGTCTCGGTCTTGCTCAGGACCGGGTCTCGACGCGGGGCACCGCGGTCCAGCTGCGGGTCAACATGGAGCGCATGGCGGCCGACGGCAGCGCGACGCCCACCGGCGGCACGCTAGCCGCCTTCGATCCGCCGGGCGGTGCGGGCATCCGGGTCGAGACCTTCGGCTGCGCCGGCTACCGCACGGTGACGAGCTTCGATTCCCTGCTGACCAAGGTCATCGCCCATGCAGCGGCGGGCGACTGGCGCGCTGCGGCGGGCAAGGCCCTCCGTGCCCTGTCCGAGTTCCGCATCGAGGGGGTCGAGACCAATCTCGGCGTCCTGCAGGCGCTGCTGGTCGATGAGGAGGTGCTGGCCGCGCGCGTCGACACCGGCTTCGTCGAACGCCATGCGGCCCGCCTCATCGCGACGCCGCGGGCGACACGCTTTGCCTCCGGCGGCGCCGGACAGGCGGCGGCACGGACCGTTGCCAGCGGGCCCGAGGGCACCGAGCCGGTCGCGGCGCCGATGAGCGGTCGCATCGTCTCCATCGACGTCGTCGAGGGAGAGGCTGTGGCGGCCGGGCGGCAGGTCGCCGTCATCGAGGCCATGAAGATGGAGCATGTCGTCCTCGCCGAACGGGCCGGCATCGTCCGCGCCCTGCCGCTGAAGGCGGGCGACCAGGCCGATGCCGGCGACGCGCTAGCCTTCCTGGAGCCGGCCGACATCGCCGGGGACGTCGTCGTCGGAGATGACGCCGACCAGGCCGGACGCATCCGGGCCGACCTCGCTGAAGTGCTCGACATGCACGAGGCGCTCGAGGACCACCGCCGCCCCAGGGCCGTGGCGCGACGGCGCAAGACCGGCCAGCGCACGGCGCGGGAGAACATCGCCGATCTCTGCGACCCCGGCAGCTTCATGGAGTATGGCGCGCTGGCGCTCGCCGCCCAGCGTCGCCGGCGAAGCCTCGAGGAGTTGCGGGAGATGAGCCCGGCCGACGGCCTCATCTGCGGCGTCGGCACGGTCAATGCAGGCCTCTTCGGCGAGGAGGCGGCGCGCTGCATGGCGATGACCTACGACTACACCGTCTTCGCGGGCACCCAGGGGTTCATGAACCACAAGAAGATGGACCGCATGTTCCGCCTCGCCGAGGAGCAGCGCCTGCCGCTCGTCGTCTTCGCCGAGGGCGGCGGCGGACGGCCGGGCGAGACCGACTACATGGGCGTCGCGGGCCTCGACGTGCCGACCTTCCGCGCGCTGGCGGCCCACAGCGGACGGGCGCCGACGGTCGCCATCGTCTCGGGCCGATGCTTTGCCGGCAATGCGGCGATCGCGGGCTGCTGCGACGTCATCATCGCCACGGCCAATGCCAATCTCGGCATGGGGGGACCGGCGATGATCGAGGGCGGCGGGCTCGGCGTCTTCACGCCCGAGGAAGTCGGCCCCATGGCCGTGCAGGTGCCGAACGGCGTGGTCGACCTGCTGGTGGCGGACGAGGCGGAGGCGGTCGCTGCGGCGAAGCAGTACCTCGCCTATTTCCAGGGTCCCACCACCGACTGGAGCGCCGCCGACCAGGAGACGCTGCGCCGCGCCATCCCGGAGAACAGGCTGCGCGCCTACGACATCCGCGCGGTGATCGACACGCTGGCGGACGCGGGCTCGGTGATGGAACTGAGGTCGCAGCACGGGGTGGGCATCATCACCGCCCTCATTCGCGTCGAGGGCCGCCCGATGGGGCTCATCGCCAACAATCCGAGGCATCTCGGCGGCGCCATCGACGCGGAGGGCGCGGAGAAGGGGGCCCGCTTCCTCGACCTCTGCGAGACCTATGGCCTGCCGGTGCTGTCGCTCTGCGACACGCCGGGCTTCATGGTCGGCCCGCCTGCGGAGGAGACGGCACTGGTGCGCCGCGTCTCGCGGATGTTCCTGTCCGGCGCCGCCCTCACCGTCCCGCTGATGACCATCGTGCTGCGCAAGGGCTATGGCCTCGGCGCCCAGGCGATGGCCGCGGGGTCGTTCCAGGCCCCGGTCTTCATCGTCTCCTGGCCGACCGGCGAGTTCGGCGGCATGGGCCTCGAGGGCGCGGTTCGCCTCGCCTATCGCAACGAGCTCGCCGCCATCGCCGACCCGGCCGAGCGCGAGGCGACCTACCAGCGCCATGTGGCGGAGCTCTACCAGAAGGGCAAGGCCGTCAACATGGCCGCCTTCCTGGAGATCGACGGCGTCATCGATCCGGCGGAGTCGCGCCGCTGGATCATGCGGGCGCTGAAGTCCGCGGCGCCCACGGGCAGGGGCGAGGCCAAACGGCGCCCCTACGTGCCCTCGCGGTGAGGAGTGCGTTGGGGCGCCGTAAGGTCAACGACGGCAACCCCCTGCGCCGTGAGTGCCGGTCGTGCTCGGGACCCGCTGGCCCGCCATGGTGATGGGCGGGGTCATGACCTGATCTTCGGCGCGACGATTACCTCGCCCCTGAGGCAGGCACATCTGCTGGATCGACGAGGCTCCTGGGGAATTGGCCGAGACGGGGTTCGTCAGCATGGTGTGCCGGCATCGCTCGCGATCGTCCGGCCCGCGCTCGTGGGCCAAGGAAATGCCGGCATCCCGATCTCTGAACGGACAGCGAAAGGCAAAAGTCATACGGCCGCGCCTGCGTACGAGTTGCGCGGCAGAAGCCCCTGCAAGTCAGGAGACGACCGAAATCACTGACGTTTACGGATGACTGGCGGAGAGGGAGTCCTTATCCGCCGTATCAGGACGTCTCAGGGCGTCTCAAACCCCACGATTTCGCCCGCGATCACGGCGAAACTGTCTGGACACGTCTCAGGCTGTCTCTCACAATCTCAACACCTTTTGTGGGTCGTTCTGTGAGTGGATCGTGGCCAGGCGAGTTGGAATCCTCACTGCATTGGCGGTCAAGAACGCCTCCGGTCCTGGCCTGCTTTCGGACGGTGGGGGCCTCTATCTCCAGATCGGCAAGACCGGCGCCAAGTCCTGGATTTTTCGCTTCATGCTGAGGGGCAAGGCGAGAGCGATGGGGCTCGGAGCACTTCATACTGTCTCGCTCGCGGAGGCTCGGCAAGCTGCACTCGACTGCCGGAAAGCCCTGCGCGAGGGTAAGGACCCAATTGATGAGCGAAGGGAGCGGCTAAGAGAGGCGGGTGGCAGCACTCAGCCTACGTTCGCCTGGTGCGCCGAGGAGTACATCAAGAGCCACGAGACCGGCTGGCGCAACGAGAAGCACGCCTCGCAGTGGCGCAAC
>VFQR01001945.1_pt1 | contig 14185 bp, 14 predicted proteins | sample 3512321 | NCBI WGS metagenome assembly VFQR01 (sample SAMN10412374, study PRJNA504923) | tailings metagenome | isolation source: Relicate 3 Philex TSF1 revegetated site | place: Philippines: Tuba, Benguet | collected 2017-08-29
AAATTGTCAAAAGCAAAAATGCTCAGGCTGAACAAATTGATGGGTATATTTACCGCATGGGGCATTGGGTATGGGAAGAGGCAGGGGAGCAGGGAGCAGAGGGGAAAATTTTCTCCCCAGCCCCCTTGCGCCCTGCCCTCTTCCTCATCTCTCCGCGTCCCCATCTCCCCATCTCCCGATGCCCCATGTCCAATAACTAGGGTTTATTGTCTTCCAGTGAGACGATGACGACGGTAATATTATCGTGCCCTCCTTGCTCTTTAGCAGCCTCAACTAGAGAGATGGCGGCTTTATCTAGCCAAGGAGTCTCTTGGAGACAGCTAGCAATCTTTTGCTCGACAAGTTCTTCTGTGAGACCATCGCTACATAGCAGGAAGCGATCGCCAATCTTAACATCTAGTGGTTGCACGTCAATCTGATGTAGGTCTTCACGCCCCAAACAGCGGGATAATACATGACGAAAAGGATGTAATCGTGCTTCATCCGGGGTGATGTCACCGATTTTGATTGCTCGTGCTACCCAAGTGTGGTCTTCTGTTACTTGTTCTAATTGTGATTCTCGGAAGCGATAGAGGCGGGAATCGCCGACATGAGCGCACCAAGGGGGTTCTGGGGCGCGAAAAATTACTGCTACAACCGTTGTACCCATGTCGGCGCGTTCGGGATGATTTTGCTGATCTTGCAAAATCGCTTGATTGGCGCCCCACAAAGCTTGCTCTAGTAATTCTTGAGAAGACTTTGGAGATTCCCAGTTTGCCACTAAATACCCCTGAATTTCCTTAGTGGCAATGCGACTCGCTTCTTCTCCTCCTGCATGACCACCCATCCCATCAGCAACAACAAAAAATCGTCCTTGTGGGTCGATATAGTAAGCATCCTGATTATTAGAACGAATAAGTCCCGGATCGCTAAGACCGGTGAAATTAATTTTCATAAATTTTTTCAACAATTAATACATACGGTCATAACGGTCGAGACGTAGAAGTAGTCGGATCAGAATTACTGAAATCCCTACTGCGATTAAAGTGGGCAACAGTGCCAACCATACACGATTCATAACTACTAGAATAGTAGCTGAAAGCGTGAAACCACTGATTAACAGAGCATAGCTCATTGAGAGCTGAATATTACTCTGGCGTCGCAGCAAACGTTCAGTTTCTATAGACCGAACGCGCAGGCGCATGTCTCCTCGTTCTAATTTTTCTAGGGTATCCTCTAACCTACGTGGTAGACCCAACGCGGTACTACTTACTTGAGCTGCTTGACGACTCAATTCGTTAAGAAAACTATTTCCCTCAGAACCATTCATATCGGTCATAAGCTGCATTGCATAGGGTTTGGCAACTTCCATAAAGTTAAACTCTGGATCTAAGCCCTTGCCTACCCCCTCTAGGGTAGAAAAGGCTCGCATCACAAAAGTGAAAGTTGCTGGAAATCTAAATGGTTGATTATAAGCTATTTCGTAAAGATCATCACTAATTGCGGCCACTGATTGGTTTTCAAACGGTTTATCCATGAAATTGTCCAGCATATACTGGACAGAACGCCGCACTGGCCCCATATCATCTACTGGGGCGATCGCACCTAAATCGATCAGAGATTGTACTACGCGATCGCCATCTTTTTGAGCAATGCCAAACAGGGTTTCCATCAGTCCTTCGCGTATATTGGACTTAATTTGCCCCATCATTCCGAAATCGTAGAATATCAAAGCACCATCGGGACTGATGGCAATATTGCCTGGGTGGGGGTCGGCGTGGAAAAAGCCACTATTGAGTAACTGTAGCAAATAGGCTTGAGCGCCTTGACGAGCGATGGTTTTTCGATCTAAACCCGCTGCTTCCAAAGCTTCGTATTGGCTAATTTTAATTCCAGGGACATATTCCAATGTCAGCACGCGAGAGGTAGTGTAACGCCAGTAAATTTTTGGGACTTTTACCCAGTCGTAGCCGCGAAAGTTACGGCGAAAAGTATCAGCGTTACGGCCTTCATTGAGATAATCAATTTCTTCCCAAAGAATGCGACAACATTCTTCATAAATACCGAGCCAATCCCGACCCTTCCCCCATTTGGGATGGTTTTGAAAGTAGCGGGTGATTCCTTTAAGAATTTGTAAATCTATTTCAAATAACTTTTTTAATCCCGGACGTTGCACCTTAACTACTACTGCTTCTCCACTATGTAAAACAGCTTTATGTACTTGCCCCAAGCTAGCAGCAGCTAAAGGAATAGGCTCAAAATTTTGGAATAGTTCAGGAATTTTCTTGCCTAGTTCTTGTTCAATAATTGCTTCTACTTGTTCATAGCTAAATGCTGGTACTTTGTCTTGTAATTTTGCGAGTTCTTCTACATATTCAACAGGGAATATATCAGCACGCGTAGAAAACAACTGCCCAACTTTAATGAAGGTTGGGCCTAAGTCGAGCAGGGTATTGCGAATCCAAAGCGCTTGGTTTTTGCGTCTTGCAGTTTGCTTTGCTTCAGTTACACCACCAGGGTAACTCCAAGATTTGTTGTATAGCCAAAGTCTGAACAATAAAGTCAAAACGAAAGACCAAATGTCCACAAAACGCCGTCTGCTAGAGTATTTTTCCCGATTCCAACGGTATGCCTTATCTGAATAACCTTGTTCCATATGCTCCATTTACCGTTGGTTTGCAACCGAATTATCTCCAATAAAAGACACTAAAATTGTCATTCGTCATTTGTCATTTGCATAAAACTAATGACTCTCTCAAATTGTCCTTTGTCCTTTGCCCAATGCCCAATGCCCAAATTTATTTATGCAGAAGCTCTACGATGATGTTGCAGTTCTGTTCGCAACAGGGCGATTTCTGCTCGCAATTCATCAATCTCTGCTTGCACGTCTGTTGGCTCTGAACCGGGTTGCCTAGTGCTTGTGCTAGCTTGGCCGGTATTAGCGGCTTCTGCTGCTCGATTTGCTCGGTCTATGACTTCTTCTGTAAACTGGCGCAACTGCTCTCTAGCTTCAGCATCAAATTTGCCCAGTTCACTCAAAGCATCGGTCAAGGCGACCTCTAAACGCTCATTAACTACTTCAGCTACTGCTCTGCCTACAAAAAAGGCTTGCACAAGGGGGTTACTCATAAATTTTTGTTACGTTCATCCGCAAAAGAATTATAACTTGCCTGTATGCTTTGCGGCTTCTGTTGTAGAGCTTGATATTTAAGTTGCAGATGACTGACAAGCCTCAGTGCAATCCGAAGCTCAAAGTTGCAAGCAATACAAAATAAAGCAGCAATTACTGAAGTCGAAATCTGACCAGAAGTATTATTAAAGACTCAATAATACAAATATCACTCATCATTAGATACTATAGCTATCCTATTTGATTTGTGAACTTACTTGTGGAAAAAGGCAATAGGCAACAGGCAATAGGCAATAAATTTTGTTTACAACTTATTTAGGATTGCGATAGTAATTCTCGATAATATTGCTCAGGTGTACTTGGTAAATAGGTTGTGATTTGTAAGACTTGTTCTTTGAATTTGAAACTTTGAGTAATATTAATCCGGCTGAGGAAATCTAGATCGTGGGAAATTACCCATATAGCTCCTTGATAGTCATTAATACCTACTACCATTTGTTCGACGGTTTCAATATCTAAGTTATTAGTTGGTTCATCGAGAATTAGCAGGTCAATTTCAGAGATACTAATCATAGCGATCACTAATCTTGCCAACTCACCACCACTCAATACAGATGCGCTTTTATTAACCTCATCATATTTAAAGAGAAAATGTCCTAGTTGTTGGCGTAAAAGCTGATAGCTGAGATTGGGATTAGCTGCTTGCATATTTTCCAGAATTGTGCATTGGCGATTTACCAATTCATAGGTTTGATCGAGATATATAGCTTTCATCGCTGGTGCAAGCAAAACCTCACCTGATACCAAAACCGCTGTTTGGTTTTCCATTCCTAAAATTGCCTTTACCAAACTCGATTTACCAGAACCATTAGCGCCGACAATGGCAATGCGATCGCCAGAAGAAACATGCAACTGAATGTTGTGTAAAAGTACCCGTTCTGATACCCTAAGATTTGCACCTTGAATATCAATTAAATTTTTGCGCTTTTGGCTTTTTTCTTCTAGTTGGATACTTGTTACTTTCGTTGTTTTCACCTTCGTATCTGCAACTTTTTGATTAGCTTTAGCTACTGCTGCTTCATGTTTCTTTTTCGCAATTCCGGCTGATGTTTCGGATTTAGTTTTAATCAGTCCGGCTGCCATTCTGTCAATACTACCATTGAGAAACTTAGCACGACCATTGCGCTGAGTTTGGGCTGCGCGCTGTTGTTCTTGCATAGCCGCAGCTTGAGCGCGTTTGAGTTCCTTTCTAGCGACTTCGTGCGATCGCCATGCGGCTTCTAACTCAATTTCTTTCTGTTCTCGATAATCAGAAAAAGTGCCTCCATATACTTTCAAACCAACAGATGTAAGTTCCCAGGTGATATCTGTCACCTGGTCTAAGAAAAAAGGCTTGTGTGAGACAATTACATATGCGCCAGTGAAATTTAAAAGAAACTCTTTTAAGCTTTCTAACGCTTGTAAATCCATGTGATTAGTTGGCTCATCGAGCAGCAATAAGTTTGGTTCTTGAGCCAAACCAATTGCTAGAAATAGTTTTGTCAGTTCTCCACCACTCAAGTTCCCAACTGGTAGAGAAAGGTCAAGATTTGTTTTGAATTGTGTTTGCAAAATTTCCTCAATCTGCCACCATTCATCAGAGATAGAAATCAAAAAATCAAGTACTGTATCTGCTGTGATTTCTTGTCTGATAGTACTAATTTGGGGCAAATAATAAACAACACCATGACGCCAAACCGAACCTATGCTGGGTGTGATTTGACCTGCAATAATCTTGAGCAGAGTTGATTTTCCTACACCGTTGCTACCGACTAAAGCGATGCGATCGCCCGACTCAATACTTACCTGAACTTTTTGAAACAAAGTTCTTTCTAAGCTGAGTTCATAGGCTAAATTCTCAGCTAATAATATTGATTTTTTCTGCATTCTTTTCAAACCTCAATTTGCAAACTTCCACCCGCGTGTTCGCAACGATTTCGGGTAGATAAGATACAAAACAAACTCAGCCGCAGACACTTGCCAAGCGGTTGAATGTAGATAGTAGTGATGACAATATCTTTAGTGCATGACTGTGTGAAGTAACCGTGTCAAACTAGTTGCGTTTATTCTTCGTTGACATATGTTGCTCTGGCGCAACAGGCGTTTGGAACTACTTCATTTGTCTTATCTCGTTAGAGTTGTGATGAGGTTTGATATTGACTACAGTGTAGCACAAAGGAATTTCGGAAAATAGGGGGCGATGTCTGACGACAAGCCGCAAAGGGTCTACGCTTTTTTTTCTCTGTGACCTCTGCGCCTCTGTGGTTAAAAATCTTTATTAACGTAGAGGCAATGTTCTCACCTATTGGCATCTTGCCCGCCCCAGGACGGGCGAGACGCCCATCCCACAAGAATAAATAACTATTGTTAAAAACGTTGATTAATTGATTTACCCCTGATATTTTAAGTGTATTTGCGTAATACACAGCAAATTTGGCATATTCTACTGTTGCCCTTGAACTATGAGCTATCCAGATTTCAGCGAACATGGCTATCAAATTTTGCGAGAATTAGGACGTAATCGGGAAGGAGGAAGGATTACTTGGCTAGCATCAAAAGTTGATATAGGGGAACAGGTGGTAATCAAGCAGTTTTGCTTTGCTCAAGGTGGTTCGAGTTGGTCGGGGTTCAAGGCTTACGAAAAAGAAATTCAATTTTTAGAGAAACTTAATCATCCTGGTATTCCCCACTATCTCAGTTCTTTCGATCGACCTGATGGCTTTTGTCTAGTTCAAGAATATATTAATGCCCCATCTTTAGCAGAAACTCACAGCTTTGCACCAGAAGAAATTAAACAAATTGCAGTTAAAGCTTTAGAAATTCTTGTATATCTGCAAAATCCGATTCCGCCGATAATTCATCGAGATATCAAACCGGAAAATATTTTGGTAGATGAGCAACTCAACGTCTATATAATTGACTTTGGTTTTGCTCGTGTTGGCACCCAGGAAGTTGCAGGGAGTAGTGTATTCAAAGGTACTCCGGGTTTTATTCCACCTGAGCAAATGTTTGAGCCAACAAAAGCCACAGACTTGTATGCTTTGGGTACAACCTTGATTTGCTTGTTGACAAAAATTAAGTCAACAGAAGTGATCAAGTTGTGCGATCGTAATAATCCATATTTAATTAAGTTTCGCCATCTTCTACCTCAATTAAGTCTACGGTTTCTGGGTTGGCTGGAAAACATGGTACAACCGGAACAGGACAAACGCTTTGCGAATGGACAAGCAGCTTTAGCAGCACTCCAACCACTTGATGTGATGCGTGTACCTGGAGTTGATTTCAGTGAAACAGTGCTGGAGTTCAAAGCGAACCGATTAGGGGAAAAGATAACGCAAAGCATTACTATTGAGAACCCCATACCAGATACTTTACTAGAAGGTAGATGGGAAGTTGCACCTCATCCTAACGATCCACCACATACGCCAGATTATCATGCTTGGATTTCAGTGACACCTCCTCAGTTTAGTGGGAATCATAGTCGGTGTCAGGTTGAGGTTGATACTGGTAAATTGATGGCGGATAAGCAGTATAAACGTCAACTTATATTGCATAGTAATGCCTATCCAGCGACTCACACTTTAACGGTGAAGGTGCAGACGAGTTCTCTACCAATTGATAAGCGAAAGATACCCTCTGATGGTTTAATTAGGCTGTTTTTAATGACTGTGGTGGTAGCTGTGGCTACAACTTGGTTTATAACTTATGCTGCAAGTGCGGTTGCGAGTTGGTTATTACAAACTTTTGGATATGGGGAGATTCTATTTGGGGGTATTTTCTCACTTATGTATGGGTCTTGGATGGGTTATTCCGCACTAAAGCGAGAAGAGCCTGTGGCTGGGGCTGTGTGTTCTGCTGTGGCTGGGGCTGTGTGTTTTGCTGTGGGTGGGGCTGTGGGTTTTGCTGTGGCTGGGGCTGCGGTTGGAACTGTGGGTTTGGCTGTGGCTGGGGCTGTGTGTTTTGCTGTGACTGGGGCTGTGTGTTTTGCTGTGTATGGGGCTGTGTTGGCTGTGAGTGTGGCTGTGAGTGTGGCTGTGGAATGGGTTATAGATTTGGCTGAAGACTCATTTACAACTGTGCTGATACTACTAATATTAGGATTTGGAGCTAGTGTAGGAACTGGAATAATAGCGGGTTTTTTAAATCCATTTTTTTTGTTAGTACTAACCGCAACTAGTTTACCTGCACTTTCCATGCTGGTTTATTCACCCCTCAAAAGACGTAGGTTAATTACTAAATATCGCAAGTCTGAGGTGTCTTTAATTAAACCGTAAACATCTCTGAATCAGGATTTTTAGGATAGGGACACAGGTAAAATAATCGTTTAGAATAGATATTTAGCTAAGAGGATGTTTGAAAAGTTCTCTTGTTGGTAGCAAAACTTTTAGATCCCCCTAAATCCCCCTTAAAAAAGGGGGACTTTAACTCCGGTTCCCCCCTTTTTAAGGGGGGTTAGGGGGGATCGACAAGTGCCTAAAATTACAGTTAACTACTTTTCAAACAACCTCTAAGACCAGTTTTGCTTGCTAAAATTAGCTCAATTTAGGTAATTTTGGGGCTAATTTTGCAGAAAATCTACTGTTTATAAGGAGATTAAATTATGAGTTTAACTATTTCTGATGAAATTCTAAATTCTAGTCGAATGACAGCGAGTGAACTATTAATAGAAATTGCGATTATGCTTTTTCAACAAGAAAGGATTAGTCTAGGTAAAGCCAGTAAAATTGCTGAGATGAATTATGTAGAATTTCAACAATTACTTGCTCAACGTAATATCTCTATCCACTTTGATATGGAAGAGTTTGAAGAAGATATTAAAACTCTTCAAGAGACAGGTTGGCTATGATTATTGTTAGTAATACTTCACCCATTAGCAGTTTAGCAAAGGTAGATAAATTGTCTTTGCTTGAAAATATTTATGGTCAAGTGAATATACCCAAAAAGGTCACTATATATAATAAATAACTATATTAAATTATGTTTTTATATCAAGTTTATAATAAATATTCATGTATTGTCAGAATCTAGTTTTTTCCCGTCATGCTATCCAACAGATGTTTTATCGTCGAATAAGTAAAAAGGAAGTAGAATCTGTAATCGTTTATGGAGAAATAATAGAAGAAAATCCCGATGATACACCGTTTCCCAGTTATCTAATATTTGATTTTGTAGAAGGTAAACCAATTCATGTCGTATGTTCCTACGATGAATCTACAGATACAGGATATGTAGTAACTGCTTACATCCCTGACCCAAATATTTGGTCAAATAATTTTAGAAATAGGATACAAAAATTATGAGATGTGTCATTTGTAAGCACGGAGAAACTCAACCAGGTTTAGTAACTGTTACCTTGGAAAGAGATGAATCTATTATTGTAATTAAAAAAGTTCCAGCAGAAGTTTGTGACAACTGCGGGGAATATTATTTAAGTGATTCAATCACTGAAGAAGTTCTAGAAAAGGCAGAAGTAGCTGTGAATAACGGTGCAGAAGTTGAGATTATTAGATATGCAGCTTAGTCTCATATTTTGGAATTGTACTGTGTTCGATAGTGAAAGCATTTTGCTACTGCTTAAGAATACGATCGCCTTTTCTTGAAAGCATTAATTTACGGCGATCGCTATAATATTGCTAAAATTTAGATTAAACCAAACAATAAACAATTTCTATGTCTTACAAAATTAACATTATTATCGAAAAAGATGAAAATGGCTATTATGCTTATTCTCCAGAACTTCCAGGCTGTCAAAGTCAAGGGGATTCATTGGCAGAGGTAAAAGAAAATATCGAAGAAGCGGTTGGACTGTACCTAGAAACTTTATCAGAATCAGAGAAACAGGTCAGGTACTTTTAAACAAAGAAATTTTCACAATGTTTTTAGAGGTACAACTTGCCTAAACTACCGCGTCTAACAGCCAAGGAAGCCGAAAATCTACTATTAGATGCGGGCTTTACTTTAATACGAAGTAAAGACTGCGTCAACTCCGAATTACAAGACAAGCTAGCTCAGTGTTTTCCTAACTGTTGACTAAAATAAAGACGATATAATTCACACATTGCACAAGCTTGATTGCCGTTGAGTTGTACTAAACCCATGCTTTCTAGTTTATAAGCAGCGATCGCATTTAATTCTACTTTGTCATCACTAGCAATTACCTGTTGCATTGCAGACATTAATTCTGGTTCTTTTTGTAGTAAATTCAACAATTCTCGCAAATGCTGAGCGTAAATTCCCATCGCTGTCGATGCTGTTTCTAATAACCTTTCTAAAGTCATTTCTTGCCCAGATAAATGATATAGTGCAAGACTTACCAAATAAGGATGTCCGCCTACCATTGCTTGTAGAGGTTCCAGGCGTTTTGCCCCTTCTGAGTCTGCTGCCCATTCTAGCCCGTAACGCAGCGCTAAATCCTGCACCTGATTGAGGGTAAATGGTGGCAGAGTAATTGTAATCCCCACATTAAAAGGTGATTGATTAAGCTTCAGGGGAATATAAATTTCTGTGGTGTGAGCTACTACCATTCGTAGTTTTTGCCATGTTCTATCTTGCTTTGCTTGTTCGTGCCAAAATCGCAGCATTGGCAAAAAGTCTTGGGCAATATTTGGATGTTCAAAAACTCGCTGCACTTCATTTAAAGCTAAAACCACAGGAGTTTCAGCAATGTATTGTAATATATACGCTTCAAAATAAATTTTGCAGCTGACTTTGCTGCCCATTTCTGTATCCCAAAAATCATCTAGACAGGGAAAGAGGTTTAACTGCCTAGTGACATAGATACAAAACCAACGTAAAAATTTATCTAGGGAAGTAAAAACTTCTTGGTCAGCTTCTTGAAAGTCCAAATAAACAATTTGATAATCCTGCTCTTTAGCATAAGCAATCATCTGGTTAAGCAGTGAACTTTTTCCCATTTTTCTGGGTGCTTTAATTCTGATTAAGCAACCAGATTGTATTAATTCACTACAAATCAGTTCTTCTAGTGGAGGACGATTGATGTATAAAGCAGAGCCTGTTGGCACAGGACCACTTGGAAATTCCATCTTGCCGACTGAAAATAAGTTTGGATAAAGCCTTGTAAATCTGAATTTTTTGTTGAACTGTTCTTGTGGTTGATTTTGCTGTCTAGTTATTCCTTGTAAGTGTTTGCTCAAAACTAGATGCAGATTTTTTTTTGTTATTCTCTCTCCAGATGCTTGTGACAAGTCTTGCCACAGCTGAGAGCCAACTTGCTTTATGTAGTTGCTACCATAACCTGTTCCCTCTGCCATCTCATCATAAGTTTTGCCCAACCACGACTGATAAAGCACAAACCACTGAATGGAATCGAGAGGCCTGTTTTGGAGAATTTTTTCTACAGCGTCTAGCAATTCTTCCACGGTTATAAAAAGTTAAACATTTAATGAAATTACAGATTTCCTTTGGCTTAGTAATAATATACAACCGAAAAAATACCTGAATAAGGAAAAATCTATGAGTTTGATTATGTTTCTAAAATAATCAGTAGCAAAATTTGATTTTAAGTATAATTAATGGTTCAGTATAAGACATTAACTTGGGCGATCGCTACCTACTCTCATAATTAGGGCAGTTTCATCATTGCTAGACGCGGTATGAGATTAACTAAAAATATTCCAGGCTCCATAATTGCCTATCTATTTGTGTAGCATAGAAAGCACATATGGAGCCAGTGGAAGCAACTGAATAAAACTCTTAAGTTTCTTACTGATATTAAGAGAAGACACTCCTACTAGAGTATCTCTAACTGCGAATGAGTGGTCAAAGAACCAGAGCTACACGGCAAGTAAACCAAGTACAAATCTGCTTCTAATTGAGCAAATTTATACCTTGGAGTTCAGCTTCTCCATATTTCCGAATTAATACCTAGATATGCGTAGGTTTTTAGAACTAAACAGACGGGTAGGTTAGGGAAATTGATTAACTCAATTTATGATTCCTCAAAAATTTAGTCAATTGCAATTCGCTGAGGTCCAGTAGCTTTACCATTATGTGCCTCCGTTGTATTGGAAGTGTAAATATTTGAGTGTTTCTGTTGATCTAGCCAGCTTTTTACGGGATCGTCTGCAAGATTTAGTCGAAGCACACCGGAGAATAACCCACCGAGAAATGAGACTGGGTGCTGAGTAAATTCTCTGAATATAGGTGACAATTCATCGATGAACATTTAGGAGTCTCCTGGCTCTGCTGTAAAAGATTATTACTTTTTAATTAATCGTAACGTGTTAGGGCATTGGGCATGGGGGAAGAGGCAGGGGAGCAGGGAGCAGGGAGCAGAGGGGAGGAGCTTCTCCCCTGCCCCCTACCCCTCTTCCTCATCCCCCTCATCTCCCCACTCCCCTTATGAACTTGGTTGCTCATCGGGAAACATACACTTATCGGAGTCGCAGCCACTAGGGCCAGCTTCTGACATTTCGCCTAAATCGTAGCGGCTGAGTGCTGCACAGAAATCATCTGTTTTGCGGCGTGCTTGCAGTTCTTGAGTTAAGCGATCGCAAGTTGCTTTATCTATTGGTTCAAATGGCAAACGTGGGAATGATTGCAAATCGTCAAAGCGGGCTAAAAGAGCTGCGGAAATATATCCTTCATCATTTTGGATGCTTTCGTAGATGCGCTGTCCAAGACTTTCGACTTCATCTGAGCGAAGTTCTAAAGTTGCTGATGTGTTGTGACTCACATAGTGGCGCTGAACTTGGAGGACAAAATCAAATTGCGCTAATACTGAAAACTTAGAAACATCAATTTCATCAGCGCCAGGTAAATCAGCCCAAGATACAGAAACGGGAATTTCTACTAGCCATTCACTGACACGCGGATCGAAGGGATCGTTGAGTAAATTGCCTTGTTCGTCTTTGTCTGATTGCGAGGGAATGACGTTATAACCATAGTCAATGCAGGCTAAAGCCACGGGATCATTTTTGCCGAAGGTGATGCGGCGAATAAATCGTTGTGCTTTGGGGGGATGCCATCCCGAACTAGCATTAGTTAATAAAGCTTTGGTGCCGCTGGGTTGGACTGTAGTGCAGCGATTTGGACGTTTGAGATTGTGGCGATCGCAATAATCCCAAACAACTCGATGCACAGTATCTTTCCAAAAGCTTAAATATTTCTCTTCCTCGCGTTTAAAAGCTAATCCTTGGGGAGTTGCAGGTCTTCCCGCTTCCCACCAGCGCAGCCAATCAACACCAAAAGCATGAACAAAGAAATCAAATAAACCTGTAAAAGAAACTCCCACAATTGGGTCTAATTCACGGCTGTATTGATAGCGTGGTTCTTGGAATTTGTGATTTAAAAGTGCTGCTACAGATAACGCCCCAGCGGTGAAAGCCTCCTCTTGTTCTTTGTAGTTATATGGGTCGATTTGATTGAGGTGAATTTCAGACAAATTACAGTGGAAGTTACTACCGATGATTTCCTTTCTTTGTTACCCTAGAGGCTTTTTATCCCCTAGTTCTACTGCTTGATAATTTGCAGTAGCTCCGCGTACCTTTTACAGATGTTTTAGATAATAAAAGTACTTTTTACATCTGCCCCCGCACTCTTGGAGAAATTATATTCTAGACACCTATCTTAGGTGTAATACCAATTATTTAAAATCTGAATTTATTAATTCATAATTACGAATTGGTATCTAGTTTCACTCTCTACGCTGTACGGTGTCAAAGGCTTATTACTTCCTTTGATTACCACGGGATTAGCATCTCAGCTTTCCCCGTTTTTGCGAGGTTTTTAACGTGAGGCAAAATCAATTACCACACGGATTTAGCCCATAACGAGCCAAACGATGTTCTAGCTCATTAGCATCAAGCTGAGGATAGCTCTCTTGCAACCATTGTTTTGCTGTTCCTTGGTTATAAGCATTCAAGAAATCAATTTTTAAAGCTTGTGTTGGTAACAAATCTATATTTGCTCTAGCTACAGCTTCACCAGCCCATTGAATCGCACCTTCGCCACTGTAATATTGTTTGCGGACAGCATCAATACATTCCTCTAATGTTGGCTTGCGGTGAAAAACTCTGGTATGGTTTGCCATCCTGAGTGCATCACGTTCTGGATCAATTCGCCAGTTGCCACTTTCATCTTGCTGCCATAAATTATCTTTGGCTGTTCCTCCTTGTTGATCTTCAGCAATAAACTGACGTATACCAGCACTTCTTCTAATATTGCCTGCAACAATTGTGACAGCGGCTTGATCGATTAATAGACAGCATTCAACTGAATTTAATTGTCGCCCTTTAGCTTTATTCAAAATGGAGGCACAACGCTGATAAAGTCCCGGCAATTTCACAGGATTAGCAACTCCACCAAAGCCGTTGAGAGTTTCTCCTGCTTTGCGGACATCGCTGATATCAACTAATACTTCAACATTTTCCGAAAAACGTTCATCAGTGGAGAGTTCTAACAGAGTTTGATATGATTCAACCCAGCCTTCACGGCTATCTCCAACGTAGATAGTAACCTTGTTGCCTTCTATATGTGTTTGAGTATATTCACGACGTTCAACTTTAACAGTACTACCAATTTCACCTTGTACGGTGACATTCAAGTGGTTACGGATAGGTGGCAATTGGTTAATATATTGTGGTTCTAGCATGGCTCCAGTACCGCAGCCCATCATTGCCAAATCCATCATTAATCCGAAAGCACTCCAGTCCTCTAGGTTGGTGGAAGTGCAATTATAAGCGCCGGAAAAATTCTTTGGCTTCCTAATCCAGTCTGTACCGCCAACCCATAACCAGCGTCCACTGGGCATGGCTTTCAGATTGCGCTGCATCCGATCTAATATGGCAACTTCTTCTCTTGCGAGTTTTCCTAACTCGATTAAACCTTGTAAAGTGCGATCGCATACTTCATCCCATGTTTCCCTCAACCCTGCCTTTGTACGGCGGCTATAGGTTCTAAAAAATACAGGATTAGCAGCGGGGGCACTCTCTGGAAACCCTGCGCTCTGGCGTTTTGTTTCTAGCTTCTGAACCATAAATCAAGTCTTGTTGCGTGCGAACAGATTATGACTATACG
>VFQR01001946.1_pt1 | contig 14178 bp, 7 predicted proteins | sample 3512321 | NCBI WGS metagenome assembly VFQR01 (sample SAMN10412374, study PRJNA504923) | tailings metagenome | isolation source: Relicate 3 Philex TSF1 revegetated site | place: Philippines: Tuba, Benguet | collected 2017-08-29
ACCTAATTAAATCTTTTAAATGGTGGATTGTGACTTTTTATTCATCATCCCAGTAAGTTAATTTTCACTGAATTTGGCAAGTCTATAGTTAGTGAAAATTTCTGTTATGGCTAGTTTTAACCTTGTCATATTGAGAAATCAAAAATCTGATGATTAATCCTCAAGAAAAATTACTAACTTGCTGATTAAAACCCTCGACATTCGATTTACTTTTGTCAATGGATACAGTCGGTGTTGGCAAATATTTTCGTACTATACCCATTACCTTATCAGCGACTACGGGTTTAGTCAGAAAATCTGTAGAACCAACTACCTTGGCACGAACTCTATCTAAAAGACCATCACTGCCTGTTAATATAATTACTGGCGTATTAGCGAAGGTAGATATTCGTCGCAACTGAGTGCAGATTTCGTAGCCACTGGCGACTGGCATAATCAAATCCAAGAAAATCAAGTCTGGTTTATCTTGAATTAGGGTTGGTAGAGCTTGTACTGCATCTTGAATCTTGACAAATCTTAGTCCATTGGCAGTAATAATTTCCTCTAGCATTTTACAAACCTGTGGACTATCATCCACGCAGGCTACTAGTGGAACATTTGGTTTTTTTAGCTGTGGGGTCGCAGGTTTATTGTTGACTCCAGTTGCTACTAAAGGTAAGTCCGGTACTTCCACCAATTCAATGATTCCCTTGAGGATATAAGGAAGCAGCGAACGAGTCAGCGGTAGTACACTTTGCTTCATTTTCACGGCTAAATCTCGCAGAGTGAATTTGCCGTTGATTAAATTTACAAAATTTTTGTAGACAGATGGACTTACTATCTGCTGGAGTTGTTCTGGTCGTCGTAGAATAGGTGCCAAGTCAGGAGAAAAATTTGCTAAACCAGCTTCTGACCAAATTTTCCACGAGTCTTGCATGTGTTTGACAGACATTTCTGCACTCGTGAAATTCATTGGTGTTTCTAAAATAACTTCTTGACTGCGATTGCAAGTGATGGAAGTGAAATTTGCTTGCAAGGCTAGGTCAAATAATAGTTCTGCTATGGTATTTTCGGCAATAAACTGAATCTGTTCTCTCTGAAGTTTCTGTTTTTTATGCAAGATTTCTATTAGGCGATAATCCCAGTAGTCCATTGAAACATCTTGGGAGCGCAATTGCAACTTATCAAGATCAATCTGGGGACAATTTTGAGCCATATGTCTACGCCAGCGCCGGAACGGATGAGTTCCCCCTGTTGCCCAAACTATGCGTCCCAAACGATAGTAAAAAGTCCATTGGCTGCCCTTGGAACTTTTAATATTTAATTTGCCATTGTATTGCAGTTGAGTACAAGTTTTAAATTCATTTACTAAGTTATTTGAAACCATTACTTCCGAGTGGGTCATATTTTGTTCCTTTTATTAAAAAGCTAGTTCTTGAAAAACCCACACTAGCTATATAGTGGTCAGCAGATATGTGAATAAATGCAAATATATTTATTACATAGCAGACTAAATCAAATTTATTAAAAACAAGGTAAATGAAGAGTATAGTAACAGTCTTGGTAGTCAGTGATTTATTTAGCAGAGTACGATCGCCACATTTGATTTTTCTGCTTATATTTCATCACTCAACTAAGTTGCTATAGTCTACATCGCTAAAACTCATTCAGTATTAATAGTTCATCTTAATCATTTTCATACCGAATTATATCCGTACAAGTTCTGAATTATTGTTGAAAAAAATAGCAGTTTCTATTCCAGCTATTTTTCATATTGATTCTGAATTTCAAAAAATATCATAAGAAATATTTCTTAAATTAAACAAATATTAATATTTTCAGAAAGAGCTGCGATCGCTATTAGTTTATTGCTTAATATTTTTTAGCTATTCTAACAATTAGAAAAGCAGTGCAACAATTATTATGGCGTGGGACTGCTTACGTTTGCTCAAAGACTGATTTTGACTTTGTAAGCAGTGCCCACCCTGAAATTATTAACAATGGCGCAAAAGGCTATTATACAGCAATTCTCAGGCTTGCTGATGGTTTTTGTGGCTGACAACAGCTGCCCTGAGATTGCCTTGATGTTGAGAAAGAAGCCGATGGCCTTCGTCTTTTTCTAAACCAGTCCAGTGCATCAATAGAGCTAGCTTTACCCATTTGCCACTACGTTCTAATAAAAAACCAGCAGTTTCCCGACTTAAACCTGTGAGGTCTTGTAAAATTCGCAAAGCGCGATCGCGTAACTTTTGATTTGTGACCGCCACATCCACCATCCGATTACCATAGACTTTGCCCAGCTTCACCATTACCCCGGTGGAAAGGATATTTAAAGCCAACTTCGTAGCTGTACCAGCTTTCAGGCGAGTTGAGCCGGCGATGATTTCTGGCCCTGTCAATAGGCGAATGTCAACATCGGCATCAAAACTAACTTGTTCAGTGGGAACACAGGCGATAAAAATAGTAGCGGCTCCCCGCTGACGAGCCGCATTCAAAGCGCCGTGTACGTATGGCGTTGTGCCACCCGCAGTGATGCCGACTACAACATCTAACTGTGTAATATGTCGCCCTGCGATCGCAGTTTCACCATCTTCAATACTGTCTTCTAAATCCTCAGAACTGCGTACCAGCGCCCCAGCGCCACCAGCGATAATTCCCTGCACCAACTCTGGAGGCGTACAAAAAGTAGGGGGACACTCCGCGGCATCTAATACCCCTAACCTACCACTTGTACCCGCACCAATATAAAATAAGCGCCCTCCATGATGCAAACGCTCTGCCGTACATTCAATAGCTCGTGCTAACTCAACTTTCGCCGCCGCAACTGCGGCGACTGCCTTTTGGTCTTCGTTATTAAACAGCTCCACCAATTCCAGAGAACTCAGCTGGTCTAAGTTCAGACTGTTAGGATTGACTAGCTCAGTTAAAAGATGCCCGCGTTCCTGTAAATTTGTCATTTTTCCTTTGTCTTTTGTCATTAGTCATTAGTCATTAGTCCAATGCCCCATGCCCAATGCCCAATTACAATAACCCTTCCAATTTGCGACGAATTTTATCTAGTTCAGAATCAGACAATTCTGGGTCTTCTGGTGGCTGCTGGTTGAAGCCGAAGGAATCTTCGGGAGTCTCAGCTTTCTGGTCATCTACTTGCCAGTCGGTTTCTTCAACGTTGACTTCTGGCGGGGTGACAATTGAATTGCTATTTTCTGGAATGATTTCCCAATCATATCCGGCACTTTCGCAAAATTCCTGGATTTCCTCAGCATCGATCGCCTCTGGTGTAGGTGTGGGGAAATCTTGAGCTTCCAACATCAGGGCATAGCGCGTGGCGTCGTCTTCTGACTGGAACATCAGAATTGTATTGCTATCGCCCTTGCGAATCGTGTGAATCCCCTCATTTTCTGTTCGGGCATTAAACATTAACACAAAAACACGCATAAATGTAATTATCTATTATTTTTCCGATCTACGATCTATTTATATTAAAGTTCTAGGTTGTGCATCAGGGAAAGTCACACTTACAATTTTCACTTTATGCAGATTTTCCTGAAAGCGGCAACATTACTCAGCATAAGTATTGGATTGAGCAAATGCCGTAACTTAACCCATGAGGTCTTGGGTTTAGTTAACGTATCCTGGAAATGGCATAGTGAATCAATGTGCCAGTTAATGCTTGTGTGTCCCAGCTGCATCCGGCAATTAATACAGTGATAAGGAAATGACTAAATCTCCCAATCAAGATCATTACTCCCCTTCTCCTATTCGTAAGCGTCTGTGGTTGCTGGTGTTGAGTCGCGGTGGCATTGCCTTGGGGGGAATTTTGCTGATTGGAATTGTCGGTGGCATTTGGCGGTTGTGGATTTTTGTCCAAAAAGAGTTAACGCCCTTGGCACAACAAAGTCTCACCACTACACTCAACCGTCCAGTGGAACTTGGAAGAGTCACACAATTTTCCTTGACAGGAGTGCAGTTTGGTGCATCAGCGATCCCAGCCACACCCACAGATCCAGATCGAGCCGAAGTCGAAGCTGTGGAAGTGACCTTTGACCTCTTGCAGTTAATTTTTAACCGTCACCTCAAACTAGATGTCACCCTAGTCAATCCAGATATTTACATTGAACAGGATGACCAAGGGCGCTGGGTTTCCACTGACATCGCATCCTCCGGTAAAGGCGGTGTCATTAAAACCGATTTAGACAAACTGCGGTTTCGCAATGCCAAGCTGGCGTTAATGCCGCAGAAGACGGGACGCAAAGACACGAGGACACGGGGACACGGGGACACGGGGACGACACGGGGACGCGGGGACGCATGGACGCGGGGACGCAGGGACGCAAAGAGTTCTTCCGCCTCTTCCTCCCTCCCCGCGTCAGAGCGTCTCCCACTCTCCGCGTCTTCTTCATCCCCCGTATCCTTTTCCCAACTCAACGGATCTGCCCAACTTTTAGCAAACAACCAGTTGATTAAATTGGAAGTCGGGGGTCAAGCAGACAGTGGTGGTAGTATTTCCATTCAGGGGGAGACGCGTTCTCAGGTATTGGCAGGGAATTTACAGTTGCGAGTACAAGATTTCCTGGCTGCGGATATTACTCGCCTCATTGAGTTACCAGTAAATTTGCAAGCGGGTCGAGTCAATGGTGATTTGTTGGTTCAGTTGACACCAGAACAGCCGACTTTATTGTTTGGCAGTGCTGCTGTTGCAAGTGTAACGGTTGAATTGCCAAAAGTGCCGCAAGTGTTGAGCAATAGCCAAGGAAACCTCCGCTTCCAGGGAACCCAATTGCTGTTAGATGATGTTACTAGTAACTATGGCAAAATTCCCCTAGTGGCTAAGGGAATCATTGACACTCAAGCAGGCTTCAACTTGGCAGCGCGTGTAAATACGGTGAGTTTGGCCAATGCCCAGGAGACTCTCAAGGTAAAATTACCTGTGCCGATCGCTGGACAAGTACAAGCAGATTTACAGATTACTGGATCGACTAAAGAGCCAATTCTCTCAGGCAAAGTTGCCACAATCCAAACTGCCCGGATTGATAAACTAGATTTTAATAGTATTAGTAGTAAATTTGAACTTGTTACTAGTTCTTCTCTAATTACTCTCAAAGATATTCAAGCGTTCGCAAAGGTCGGCGGTCAGATTACAGGCACTGGCACAATTGGAATTGGTAAAAATCCGCAACTAAATTTAAATTTCGCGGCTAAGAATGTTCCAGGGGATGCGATCGCTAAAGTTTACGAAACAACGCCCAATTTCCAAATTGGTAATCTCTCGGCGACAGCCCAACTATTCGGTGCTGCTACCAATGTCCAAACTGTGGTAAAGTTTCAAGCCCCTAACGCAACTTATCCCGGAACTGGCGAAGTGGCCATCGCTCCCAATCGTACCCTCTCTTTCCGCAATGTGGCTCTGAATTTCGGTGGTGGTACAGTCCGGGCAACTGGTAGTTACGCCAATGAACGCTGGCAAGCTGTTGCTGTTGCCTCTGGGGTGCAGGTGCAACGTTTTGTAGACACAAATCAACTGCAAAACGTCTCTTTGGCAGGCGCACAATTTAATGGCCGTCTCATCCTTTCAGGCGGCACAGCACCATTTGAAATTGCGACGATTCGCACTCAAGGTGCAGCTGTAAACATTGGCGGCGGTACAGTTGCAGTTTCTAATATCCAACTCCAAGACCAAAATTTCTCTGCTCAACTTGTAGCTAATAATGTGCGGCTGGGACAAATATTGCAACAGTCTCCCCCAGCTTTAAATAATCCTTTGGCGGGTACGTTCCAAATCGCAGGTAACAGAGATAATTTCAGTCTGAAAACTCTCCGTGGCAGTGGTGAAGGTCGTCTTGCCATTGGCGGCGGTACGGTTACAGCGAAAAATATCCAACTTGTTAATGGTTTATATCAGGCGCAAGTCCAAGCAAAAAATGTGCCTGTGCAGCAATTGGCAGCAGTACCAAAGCAGTTCCAAGGTGTGTTAACTGGTGAAGTGAGTGTGGCGGGTTCTGTAGAGTCTTTCCAACCCCAAGCTATCCAAGCCGTTGGTCAAGCACGGATAAATGTTGGGCGGGGGATAATTACAGCCTCTAATATCCAAATGGCTAATGGTGCATACCAAGCGCAAATCCAGGCCAAAAATGTACCTGTGCGCCAGTTGGCAGCAGTACCACCGCAGTTTCAAGGAGCCTTAAATGGTCAGTTCAACGTCGCGGGATTAGTTGATTCTTTTGAGGGAAAAGCAATTCAAGCCAACGGTCAAGCACTGATCAATGTTGGCGGCGGGACGATCGCAGCTGCTAATATCCAAGTGGGTAATGGTGTATACCAAGCACAAGTCCGAGCAAATAACGTCCCGTTGCAGCAGTTGGCAGCAGTACCACCCCAGTTTCGAGGAACCTTAACTGGTCAAGTCAACGTGGCGGGTTCTGTTGAGTCCTTCCAACCGCAAACAATCCAAGCCGTTGGTCAGGGACGAATAAATCTTGCTCTTGGTACGATCGCAGCTACTAATATTCAAGTAGCCAATGGTCGCTATCAAGGAATTATTGATGTTGCCGGTGTGGAATTAAGTAGGTTAAATCAGCAATTGCGGGGTCAATTTGGCGGCAAGTTGCAATTAGCTGGGACGCTGGCATCGACAAGATTAGCTGATGTACGTGCTGCGGGACAGGTGCAGTTATCCCAAGGTATTCCCGGTATTGAGCGACCTTTAACAGCGGCCATCGCTTGGAATGGTGAAAGGCTGACCATTGAGCAAGCCACTGCCCCTGGTTTAAATGTTACTGGTAACATCTTAGCCAATGCCAAACAACCAGGGATACCGGAAATTACTGCCCTAAATCTCAACGTCCAAGCCGAGAATTACGACTTAAAACAGTTACCAATCAATCTTCCCAATCAAGTTGCGGTGGCGGGGAGAGTCGATTTTAACGGACAAGTTACTGGCAAGCTACCTTTACCAAATGTGGTCGGGCAAATTAATTTACGAGATTTTGTTGTTCAAGATATTGCTTTTGAGCCGCTGTTAACTGGGAATATCAACTCAGCACAGGGACGCGGGTTGAATTTGAATTTAGCAGGAAATAGCGATCGCCTTGCTTTTAATTTAGATGCCAATAATCGCCCACAATCCTTTTTAGTACAATGGCAGCAAGCCTTGGCATCAGGTAATGTTAAAGGAAATGATTGGACACTGAAAGTCGCAAATTTCCCCTTACAAATCTTGAATTTGACCCCGCCAGCAATTACTCGCTTGGGTACTGGAAAAATAGCTGGGTTGTTAACAGGGGATTTGCTTTTTAATCAGCAGACATTTGCAACAACCGGAAATTTAGCGATCGCCAATCCAGAAATTGGTCGGGTAAAAGGCGATCGGTTAGCAGCTCAATTCCGTTACAGTGATGGTAAGGCTAACCTCATTAGTAGCCAATTTAGCAAAGGCAACAGTAATTATGCTGCCGCTGGTACTTTGGCTCTAACGGCTCAAGGACCTCAACTACAAGGTAGACTCAATGTCAACCAAGGTAAAATCGAAGATGTTCTCGCTGTAGCACAAGTATTCGATTTACAGGACTTGCAAGGTGGTTCAGACCCAACCTACGGTACAGCAGCGGATTTGACCACGAGTTCCCAAGGCTGGCCAAATCAGCCTTTATTGACCCAACTCCAGAGGTTTTCTGAAATTGAAGCCTTGGTAGCAGAACAGGAAGAACAGCGACTTAATTCCACTCCCATACCGGATTTAGCTGACTTAAAAGGCACTTTCAATGGAGAAGTAGCTGTAGACACAGCCAGCAACAACGGATTAGCAGTGCAATTTAATTTGAATGGAGAAAACTTTGCCTGGGGTAAAAAAGAAGAACGCAGTCGTTATTATACTGCTGAAAAATTGATTGCCGAAGGCAACTTTGAAAACGGTGTTTTAAGTTTGCGACCTTTACGAATTCAATCTGAAAACAGACTGATTGCTTTCACAGGTAACATTGGCGGTGATGAACAATCTGGTCAGTTGCGGGTGAATAATTTTCCAGTACAAGTGTTAAATAATTTTGTCAAACTACCAGTTGGCATTACAGGTAATGTAAACGCCACAGCAGCTTTAGCAGGTAGTATTGCTAATCCCCAAGCCAGAGGCGAATTGCAAATCACACAAGGAACACTAAATCAGAACCCAATACAGTTAGCAACAGCAAGTTTCAGCTATGCCAACGGACGCTTAAATTTTGGTAGTACTGTAGCAGTTTCCGGGCCACAACCAGTGGATATTACTGGCAGCATACCTTATAAATTACCTTTTGCAACGGTGGCACCAGACAGCGACCAAATCAGTTTGGATATGAAGTTAGAAAATGAAGGATTAGGACTGTTAAACGCATTGACTAATCAAGTGGTATTTGAAAAAGGTGAAGGAGAAGTAGACCTGAAGGTGCGTGGAACATTGTTACAACCACAGGTGGATGGAATCGCCACTGTTAACAATGCTACTTTTTCCGCCCAGGCTTTGCCGGGTAAACTCAGACGTGTTACAGGTAAAGTATTATTTAATTTTGACCGCATCTTGGTGGAAAATCTTGAGGGTAGATTTAGCCGAGGGAAGGTAGAAGTTGCTGGGGAAATTCCTATCTTTAACAATGAGAAAGTGACTATCAACAATCCTCTGACCATTAATCTCGAACAACTAACATTGAATCTCAAAGGACTTTACCAAGGAGGTGCTAGCGGTAATTTGCAAATTACTGGTTCTGCACTTAACCCCCTAATTGGTGGTAGGGTAGATTTGTTTGAAGGTCAGGTGTTGCTGGCAGAATCTTCCGACACCTCTACATCTGGAAATGATAATGGTCTTGGCTTATCATCTACAAAAGCCAACAAGCAGAATCAAGCGGAAATCGGCAATGGAATGGGGAATGCCATCGCCAGATTTAATAATCTAGATTTAGAACTAGGTAAAAACGTTCAAATTACCCGTCCACCTATTCTTAGCTTCCGTGCAACTGGTAATCTTATAGTCAACGGCTCAATTAGTCAACCCATACCCGATGGTATCATCCAATTAGAAAAAGGTGGCGTAAATTTATTTACTACCCAATTTAACCTTGCTCGTGGCTATAAACACACTGCAACTTTTAGTCCCTCCCAACCCCGCGACCCAAACTTGGATATTCGACTATTTGCTAAGGTGCTAGATGTAACTCAAAATAATGATTTCACGCGCATAAATTCCACAGGTTTATCAGCCTTAGAGAGTGTTCGAGTCGAAGCTACTATTAACGGTCTCGCCAGCAAACTCAATGAAAATCTAGAACTCACAAGTAGTCCGTCACGTAGTCAAACCGAAATTGTTGCTCTTTTAGGAGGTGGGTTTGTAGACACCCAAGGACGTGCTGACAGTACTTTGGGTCTAATTAACATCGCAGGTTCAGCTGTGTTCAACAATTTTCAGTCAGCTTTTAACCAAATTGGCAGTACCTTTGGCTTAAGTGAACTGCGGATATTTCCTACCATTATTTCTGAAAATCCTGAAGCGGGAAGAAGCAATTCAACTTTGGAATTAGCAGCAGAAGCTGGAGTTGATATTACTTCCAAAATATCTGTTTCTAGCATCAAAATCTTAACAACAAACGATCCCTTTCAATGGGGTGTTAATTATCGGATCAACGATGAATTTCGTGTACGCGCTTCGACTAATTTAACTGATGATAGTCGTGCAGTAGTGGAATATCAAACACGTTTTTAAGCAAGTATATTTAGCTTCTAGAAGTTTCATTAGTCAAATATTTCTTATCTGAACCAAAAATCTGAATGTGGATATCTTTGATAAACGAACTACCATATATAAGGAGTGCATGTATAAAAATACTCACTCCGATCATTTCTAAGCACTCTTCAATAGTTGTAATCACTTGTGACCAGAAATTTTGTTGATTATAGATATTTGTGAAGAAGAATACACCAAATAACTCAATCCCAACTCCACCAATAACATAGAGAGAAAAAGCTAGGATAAATAAACCCTGAATTTTTCTAGGAAGATGAAAGAAAAATTTGACATAAAACAAAACAAAAATTGTCACAAAAACAACATTTAAAATATCCCATTTTTGATCTGATGTCGATTGTGGAAATCGTTGTAATATTTTATTAACTTTTTCATGAATTTCGATTAACTCATCAACAGACAAATACATAAATATAATTGATAAACCCTGCCAATGATAGGCATATTTATCTTTAGTTTTCAGTTTTGATAAGGCGATTAATTGTATTAAAAGTGAAGAAAATAGTAATATTAATGCTGAAAATATTGTAGGTAGATTACGTTCAAGATCTACATTAAACATTCTCACTAGTTCTGAAAAGTTTTCGCCGTTCAAAAAGTAGACGTAAAACTGTCCAGCAAGACTAGCTAGACCCAGACCTAATGTAATGAAAATCAGCAGTCGAGTTAGTTGGTTGGGGAAAATTTTAAAATTCATCATTAATATCTGTATTTAATTTAACTCAGTATTTTTAGTTAAATTACTTAAAAAATCAATGTAAATTGAGTAATTACTGAATTTTTTAAGTAATTTTAACTTTTACTTATCCTGAATTTATCCTTTCTTAACCTCCTTTTAAATAAAGCTAAGCAAAAGTTTATTTAAACTTTCAATAAAGTGGACTAAGTATACAGAATTCATTAGCGGGACTGATATCATGTCCGGTTAATCAAACTGAATAAAAATGTTTGCTCGTAGTGAGGACTAAAGTCCTCAAGCCAGGACTGAAGTCCTGACTACAAACTGTTTATTATGGGTGATTTGGCGGACATCATATGAAACATTTTTTGAGAAAAAATAAGCCTGAAACCTATAAATCCCTGCCAAAGTAGCTGTAAGGGCTTCTATAGCAGGGATTTTGTGAAGCAATGCAAAGTTGAACAGAGGGTATTTTGTTTAACAAGCGGCAAGCTTAAGACTTACATAGCGATTTAAGCTAACGTATTGATACTATGTCAACCAACTATTGTCAAAATCTTAAAACTTTTCAAACATCCACTTAAAGCGAAGTGTAATAAGGCACTAATTTATATCAGATACTAATATTCTCTCCTCCCTGCTGATTGACTGTTAATCGCAAAATTGATAGTCCTAAAATTATCAAAAATAGGACTAGTCCAATTGTGCAAGCATAACTAATTTCCAAATTATTGAAGGCTTGTTCATACAAATAGTAAACAATTGTTTTTGAGCTATTAAGCGGACCTCCTTGAGTCATGATATATACTTCTTCAAAGACTTTGGTGGCAGAAATAGCGGAAATTACTCCTACTAAAGCTAGATACGGCTTCATCAACGGTATGGTGATGTCCCAATGTTTCCTAATACCATCAGAGCCATCAATTGCTGCGGCTTCGTACACATCACCAGGAATTGATTGTAATCCTCCTAAATAAATCACCATGTAGTAGCCTAGCCCTTTCCATACAGTAACCGCCATAACACTGGCAAGAGAAATTGGTACAATACCAAAAAGTTTAGCTGAATCAGTTAGCCAAGGAATACTTTCTGAAATAATACCTAAAGCTTTAAAGAACTGGTTGAGTAATCCATTTTCTGCATACAACCATTTCCAAGCTATCCCTGCAACTACCATTGAAATTACTACCGGTGTATAGTATGCAGACCTAAACCAATTCATCCCGCGCAGTTTTTGATTTACCAAAATTGCTAGCACCAAGGGAGCAATTACCAAAATTGGTACCACACCCACAAGATATAAAAAAGTGTTTTCCAGGGTTTTCCAAAAAACTGCATCTTTCCAAAGCTTGAGAAAGTTGGTAAGACCTATCCATTGCGGCGGTTGGGCAATATCTTCGTAGCTGGTAAAGCTGAGGTAAAAAGCTTGCAGTGCAGGCCAAAATACTGTTAAACCCAAAATAATCAAGGCAGGTAGTAAAAACAAGTAAGGAGTCAGTCGCTGTTTGATTAACATCCAATTTTTAGGTTTTAATTGATTCATTTTATATTTATTTTTGTCCATCTACTTATCTATTAATATAGGACTACTATTTGATTTTTGACACGCTAGTAGTGGCGTGACAAGGCTAAAATGTTGCAAAAAAATTGTAGGTTGGGTTGTAGCAAGATTCCGCAGGGTACGAAGTGAAACCCAACACGAAGGTCTACGTTGGGTTGAGGAACGAAACCCAACCTACTAATGCTAATATAGGACTACTATTTGATTTTGACACACTAGTAGGGTGCTTTATCGGCAAGAGTACGGCACCAAAGCTTTAAGAATGGTGCGTTACGGCTTACGCTTAACACACCCTACAAATACTAAGATTTTTCACCGAATCAAATATGATTCTTATAATACTCCAATCACATAAATAAGTAAGCAAAAATCGCTCCTGAATTCTTACTCAAATTTGAGGCTACATACAAAAAGTCCGCTTTCGCGGACTGTGGACATTGGATAAGGTTAAGTTGTCACCAAGAGTGTCTACAAGATGTTAGACTCAATATTCATTCTTTCTTAATTGACGTAAAAAATCAAGTTTATCTACTCAAAAACTAAGACATAAATACTGGATTTATGTCTTTTTCTCAAACGATGAAAATTTAGATTATCGCCAATTAAAATTGCATATTTAGTAATGATAATTAATGTTTAAATGAGCTAAGTACAATTTAAAAATCCTCAGAAATCAAACTGAATTCCTATATTTTAACTACATCTATCGTCAGAAACATTTTTAGGATTAATATCCCAAAATTTCACTTAGTCTGAAAAATATTTTGCACCATTTTTTTGTCTATACTCGTCGCTGCTTTATCTAACTCTGCAATTTCACCGCCGTCTAATTGCCAACCCAATGCACCAATATTTTCTCTGGCTTGTTCCACAGTTTTTGCTCCAGGGATGGGAATGGTTCCTTTAGAGATGCACCAGTTAATTGCTACCTGCGACATGGTTTTGTTTCTAGACTGTGCGACCTCTCGCAAACATCCAAAGAACGCTCGCACTCCTGGTAAGATCTGTCTAAACAACAAACCCCGGATACCTTTAGGAAGAGAACCTCCAACAGAGTATTTTCCTGTCAATAGCCCCAAAGCTAAAGGACTGTAAGCAATCAATCTAATTCCCAACTCATCACAAACATCTTTAAGTCCGAGTTGGGTAACGGGATATGTAGACAGCAGAGAATATTGAACTTGCAGAGTACTAATTGGAACGCCTCGCTGGGCAAACTTTTTGTGTACCTGCTTGAGCCGTTTCGGGCCGTAATTGGATAGTCCTACTCCCTTAACCAACCCTTGCTCATAGACATCGGCCAGACCATCCAACAACTGCCCCTCTTGCCAGGGAGCATAGTTGGCTGTAGACCAATGCATCTGTACTAAATCAACATTTTTCCCCAGACGTTGAGCAGATGACTGGCAAGCCCTGACCATTGACTGGCGTGTCCATCTCCACGGATAAGCAGCAAGCTTAGTAGCAATGCAAATATTTTCTTGATTGGAACCTACATATTCTCGATTGAATCGTCCCAACAGTAGTTCACTTCGACCATTCAATCTCCCAGTTCCGTAAGAATCACCTGTATCAAATAAAGTTACATTGTTGCTGACACAAAGGTTAAAGACGGCTTGCAATTGGTCATCCATGCTTTCGTTATATCCCCAAAGCAATTGGTTGCCCCAAGCCCAAGTCCCGCAGCCCATGTTTGGGAGGGAGAGTTTTTCGAGAGTGTGCATTTGTGCTGTGTGTAAATTACCTTGATAATTATCAGGCAATTGATTGGAACTAAGTTAAAACACATCGTAACTTATTAACAGAGCGATCGCACCAACTTAGAGCGTATTTCAGGTAAATCAAGTAGACTCTTTGGGGCACAATATATTGTGCCCCTACGATTATCTGTACCTCACCAACTTGGAATCTGCTATATATATAGTTATAGAACTTACGCAGCAACAGGAAAAATCAGGAGTTTGGACAAGGGGTGTCAGGGTGTTAGCGAGCAAAACCCTTAGACTCCTACACCCTAACCAATATTAACCCAGTCTCACCAGACAACCTTTGTGCGTAAGTTCTGACATAGTTGAATATTTTGTTCAAGCAGCACAAACAAAAGGGGTAGGTTTAGAACCCACCCCTTTTGTTTGTGATATGCTGCGCCCAACGGCTGTTGCTATAAGCTTTAAACTATTAACTAAA
>VFQR01001947.1_pt1 | contig 14166 bp, 18 predicted proteins | sample 3512321 | NCBI WGS metagenome assembly VFQR01 (sample SAMN10412374, study PRJNA504923) | tailings metagenome | isolation source: Relicate 3 Philex TSF1 revegetated site | place: Philippines: Tuba, Benguet | collected 2017-08-29
CAGAAACTACTTCAAACAGGCCGGATATGCGTCCGATTAAATGTCCGGTGCTCTAAGGCTCGGCCCAGCCGGCGCCCCAGCGCCGCTCCCCAACCAGGCAGTCGTAGCCCTGGCTGTCCGTCACCGGCACCACCTGCTCCTCGGCGGCCGCATAGCGCTGCCAGGTCGGCGACCACGGACCGGCCAGTTCCAGCACCAGCTTGCGGCGCACCGCATCCGGAAAATCCGCCCAGTCGGTGACCGGGATCAGGAAGGAGCCCGGGCCGCCGATCACGCAGTTGGCGTAGTATTCGTCGAGATTGTCGACGTCGAAGCGGCCGGCGGGTCCCATATTGGTCATCAGCGGCAGGCCGTTGATGATGACGCCTCGCGCCACCAGCGCATCGCGCGCCGGCACCACCGGGCGGCCATGGTTGTTGGGGCCGTCGCCCGAAACGTCGACGATGCGCCGCATGCCGGTGTAGCCGCTCTCCGCGAAGAGATCGCCGGCGAAAGCGAGAGCGCCGGAAATGGATGTGCGGCGGGCGCTGCGCGGCGGATTGGCCGACATCTGCGCCACCACGCGCTCGGCGTCCTCCAGCGTCGCGATCACCGTCCAGGGCACGACGAGGAACTGCGAGGAGTCGCCCGCCCATTCGAAGATCGAGATCGCGATGCGGCCATGGACCCCGTCGCGGATGGCATCGAGGACGCTCGCATGGGTCAGCGCCGCCACGTAGCCGTCGCGCTGGATCGCCAGCTCCTCCTGCGACATTGAGAGCGAGACGTCGGCCGCGATGATCAGTTCGACGTCGACGGGTTCGGCCCGGGCCCCCGGAACGAACCAGCCGGAGGCGGAGGCGAGAGCGGCACCAAGGACCAGCGCCGCTGCCGGATGTCCAAGTGCGATCATCCGGCAAGGATAGGCGAGTCGGCGCGGCCCGTCAGATGCGTCGGAACACGTTCGGCGTCAGTCCCATCAAATCTGCGCGAGCCGGCCGCTCACCCGTCGGCGCGGAGCGCCTTGTTGTCGGGATCGTACGGGCTCTCCGGGACGACCGTCGCGCGGTGCTTCCTGCCGAGGATGGTGATCTCGAGCTCCGTTCCCTCCGCCGCGAGGTCGGGCCGGACCATGGCGAGCGCCAGGCTCTTGCCCACGCGCCAGCCGAAGCCGCCATGGGTGGCGCGCCCGACCAGCCTGCCGTCCTTGTGGATCGGCTCGGAGCCGCGCGCGTCGGCATCGGTCACATCGCGGACCTCGAGCGTGACATAGCTCCACTTCGGCCCCTTCTCGCGCAGCGCGACCAGCGCGTCGCGGCCGATGAAGTCGCCCTTGTCGAGATTGACGAAGCGGTCGAGCCCGCTTTCCCAGGCCGAGTATTCGATCGACAGCTCGCGCGGGATGAGCCGGTAGCTCTTCTCGATCGCCATTGCCGTCATCGCGCGGATGCCGAAGGGCCTGATGCCGAATTCGGCGCCGGCCTCCATGAGGCGGTCGAAGATGTAGTTCTGCTGCTCGATCGGGTGATGGAACTCCCAGCCCAGCTCGCCGACGAAGTTGACGCGCAGTGCATGCGCGGTCGCCGCGCCGATCGATATCTCGCGGCCCGAGAGCCACGGGAAGCGCGCATTGTCGAGCGGCGTGCGGGTGAGCTTGGCAAGCACATCGCGGCTCCTGGGGCCGGCGAGCACCAGGACGCCCCACTGCGTCGTGATCGGCACCATGCGAACGCTGCCGTCGGCGGGCAGGAGCTTGCGCAGGACGTCGTGGTCGTGCGCCTCGTAGGCGCCGGCCGAGACGAGGTAAAAGCCGGTCGGCCGGCGATAGACGGTGAACTCGCTCTTCACCCCGCCTTGGGGCGTCAGGAGATGGCAGAGCGCGATGCGGCCGACCTTCCGCGGGATGCGGTTGGCAAAGATCGCATCGAGCCAGGCCTCGGCCCCCGGCCCGCTCACCCAGCATTTGGCGAAGGCAGACATGTCCTGCAGGCCGACATTCGCCTGCACGTTCTTCACCTCGTTGCCGACATGCTCGAAATAGTTCGAGCGCCGGAACGACCATTTCTCGACGATCCGTCCGTCCTCGAGCGGCGGCGCGTGGTTCTCGTTGGTGAGCACGTCGGCGCCGACGCCGATTTCCTCGTCCGGCAGGCGATAACCTTCCGGAGCGAACCAGTTCGGCCGCTCCCAGCCATAGACCGAGCCGAAGACCGCGCCGAGCGCCTTCATGCGGCCGTAGCAGGGCGTGGTCTTCAGCGGCCGCGCCGCCGCCCGCTCCTCGTCCGGATAGTGCATGGTGAAGACGTTGGCGTAGGCCTCCTCGTTCTTCTGGATGAGGTAGCCTTCGGTCGCATAGGGGCCGAAGCGGCGCGGATCGACGCCCATCATGTCGATGGTCGGCTCGCCGTCGACGATCCACTCGGCGAGTTGCCAGCCGGCGCCGCCGGCCGCAGTGACACCGAAGGAATGGCCCTCGTTGAGCCAGAAATTCTTCAGCCCCGGCGCGGGCCCGATGATCGGCGAGCCGTCGGGGGTGTAGGCGATGGCGCCGTTATAGACCTTCTTGATGCCGACCTCGCCGAAAGCAGGAACGCGCGCCACCGCGGTCTCGATATGCGGCATCAGCCGGTCGAGATCCTCCTGGAACAGCTCGAACTCGCTGTCGTCGGTGGGGCCATCAACATAGCAGCAGGGCGCCCCCTTCTCGTAGGGCCCGAGAAGCAGGCCCCCGTTCTCCTCGCGCATGTACCAGGACGAGTCGCTCTCGCGCAGCACGCCCATCTCGGGCAGCCCCTGCCGCTTGCGCTCGACGATCGCGGGGTGAGGCTCGGTGACGATGTACTGGTGCTCGACCGGTATGACCGGCACGTTGAGGCCGACCATGGCGCCGGTCTTGCGGGCGAAGTTGCCGGTCGCCGTGACGACGTGCTCGGTCAGGATGTCGCCCTTGTCGGTCTTGACCAGCCAGCGCCCGTCGGCCTGTTGCTCGATCGCGGTCACCGCGGTGTTGCGATAGATCGTGGCGCCGCGGTCGCGCGCGCCCTTGGCGAGCGCCTGGGTCAGGTCGGCAGGCTGGATGTAGCCGTCGTCCGGATGCTGGATGGCGCCGAGGATGCCGTCCGTCTCGCAGAGCGGCCAGACCTCCTTCACCTGCTCCGGCGTCAGAAGCTTCACCGGCACGCCGATCGTCTCGGCGACGCCCGCATAGTACATGAACTCGTCCCACCGGTCCTTGGTGCGCGCGAGCCTTATGTTGGTGCAGTTGGTGAAGCCGACATTCATGCCGGTCTCCTCCTGGAGCTCCTGGTAGAAGCGCACCGAGTATTTGTGGATCTGGCCGACCGAGTAGCTCATGTTGAAGAGCGGCAGCAACCCGGCCGCATGCCAGGTCGAGCCGGACGTCAGTTCCTTGCGCTCGACCAGGACGACGTCGGACCAGCCCTTCCGCGCGAGGTGGTAGAGCGTCGAGACGCCGACCACGCCTCCCCCGATGACGACCGCGCGTGCCTCGCTCTTCATGCCTTCCGCACTCCCCGAACAGCGTTGCGGCCGCCCGCGCGACGATGGGCGGAGCGGCCGTTGATGCGGCGACGATAGGACGGGCGGAGGGAGCGTGCTGCGCCTGTTTGCGACACCGATACGGCGCGCGGCGACGACTGGAATTTTGCAGCGTTACAGGACGCGGGGAACGCCGTCGGGGCCGATCTCGATGAACTCAAAACCTGTCAGCGCGCGCCGCTCTCCGTTCGGGAACTCGACGAAGCAGCCGCGCTCGCAAAAGCTCGCCGATTCTCCCGGCCGCAGAGTGACGGAGTAGCGCCGGTCGGCCTCGCTGACGTTCAGGGTATGCGTGACCGTGTCGCCATTGAGCGCCGCGGCGGCATGGGCGGCAGGCGCGCCGCCGAGAACCATGGGGACGAGAAAGAGTATTGCTGCGGGTCGCATCGGGCCTTCCATTCCGTCAGCCACCATAGTCGCCACGCGGACCGGGGCAATACCCGTCAGCGCTGCCTGATCCCGAAGCTCTGGAAGCCCTTGCGAAGGATCGGCTTCTTCGACGAGATGACGCGGCTGTTGACGCCGTTCCAGCCGATCTCGCCCGACAGTCGCCCGTATTCGATCTTGGGGCAGCGATCCATGACCACCTTGATGCCGGCGGCCTCGGCCCGCGCAGCCGCCTCGTCGTGGCGGACCCGCAGCTGCATCCAAACCACCTTCGGCAGCGGCTCGAGCGCTAGCACCTCGTCGACGATCGCCGGCACCGCCTCGGGCGCGCGGAAAATGTCGACCATGTCGATCGGCACCGGCACGTCGGCCAGCCGTGCGTGGATCGTCCGGCCGCAGATCTCCTTCCCGACACTTCCTGGATTGATCGGATAGACCTCGTAGCCCTTGTCGATCAGGTATTTGGTCACGAAGAAGGAGGGGCGGACGTCGTTGGGCGAGGCGCCGACGATGGCGATCGTCCTGACGCCGTTCAGGATGCCGGATATGTAGGAATCGTCGTAGCTGTCGTGCCCCATGCGGGCTCCTGTGCCGGAACCGGCGGCTTCAATCAAGCCGCATCGCGATCGCCGTCACCATCCATGAGCGTTCGCGCTTCTCGAAGCACAGATGGGCATTGAAGTAGGGAGCAAAGTGGCTTTCGTTGCCGCCAAATGAGGTGTTGAAGAAGACGACGTCGCCATTCGGGGCAATGATGCCAAGCGAGCCGGCGGATGCCTTCTGCTCGGGCGCCATCGGCACCATCTGGTATGGCCTCGGCCAACCTTCCGGAGGAACCCCATCGGCACCCTCGGATACGATCGAGGCGGCGATGCGCCAGTGCCCCGGATCTATGAAGCGGAGCTTCTCGTCGAGCGCGATCCAGTCAGGCCAGGAAAGGCGGCCGTAGCTCGCCGTGCATATGCGCCCTGCGAGCCACGGCGTGCGCCCGACGGTCGGCTCGCGGGCGAGGTCGGCGAAGACATACATGCCGTAGCGCGCCTGGACGGACGGATCGTCGCTGTCGCTGGCCCTGGACGCGCGACCCGCCATCTCGAGCGCGCGGCGGGCGGGATGAAGCCCGAGTGACACGAACTCCTCCCGCAGCGACCGGCCTTCCCGGCCGATGAAGAACTCGACCTCGTCCGCCAGCAAGGGCAGCAGGCCCTGGGGATCGAGCTGCCGGCCCTGGCTCGTGGTAACGCTGCTCCTGCTTGCCGCGAGAAGGGCTTGGCGGAAGGCCGAAAGGCCGGGATCCGCCGAGAACGAATCGTCCGTCTCCAGGATGATCTCGGGATAGAGCGGCGGCTCGATTTCGGAGTGGTGCACGTTCTGCGCCCTGGCGCCTGCAGTACCCGCCAGCCATGCCGCCAGAAGTAGCGCCGTGCGCATCGCCATCACCGCCACCTGTCGCTGGGTTGCCCACCCCGGTTCATACCTACGGCTATAGGCACAATGTGGGAGTTTTCCGGACGACTTCAGGCGATTTCGGGGCCGCGCAGCGGGCTCCCCGTCATGGGCGATCCGCCAGATCTCGCCCGGTGTGATGCGCCGGCGCGGGCGGGGGCAGCTCAGGGCAGCGAGATGCGGCCTTCCGCGTCGATGGGGAAATCGGGGTTGAAGGCGACTTCCCAGAGGTTCCCCTCAGTATCCTCGAAATAGCCCTGCATGCCGCCGAAGAGGGCGCGGCTGGCCTGCTTGAGGACCCGGCCGCCGGCCTTCTCGGCCCGCGCCAGCACCTCCGCGACATCGGCCTCCGAGCGGGTGTTGTAGGCGAGCGCCACGCCGGAGAAGCCGCGCTCCCAGGCGGCCTTGGTTCCCCCCTCCTCGAGGCCTGCATCCCTCGCCAGTTCCTCGCGCGGCCACAGAGCAAGGATCAGTCCGCCCATCTGGAAGAAGGCGACGCCGTCGGTGATCTTCTCATTCCGCTCCAGTCCCATCGCCTCGTAGAAGCGGACGGCACGGTCGAGATCGTCGACGCCGAGGGTGACGATAGAGATGCGGGGCTCCATCATGACGACGCCCATCCCGGCTTGCGCTTTTCCACGAAAGCGGAAATCCCCTCCTCCGCAGCCTCGTCCATCATGTTCTCGACCATGACCTCCGCGGCGCCCGCATAGGCATCGGCCAGGCCCTGCTCCACCTGCGCATAGAACGAAGCCTTGCCCAGCGCGACGGCCGCAGGCGGCTTGGCGGCGATCGTGCGAGCGTATCGCTCGACCGCCTGCCCGAGATATTCCGGCGGCACGACACGGTTGACGAGGCCGTACTCCCTGGCCGTCGCCGCATCGATCATCCCGCCGGTCAGGAGCATCTCCATCGCATGCTTGCGGTGGACCTTGCGCGACAGCGCGACGGCGGGCGTCGAGCAGAACAGGCCGACATCGATGCCGTTGACGCCGAAGGTCGCGCGCTCGGACGCGACCGCGAGGTCGCAGGAGGCGACGAGCTGGCAGCCGGCGGCCGTGGCGATGCCGTCGACCGCGGCGATCACCGGCTTGGGCAACTGCACGACGGACTGCATGAGCCGCCCGCAGGTCTCGAAGGTCTGCTCGAAGAAGGCTCGCCCACCGTCAGGATCGGCGCGATGCGCCTGCATCTCCTTGAGGTTGTGACCGGCCGAGAGCACCTTGCCGCCGGCGCCGATGACCACGACCCGCACCGCAGGATCGTCGCGCGCGTCGTCGAGCGCGGTCTGCAGCGCCTCCATCATCGCCATCGAAAACGCGTTCGCCGGCGGATTGGCGAGCGTGATCCACATCACGCCTTCGGCGACCAGGGTTTCCACCAGCGCATTGGGGCGAGCAGCGGCTTCCGACATGTTCAACCTCCGTCTCTGGCCGAGGAAGTAGCACGCGGCGGGTTGAAGCACAGCCGGGAAAGAGACAAAGTCGCCTTACGTTTACGCAAACGGAAGCCGGGAGGAGCCGTGCCGAAGGTGCTCTACGAGCGTGACGGGCGGATGGCGCGCATCACGCTCAATCGCCCCGACGTGCTGAACGCGATCGACGACGACCTGCCGCGCGAGTTGGCGGAGGCCGTCGCGCGGGCAAACTCGGACGACGGGGTTCATGTCATCGTCCTGGCGGGCGCCGGCCGCGCCTTCTGCGCCGGCTACGACCTCGCCTACTATGCCGAGGCGGCCGGCGGCACGGGCAACGCCGTCACGCAGGAGATGCCGTGGGACCCGATGAAGGATTACGCCTTCATGATGCGCAACACGGAGTTCTTCATGTCGCTGTGGCGCAGCCACCGGCCTGTCGTGTGCAAGGTGCACGGCTTCGCCGTCGCCGGCGGCTCCGACATCGCGCTTTGCGCCGACATGATCGTGATGGCCGAAGATGCCGAGATCGGCTACATGCCGACCCGGGTCTGGGGCTGCCCGACGACCGCCATGTGGGTCTACCGGCTGGGGCCGGAGAAAGCCAAGCGCATGCTCTTCACCGGCGACCGGATCAAGGGCAGCGAGGCGGAACGGCTGGGGCTGGTGCTCAAGGCCGTGCCGGCCCACGAGCTCGATGCCGAGGTCGAGGCGCTCGCCGAACGCATGGCGACGGTGCCGGTCAACCAGCTCATGATGCAGAAGCTGGTCGTCAACCAGGCGATCGAGGCGATGGGGCTCAGGCAGACGCAGATGTTCGCCACCATCTTCGACGGCATCACGCGGCATTCGCCCGAAGGGATCAACTTCAAGCGCCGCGCCGAGGAGGTGGGCTGGAAGCAGGCCGTGCGCGAGCGCGACCTTGGCACGTTCGACTGGACCGCGAACCGCCCGATCAACCCCGGCAAGGGCAAGGACGATTGAGCATGCAGAAGAAGATCGATCCGTCGCTCAGGCCGGTCATGGATGCCGATGCGGTAAACGCGTTCCTGAAGGAGGTCTATCCGCAGCTCAACGAGGACCTCCAGGCCTATCTGGCGGTGGACGTCTTTCCCGGCGGCTGCACGGTTCGGCTCAACGCGACGGAGCGCCATCTGCGGCCAGGCGGCACGGTTTCCGGCCCCTCCCTCTTCACCCTCGCCGACATCGGCGGCTATGTCTGCGTCCTCTCGCATGCCGGGCCGGAGGCGCTCTCGGTCACCACCAATCTCGGCATCAACTTCATGCGCAAAGCGGAAGCCGGCCCGATCGACGGCCACTGCCGCATCCTCAAGCTCGGCCGCAGCCTGATGGTGTTCGAGGTCGACATGGTGGCGGACGGCCAGACCATCGCGCACGCGACTGGGACCTATTCCATCCCGCCGCGGCGGCGATGATCTGGAGAGAGGCGGGGAATGTGTATATATTTGCGCATGGATGAGCGATGGAGCGCGACAGCCGCAAGATCGTGAGGCGTCTCTTGCGCGAAGGATTCGAGCAGGTTTCGCTCAGCGGGTCTCACCACAAGTTCCGGCGGGCGAGACGACGATCATCGTGCCGCACCCGAGGAAGGACCTGCCGATCGGTACCGCGCGAGCCATTGCAAAGCTGGGGGGTTGGGACCGGGGCAAATGATGGAATGGTCGTCATGAGGCATTATCTGGCGGTGGTGGAAAAGGACCCCGAGAGCGCGTTCGGGGTCATCTTCCCCGATCTGCCCGGCTGTTTCTCGGCATCCGACACTGAAGACCGTGTGCTCGACAATGCAGTCGAGGCTCTCAGCCTGTGGGCCGAGGATCAGGCACTGCCGGAGCCGTCGGCCCATTCCGCCATCCTCTCCCATCCCGACGTCGCCGATATCCTCGGCCGCGGCGGCTATCTGATCTCCGTCCCGCTGATCGAGAACGACACCGCGGTGGTCAGGGCGAACGTGACCTTCGAGCGAGGCATGCTCCGCGCCATCGACAGTGCCGCAAGCAAACGCGGCATCACCAGATCGGCCTTCCTGGCCAGCGCTGCACGCAAGGAGATCGAGCGGTCGACCGGATAGAGTGCGGTAATCTACTACCACTCCTGCCGACTCTTTGTTTTCGTTGACTTAATTCCGCATCACCTGCGCCCGGCCCGCGTTGACGCGGCGTCCTCGTTCCGCTATTGAAGCGTCATGAGCGCGGCCTTCGGGCCGCCCTTTGTTTTGGAGCCCGCTCCGGAACGCAAGCAACAAGAAACGCCTCCCTCCGGGAGGTCCAAAGGAAGCCCGTCATGAAGACATTTTCGCAGAAGCCTGCGGAGGTGACGAAGAAGTGGGTGCTGATCGACGCCGAGAATCTCGTCGTCGGCCGCCTCGCCACCATCGTCGCCAATCGCCTCCGCGGCAAGCACAAGCCGACCTTTACCCCCCATGTCGACGACGGTGACAACGTCATCGTCATCAACGCCGACAAGGTCGCGTTCACCGGCAAGAAGTTCACCGACAAGGTGTACTACTGGCACACCGGCCATCCCGGCGGCGTCAAGGAGCGCACCGCGCGCCAGCTGCTCGAGGGCCGTTTCCCGGAGCGCGTCATCGAGAAGGCCGTCGAGCGCATGATCCCGCGCGGCCCGCTCGGCCGTCGCCAGATGAAGAATCTGCGCGTCTATGCCGGCTCCGACCACCCCCACGAGGCTCAGCAGCCCGAGACGCTCGATCTCGCGGCGCTGAACAAGAAGAACGTTAGGGCCTGACACCGATGGCTGAACTCAACTCCCTGCAGGATCTCGGCACCGTCCAGGCGGCGCCGCCCGAGGCTCCTGTCCACGTCCAGAAGCTCGACAAGCACGGCCGCGCCTATGCCACCGGCAAGCGCAAGGACGCCGTTGCCCGCGTCTGGGTAAAGCCCGGCTCCGGCCGCATCACGATCAACGACAAGGACTTCAACGCCTATTTCGCGCGGCCGGTCCTGCAGATGATCCTGCAGCAGCCGATCGTCGCCTCCAACCGCAACGGCCAGTACGACGTCGTCGCCACCGTTTCGGGCGGCGGTCTTTCTGGCCAGGCGGGCGCCGTCCGTCACGGCATCTCGAAGGCCCTCACCTACTATGAGCCGGAGCTGCGCTCGGTGCTCAAGAAGGGCGGCTTCCTGACCCGCGACAGCCGCACCGTCGAGCGAAAGAAGTACGGCAAGGCGAAGGCCCGCCGCTCCTTCCAGTTCTCGAAGCGCTAGAAGCGCATCGGATCGGGGATACGGAAAGCGGGCTTTCGGGCCCGCTTTTTTGTTGCGCCGTCCGACAGTGCTCCCTAGCTTCGATGGCGATTGTTGATGATGATGAATGATTGGAATCTGGTCATGGGCACGAAGGTCGTCACTGCGCATGTTCCGCTGGACCTCGCCGAAAAGGTGGACGAGATGGCCAACCGCCTCGAAAGGTCGCGCGGCTGGATCGTCAAGCAGGCTCTGGCGGACTGGATCGATCAGGAAGAGGAGCGCCGGCGGCTGACGCTCGAAGCGCTCGCCGACGTCGATGCCGGGCGCCTGATCGACCACGAGGAGGTGCGAAGGTGGGCGGACAGCCTCGGCCCCGACCAACCTTTGTCGCCGCCGGAAGCATGAAGCTCGCCTGGGCGCGCAGGGCGCTTGCCGATCTGGTGCGGCTCCATGACTTTCTCGCTCCCGTCAACGAGCGGGCGGCCGCCAAGCTGGTCCAGTCGCTGGTCGCTGCGCCGAAGAAGCTGACCGAGCATCCGCGGCTGGGCGAGAGGCTGCAGGAGTTCCAGCCGCGAGAGGTGCGCCGCCTTCTCGTCGGCAGCTATGAGATGCGATACGAGATCAGAAACGGCACGATCCTCCTCCTCAACAACTGGCACACCCGCGAGAAGAGATAGCAATGCCCTCGAAGTCGATCGACAACGCCTTCACCGCCAAGAGCCTCAAGGGCGCGGCGAGCGATCCGACGCATGCCGGCGCGCTCTCCTTCATGCGGCGGCGCTACGGCAAGAAGCTGAAGGGCGCGGATGCGGTCGTCTGGGGCATCCCCTTCGATTCGGCAGTGTCCAACCGCCCCGGCGCCCGCTTCGGCCCGCAGGCCATCCGACGCGCCTCGGCGATCTTCGACAACGACCCGCAATACCCCTTCTCGCTCGATCTCTTCGAGACGCTCGCCGTCCTCGACTACGGCGACTGCCTGCTCGACTACGGAAACCACGCCTCGACGCCCGCCCGCATCGAGCGCGAGGCGGCGAAGATCATCGGCGAAGGCGCCTTCCTCCTCTCCCTCGGCGGCGACCACTACGTCACCTGGCCGCTGCTCAAGGCGCATGCCGCCAGGTACGGCAGGCTGGCGCTCGTCCAGTTCGACGCCCACCAGGACACCTGGCCGGACGACGGCAGGCGGATCGACCACGGCTCCTTCGTCGGCCGCGCCGTGAAGGACGGCCTCATCGATCCCTCGCGCTCGATCCAGATCGGCATCCGCACCCACGCGCCCGAGGATTGCGGCATCCGCATGATTCACGGGCACGAGGTCGAGGAGATGAGCGCCGGCCAGATCGCGCGCGCCATCCTCGATCATGTCGGCCAGGGCCCGGCCTATGTCACCTTCGATATCGACTGCCTCGACCCCGCCTTCGCGCCGGGCACCGGGACGCCCGTCGCCGGCGGCCCGTCGAGTGCAAAAATGCTGTCGACGCTGCGCCAGCTCGGCCCGCTCGACATCGTCGGCGCGGACGTCGTCGAGGTCGCGCCCGCCTACGATCATTCCGATGTGACCGCCATCGCTGGCGCGACGATCGCGATGTACTATCTGGGGCTCCTGGCGGAGAAGCGACGAGGCTGAGACCTCGCAAGCCGCATCCGGAAATACCGCCAAGCACCTGCATTCACGAGACAACAGGCATTCACCCATGAAACCCAGGATATTCATCGACGGCGAGCACGGCACAACGGGCCTGCAGATCAGGACCCGGCTCGCCGGCCGCGACGACATCGAGCTCATTTCGATCCCCGAAGCCGAGCGGCGCGACCGGGACCGCAGGGCCGAGATGCTGGCAACGGCGGATATCGCGATCCTGTGCCTGCCGGACGAAGGCGCGCGCGATGCGGTCGGTATGCTCGAAGGCAACAACTCGACCCGCGTCATCGACACCTCGACGGCCAATCGGGTCAATCCTGACTGGGCCTATGGCTTCCCGGAGATGGACGAGGGCCAGCCCGACGCGATCGCCGGCGCGCGGCTGGTTGCCAATCCGGGCTGCTATCCGACTGGCGCCATCGCGCTCATCCGGCCGCTGGTCAGTGCCGGCATCCTGCCGCGCGACTATCCGGTCACCGTCAACGCCGTCTCGGGCTATACGGGCGGCGGCAAGCAGATGATCGCCCAGATGGAGCAGGACGGCCCAGACCGCATCGCCGCGCCGCATTTCCTCTACGGGCTTTCGCTCACCCACAAGCACGTGCCGGAGATGAAGCTGCACGGCCTGCTCGACCGCGCGCCGCTCTTCTCGCCGAGCGTCGGACGCTTCGCGCAGGGCATGATCGTTCAGGTGCCGCTGCACATCGCGGATCTCAACGGCGCGCCGAAGCTCGCCGACATCCACGCTGCGCTGGCCGGCCACTACGGCAGCGGCGGCAATGTAGAGTTGGTCGCGCTCGAGGCCTCGGCCGCCCTGCCCCGCGTCGATCCGACCGCGCTCAACGACACCGACCGCATGCAGCTCCACGTCTTCGGCACCGAAGGCAAGGGGCACGCGAACCTCGTCGCGGTGCTCGACAATCTCGGCAAGGGCGCCTCGGGCGCAGCGGTCCAGAACATGGAGCTGATGCTTTCCCGAAGGCTGGCGGCCTGAGGCAAGCGATCAGCTGCGGGCGACGATCGCCGTCTCCGGCGGATAGCTGCCCTTCGCCGCGCGCCAGTGGGCGACGGCGAAGCCGAGCACCACGATCGCCATCGCGTGATGCACGATGGCGAGTTCGATCGGCACCACCCAGACCAGCGTCTTGATGCCGATCGCGGCCTGCGTGACGACCAGCGCGAACAGCACCATCGCGCGGCGGAGATGTGTGCTGCCGGGATCGACCTGCCAGACGCGCACGAGGTGCCAGAGCGCCAGCCCGAACAGCACATAGGCTCCGGTCCGATGCATGAACTGCACCGTCTTGGCGTTCTCGAAGAAGTTCTGCCACGCCGGCGACATCGTCATCAGCCCGTCGGGCCACAGTCGCCCGTCCATCAGCGGCCAGGTGTTGAAGGTAACGCCCGCATGAAGGCCGGCGACCAGCGCGCCCAGATAAATTTGGACCAGCACCATCACGGCCAGCAGCCCGGCCATCTGGCGCGTCTCGGCGCGCGCGGGGCCAGCCGAATGCGCTGCCAGCCCGCGAGCCACCCACATCACGCCCGCGAAGATGATGCAGGCGAGAGTCAGGTGCACGGCCAGCCGGTACTGGCTGACGCTGACGCGCTCGCTCAGCCCCGAGGCGACCATCCACCAGCCGATGAAGCCCTGCAGGCCGCCGAGTGCCAGGAGCACCAGCAGCTTCGGCTTCAGGTGCCTTTCCAGCCTGCCCGTCAGCCAGAAGAAGGCGAGCGGAACGGCAAAGACCACCCCGACCGAGCGCGCGATCAGCCGGTGCGCCCATTCCCACCAGAAGATTACCTTGAATTCGTCGAGGCTCATGCCGCGATTGATCTGCTGGTATTGCGGGATCTGGCGGTACTTCTCGAATTCCTCCAGCCACTCGGCCTCATTGAGCGGCGGGATGGCGCCGTGGATCGGCTGCCATTCGGTGATCGACAGGCCCGAACCCGTCAGCCGCGTCGCGCCCCCGACGATGAAGAGCGCGAGGAGCACGAGCAGCACGACATAGAGCCAGCCGCGCACCAGCGCGCGGTTCTGCGCCTCGCGCCGGCTAAGCTCCAGTGGCGAGCGTGCCTCGATCGCGGCGATCGTCATCCTGCTTTCCCGGAAGTTTCGTCGCGCCACAACTGGACCAGTGGCGCGGCGGGATCAAGGCGCGGCCGCACGCGACATGCGGTCGCGCGCATGCGCCGCGCCGACGCGGCGTTTGCATGCCGGACCGGCGGCGACTATGTCATCGCCATGCCCGTCCGCCTCAAGAAGTTCATCGGAACGCTGATCCTGGTCGCCCTGGTGATCGTCTACGCGCTGGTCGCCACCATCGTCGCCGTCGCGCAGCTGGGCGAGTCCGGCCCGCTCGTGCACCTCGCCTATTTCTTCTTCACCGGGCTGCTGTGGGTCATCCCGGCGATGTTCATCGTCAAATGGATGGCGACTCCGCCGCGCGGCGAGCGCTAGAGCGTCGTGCGCCTTTTGTGAATCGAGGATTCCCTTGATCGCTTGGCCGTGA
>VFQR01001948.1_pt1 | contig 14166 bp, 12 predicted proteins | sample 3512321 | NCBI WGS metagenome assembly VFQR01 (sample SAMN10412374, study PRJNA504923) | tailings metagenome | isolation source: Relicate 3 Philex TSF1 revegetated site | place: Philippines: Tuba, Benguet | collected 2017-08-29
CGGTGGCCTATGCCCAGCGCTTCTCGATGGACGAGCTGCGCCGCATCCAGGCCTTTTACCAGTCGGCGGAGGGCCAGAAGCTGGTCCGCACCATCCCCTCCATCATGGAGGAGACCTTCGGCCGGTCGCAGCAGTGGAGCCAGCTGGTGACGCGCGACATCGTCGCCCGCTTCCGCGAGGAATTCGCCAAACGCGGCATCCGCCTCTGAGGCACCCCCGCCCTCATTCCTGACGACGTCAACGCCGGCCTCGCGCCGGCGTTTGCGTGTCTGACGACGAGGAAAGATTTCGGCATCGACTGACGCCCGTCTCCGGTCGTTTTCGCAGCGCAATGGCGTATTCGATCCCCGGCGACTGATATGCATCAAGGAAATGTGAGAAGGATCGCCCTAGGATTCCAGCAACCTAATGGAACAGGGGGTCCATATGAACATCATCAAGACATCGATAGCGGCGGGAATTCTTGGCGCCTGCTTCATGGTATCTCCAGCGTCGGCGCAGATCGCGCCTCCGCGTGAGTCTGCCGTGGCCAGCGCCCTGGCGCCTGTCATTCTGGACGAGACGATCGAGATGCAGGGCCGTCGTGGCGGCTTCCGCGGCGGTGGCGGTGGTTTCCGCGCCGGCGGCGGTGGCGGTGGCTTCCGCGGTGGTCGCGGCGGCGGAGGCTTCCGCGGGGGCCGTGGAGGTGGCGGCGGTGCCGGCGCGGCGGCCGCAGCAATCGGCATCCTCGGGGCGGCCATCATCGCCTCCGAGGCGGCACGCGCCAACGCACCGCGCGATTGCTGGATCGAGCGACAGCGCGTCCGTGACGAGTGGGGCCGCACCATCGGCTTCCGCCGGGTCCGCGTCTGCAACTGACGGCCCATAATCGATCTGACGACAAGGCGAACGCGCCGGAGGCCAGCTCCGGCGCGTTTCGCGTTCTGCTGGCTTTCAGTCCTCGTCGGCCTTCATCGACCACCCGAGCCGCTTCCACAGCAGGGGGCCGAGCAGCGCAACGGCGGCAACGACGATCAGCGTGGCGGAGACGGGGCTCTGTACGAGAACCATCGGATCGCCGTTGTTGATCTGCAGGGCGCGCCGCAACTGCGTCTCTGCCATGGGACCGAGGATCATTCCGACCACGACGGGTGCGATGGGGTAGTCGAAGCGCCGCATGCCGAAGGCCAGCAGCCCGAGAACGAGCACCAGGGTCAGTTCGACCAGCGACCCCTTGGCTGCCAGCACGCCCACACAGGCGAAGACCAGGATGCCGCCATAGAGCCAGGGCCGCGGGATCGACAGCAGCCTCACCCACAAGCCGATCAGCGGCAGGTTGAGGACGATCAGCATGGTGTTGGCGATGAACAGCGAGGCGATCAGGCCCCAGACGATGTCGGCCGAGGTGACGAAGAGCAGCGGCCCGGGCTGGAGATTGTACTGCTGGAACCCGGCCAGCATGATCGCCGCCGTCGCCGAGGTGGGGATGCCGAGGGTGAGGAGCGGCACGACGCCCTCGATGGCGCCATGGCCGAATTCCTCCGGGTGCTTCGACAGCTTCTTCTCGGTCGCGTAGGAGAGGAAGGTCGGGACCTCAGCGCCGCCCGCAGGCAGGGCGCCGATGGGAAAACCGAAGGCCGTGCCGCGCAGCCATGGCAGCCACGAGCGCCGCCAGTCCTCGGCTGTCATCCACAACGACCCGCGGATCTGCTCGATGCGCCCCTCGGCCAGCCCCCCCTTCTGGGAGGCGACCGCCATTGCCTCGCCGACGGCGAACATGGCGACCGCCACGGTGGTCACCTCCAGCCCGTCGAGGAGGTCGGGGATGCCGAAGGCGAGGCGCGCCTGGCCGGTGAGCTTGTCGATGCCGACGAGGCCGAGGGCGAGGCCGACGGCGAGCGAGGTCAGGCCCCTGAGCCGCGACGTCCCGAAGGTGGCCGAGACGGTGACGAAAGCCACCAGCATCAGTGCGAAGTAATCCTCGGGCCCGAAGGCGATGGCGACCTCGGCGAGGAGTGGAGCGAAGATCGTAAGCAGCGCGGTGGCGATCGTGCCGGCAACGAAGGAGCCGATGGCTGCGGTGGCGAGGGCAGCGCCACCCCGCCCGGCACGGGCCATCTTGTTGCCCTCCAGCGCCGTGACGATGGAGGCGCTCTCTCCGGGGGTGTTCAGCAGGATCGACGTGGTCGATCCACCATACATGCCGCCATAGTAGATTCCGGCGAACATGATCAGCGACCCCGCCGGGTCCATCTTGAAGGTGATCGGCAGGAGAAGCGCCACCGTCATGGCCGGGCCGATGCCGGGCAGGACGCCCACTGCCGTGCCCAGGAGCACGCCGATGAACGCGAACAGGAGGTTCATCGGCTGGGTGGCGATGGCGAGGCCATTGCCGAGGAGCGCAAGCGTTTCCATTGCCGTCAGAACCAGCTCTCGGTGAAGCCCGAGGGCAGGGTCAGCCCGAGCAGCCGGACGAAGAAGAGGTAGACGACCAGCCCCATGGCAGCGCCTATCCCGAGATCGACATGGGCGCGGCGCGATCCGAAGCCACGGGCCGTCGCGGCAAAGAGAAGCGCGCAGGCCGGGACGAAGCCCGCGGTCTTGATCAGAAGGATCATCACGGCGAGCCCCCCGGCGATCCAGGCGACCGCCGTCCAGTCGGCTTCGTCGCGCGGCGGAAATGCGCCACGCAGCCCGGCGAGCACCGTCACGCCGCCGAACAGCAGCAGCAGCGCGCCGACCAGGAAAGGCATCATCTGCGGGCCGAGCGTCTGGCTGCCGAAGCTGGCGCGCAGCGCCCACGATTGCCAGACGACGATGGCGGCCACGGCGATGAGGCCGAGCCCGATGGCGATCACCGGCCGGTCGGGCCCGGGGCGCGTCTGGTGCCCTGTCATGCCTTCACCAGGCCGAGGTCTCGCAGCACGCCCGAGACGCGGGCGATCTCTTCCTTGAGGAAGGCCTCGAAGCCGGCGTCTCCGAGATAGGTGTCCTGCCACCCCTTGGCGGCGAGCCGGGCCGCCCAGGCCTTCGACTTCGCCATCTTCTCCACCACCTCGGCGAGGCCGGCCCTCTGGGCCGGGCTGAGACCCGGAGCGGCGAAGACGCTGCGCCAGTTCTGGAGTTCGAGCTTCACACCCTGTTCGGCCAGCGTCGGTCCCGCGAGGCCGGCCGTGCCCTGCGGAGCGGTCAGGCCGATCCAGCGCATGCGGCGGCCCTTGACGTGTTGCTCGAACTCGCTGCCGCCGCCGACGCCGACCGTCACCCTGCCCGACAGGATGGCCGCCAGCGCCTCTCCCCCGCCCGAGTGGGCGATGTAGTTGACCTTGGAGCCGTCGGCACCGGCGAGGCCTGCGAACATGGCGGCGGTGATGTGGTCGACGCCGCCGGCCGAACCACCGCCCCAGCTGACCTTCGTCACATCGGCCTTCAGCGCCGCGACGAGGTCCTGCACCGACTTGATGGGGGAGTTCTGGGCGACGACGAGCGCCTGCCATTCGCCGGTGAGGCGGGCGATCGGCGTGACTGCATCGAGCGTCACCGGCGCCTTGTTCATGAGGATGGCGCCGACCATGACGAAGCCGGAGACCATGAGGGCCGTCGGGTCGCCCCGCGAGCCGTTGACGAACTGGGCGATTCCGATGGTGCCGCCCGCGCCTGCGACATTGGTGACCTGGGCGGAGCGGACGATGCGCTCCGTGGTGAGCACGCCCTGCATGACACGCGCCGTCTGGTCCCAGCCACCCCCCGGTGCCGCCGGGGCCATGATTTTCACCTCCGCAGGCGCCTGAGCGCGGGCGCCGCCTCCGGCGGCCACCGTGAGAATGGCAGAGCCGAGCGCGACGGCCTCGCGCCGGGTCAGTGAAGTCATGGCGTCCTCCCGAGACATTTGCAGCCACTGTCGCACCGGCCGCCGGCGTCCGCCATAGCAGCAAGTGCGGATATGCGGGCTCGCCGGCGCGGAGCGAGACCCTCGCGCGCTGCCCCCGGACGGGGAGACCGGCTCCGCTCGCAAATCGATCAAGGAGGGGCAAAGGTCGGCGCGAGGGCCGAGACGGCAGCGAGATAGCGGCGATAGGGCGCCTCGTAGCGAATCGCATCGCCTGCCGGTTCAAAGCTGTCTCCGGTCCGGACGATCGCCTCGCTTGCCGCGCCGCGGCTGCCATAGGCGCCCAACGCGGTTGCGGCAATGACCGCCAGTCCGAGCGTTGTCAGCTCATGATCTGCGAGGCGGATCACGGGTCGGCCGAGAATGTCCGACTTCATCGCCGACAGAAGGTCGCTCCGGGCCAGTCCGCCGGCCAGCCGCACATTCCGCAGGACCACTCCCCGCTCCGCCATGGTCTCCGCAATATGCCGCAGCCCGAAACACAGACCCTCATAGACGGCCCGCGCCAGTGCGGGGCGGCCGGTGTCGAGCGAAAGGCCGAGAAAGGCCCCGCGCGCATGCGGATTCCACAATGGTGACCGGGCCCCTGAGTGGAAGGGCAGGAACGTCACCCCTCCGGCACCCGGCGGGGTTGCGGCGATCTCCTCCTCCATGGCGGCGAAATCTGCTCCGAGGACGGTAGCGCGCGCCCATTCGAGGACACTTCCGGTTCCTCCCATCGAACCGCGCACCAGCCAGTTGCCGTCAAGCGGCACGGAATAGATCCGCTTTGCGGGATCTGCGACGGATCGGGGTGCCATCACGCCGAACGAGGTGACCGTCCCGGAGATATCGAGCGCCTCGCCTTCCCGCGCGATGCCGCTGGCCACATAGGCGCATTTGCTGTCGAAGGTCGCCGCGATGACCGGAATGGAGGCGCCGCCGAACCGCTGTGCAAGCTCGGGGCGGAGCACGCCCACCGTCTCGCCCAGCGTCACGGGCCTGCCGAACAGGGAGCTGTGGCCGGCGGCGAGATCGTCCAGAGCCCCTCCGTAGAGCCGGATCGCCGTATAGGGGTCGAGGGTCGCAACCCCCGTCAGCCGGAAGACGAGCCATCCCGTCGCGTCGAGCAGCAGGCGCGTACGTGCCGCGATCTGCGGTGTCTGTCGCCGGAGCCGGAGAAGCTGCGGCAGTGGATCGGCGATGGTCGGGCGCGGCAGCTCGGCACGATCGGCGACACGCGCCGCAATGGCCGCAAGGTCCTCGGCCGATCGGCCGTCGAAATACATCACGGCCGGCCCCAGGATCTCTCCCTGTCGGTCGAGCGGCACCCATCCGGCGAGCGGTCCGGCAGCAGCCACGGCATCGGGGCGAAGGCCGGCGCGGCCTGCTTCGGTGAGCGCGGTATCGAGCAGATCGGCCCAATCGGCGGGATCCTGCTCGCTGACGTCGCCCGCCGTACGCGTCGAGACGGGCCGCGACCAGCGCCAGACCACCTCCCCGTCGCTGGCGACGGCAGTGACCCTGAGGCTCTGGGTTCCAAGGTCGACCGCGAGGATGGTGAGGCGTCGGGTGGCGGCCTTGGCGGCGGACCTGTTCATGCGATGACGTCCGCGCTCATTCCCGCCTCGAGCCGCGCCTGCCGGTGCCGATTGCGGACCTCGACCGACTTCATCGGCGCCGGTAACCGAACGGACCTTCGCCACGCGGCTCTTCTGACCATGATTCGACCATGGCGCGCCGTCCACCCCTACGCAACACCGCACCTGAACTGCCGACGGAAGGCTCCCTCGCGCGTTTGTGTCCCGCCGGCCCTGTGATAATCGCTGGCGACCGACCATCTCCGGAGCGCCGTCTCTGGCGCCGCCCCATTCAGAGGATTTCCCCCGATGAGCTTCGACGTCGACCTCTTCGTGATCGGTGGCGGCTCCGGCGGCGTCAGGGCGGCCCGCATCGCCGCAACGCACGGCGCCACGGTCATGCTGGCGGAGGAATACCGGATGGGCGGGACCTGCGTCATCCGCGGCTGCGTGCCGAAGAAGCTGATGGTCTACGCCTCGCAGTTCCACGAGCATTTCGAGGATGCCGCCGGTTTCGGCTGGACCGTTGGTCCGGCGCGCTTCGACTGGCCGAGCTTCATCGCCGCGAAAGACAAGGAGATCACCCGTCTGGAGGGCATCTACGGCGCGAACCTGACCAAGGCCGGCGTAGAGATCGTCTCCCAGCGGGCCACCGTCGCCGGACCCAACAGCGTCCGCCTCTCCGACGGCCGGACCATCTCCGCGCGGCATATCCTCGTTGCGACGGGCGGACGTCCCTCGACCGATGAGGCGCTGCCGGGCCGAGAACTCGCCATCACCTCCAACGAGGTCTTCCATCTGCCCGAGCAGCCGAAGCGCATCGTCATCGCCGGCGGCGGCTACATCGCGGTCGAATTCGCCGGCGTCTTCGCGGGCCTCGGCTCGGAAGTGACCCTCGTCTACCGCGGCGAGAAGATTCTCCGCGGCTTCGACGAGGACCTGCGCGACCACCTGATGACCGAATATGCCAAGAAGGGCATCCGCCTCGTCATGGGCGAGGTCTTCACCGGCCTTGCCCGGACAGCCGGCGGCATCGAGGTCAACTTCAAGAATGGCCATGCGCCGATCGAGGCCGACCAGGTGCTGATGGCCATCGGCCGCAAGCCGAACACCTCCGGCCTCGGCCTCGAGGCGGCCGGCGTCGAACTCGGCCCCGACGGCCAGGTGATCGTCAACGAGGAGAGCCGCACCTCGGTGCCCTCGATCCATGCCGTCGGCGATGTGACCGATCGGGCCAACCTCACCCCCGTCGCGATCCGCGAGGGCCATGCCTTCGCCGACACAGTTTTCGGCGGCAAGCGCTGGGTGGCCGATCACGCGATCATCCCGACCGCCGTCTTCTCCGAGCCCGAGATGGGCACGGTCGGGCTGTCGGAAGAGCAGGCAAGGTTGTCCGGCTGCGCCCTCGACATCTACAAGGCGACGTTCCGCCCGATGAAGCACACGATCTCCGGTCGCGACACGCGGATGCTGATGAAGCTCGTGGTGGATGGCGAGACCGACAGGGTGCTGGGCGTGCACATCTGCGGGCCGGACGCGGGCGAGATGATCCAGCTCGCCGGAATCGCTGTGAAGATGGGCGCGACCAAGGCCGACTTCGACGCGACCATGGCCGTTCATCCGACCGCGGCCGAGGAACTCGTGACGATGCGCACCCCGACCGAGCGCCACCCGAAGAGCATCGTGGCGGGTGCCGTCCGGCTCCCGTGACAGCGGGCTGACGACAGGTCTTCACCCGGCCATGACAATAGGCATGGCGGGCCAGCAGATTCATCGTATGTACGTTAACGTACCTTACACATTCGGAGGGCAGGTTCCGGACCGAGAGCCCCGGCACGTACCTGCCCCCGGATGCCAAGCATAGCCATGACGCCAAGCCGCGATTCCTCGCTGACCGACCGACTGAAGTTCCACAATCTCGACGCCGCGGCCTGCGAGGATCTCGCGAAGGCACTCGACGATTTGCGTGACAACCTCGACCCGATCTTCAAGGGCTTCTACGCCCATGTGACGTCAGTTCCGGCGCTCGCCGCCATGGTCGGCGCCCAGACGCCGCGCCTCGTGAAAGCGCAGATGCGCCACTGGGAGAACCTCTTCAGTGGCCGCTTCGACAGCGCCTATCTGCAAGGCGCCCGCATGATCGGTCAGGTCCACCACCGGATCGGGCTCGAGCCCTCCTGGTATATCGGCGGATATTCCTTCGTGCTGCGCCGGCTGCAGGACATCCTCGTGCGGCGGCACCGGCTGCGCCCGTCCACCGCCACGCGCCGCGTCCAGACCGTGACCGCCGCGGTGATGCTCGACATGGACATTGCGATCTCGCTCTACCAGGAAATCCTGGTCGAGGAACGGATGCGGCGCGGCGAACAGCTTGCGGTGCGGACCGCCGCCTTCTCGCAGCAGGTGAAGCAACGACTGTCGCTGTCACAGTCCGCCAATGAGAGGCTCCTCGCCTGCACGGAGGCGCTCGGCGAGGTGACACTGCGCTCCGCCTCGGCCACGAAAGAGGTCTCGGCGGCAACGCAGATGACGGTGTCCAACGTCCAGGTCGGAACTGCCGCCGTGGAGCAGCTCTCGCAATCGGTGGGCGAGATCGGCCGGCAGGCCTCGCTTTCGGCGGATGTCGCCAGGCGCGCCACCAGCGATGCCACTCAGGCCAGCCAGTCCATCGCGGCGCTCGCGGTCCAGGCCGAGGAGATCGGAAAGGTGGTTGAACTGATCGGCTCCATTGCCAGCCAGACCAACCTGCTCGCCCTGAACGCCACCATCGAGGCTGCGCGTGCCGGTGACGCGGGTCGCGGATTTGCGGTCGTTGCGCAGGAGGTCAAGCAACTCGCTACCCAGACCACCCGTGCCACCACGGAGATCTCCGCGAGCATCGGCCGGATGCAGGAGGCGACAGGAGCTACCGTCCGGCAGATCGCGGAGATCTCTCAGATCATCGCGGAGATCAACCGGACGACGGGATCGATCGCCTCAGCCGTCGAAGAACAGGCGGCAGCGACCACAAGCCTGTCGGAGATGATGCAGGACACCTCGCATCACAGCGCCGCTGCCCGTGTCAGCATCGAGACCCTGAACCACGCAGGCGCCGACGTCGCATCGACGAGTGAGTCCCTCGCCGGCGCGCGCGCCGCGCTCGCCGACCAGTTGGAAGGGCTCTCGGCCGAGATCGACGCCTTCGTGTCGGCCGCCGAGGCGGCCTGACGCGCGGCGCTGGCCTTCAGCCGCAATCGCCGATCAGGCGTTGCGCGACCCAGCCGACCCGGCCGGTGCGGTACTGCGGGTCGCCCGGCTGATAGAGCTCGCCATCGGGCCAGTACATGACCTGCGTCCAGGCGCCGGAACGGATGATCTCACCCTGGTTGCGGGCCCGCAGGTGGACGTTGTGACCGGTCTTCATCCGGGCGAGCAGGCGTGCATCGGGTGAAGGACCGGCGCGCAGGGCGGCGAAGCCGTCGGAGGTCGGCAGCACCTCGCAGACGGAATTCAGGGCAAGGGCCGGCCCCGTGGCGAGCCCGAGGCAAAGAAGCGATGCAGCCAGAAGGCCGGTGCGTACGGAACGGCGGTTCATCGGAATGTCCCCCTCAGGATCGATGGATGCGCTCTCATAGCGCCCCGATCCTGCCGCCCCGTCGCGCCGGCGAGGCCGGCCTGTTTCCCACGTCTCAGCTGTGTTGCAGTCAGGGGTGGCCGTCGCTCCCCGCGCGGCTGCTCAGCGCGGCACGATCGTCAGCGTTCCCATCGCCTCCCGCTCGATGTCGGCCCGCCGCGTGCGCATGGGCAGGAACTCGACCCTCGCCCAGCGCTCCGCAAGGTTGCGGTAGAGGCGCGAGGTCGGCAGGCCCGACTGGCCGGTCGAGTGGATGAACAGCGAGCGCTCCGGGTCGGCCATGTCGTAGATCGCCCTGAGCGAAGCGGAGTGGCGTGACACGAAGGGCTCGGCGGGGTTGCGGATCGTGTGGCGATTGACGTTGACGGTGTATGTGTCGCCGGGCACAGGGACCCTCACGTCGAAGAAACGCGCCAGCGCGCCCACGCGCGCGAAGGGCCGGTGCTCCGACCGGGCATCGTGGGCGATGCCCCAGCGCCAGTTCCGCCAGTCCGCGCCGTAGCGCTTGCCGAGATCCTCGAGCGCGAGATCGAGGGCGCGCGACACCAGAGCGCCGCAGTCGCCGCCGGCCGGTGACTGCCGGGCATTGCCGCACCAGGCCTCCGCGCCGCTCCTGCCGGACAGGACCGACATCATGAACACCTGCCGCTGGTCCCAGTACGCGGCGAAGAGATCGGGTCCCAGCTCATCCGCATAGACGAGCCGCGTCAGCTCACGCACCCAGGCGGTCGCGACGAGGGGTTCAGGACGGTCGGTCGCCATGGTGCCGTCGAAAGAGGCGAGAGCCCCGATGACGTCGCGGACCTGATCCGGCATCGCCCGGCCACGGCCCGCCTCGGCCTTGCGGTGGGCCTCGACCAGCAGCGGCAGCATCTCCCGCACGGCGTTCGAGCGATGGTCCGCCTGCACCGTGCGGAAGGTCTCGAGCGAGTGCTTCTCACGGGAGCCGAGGAGTTCGGCGATGCGGTCCGCGCGATGCGGAGTCGCCCATTCCGAGGTGATGTGATGGGGATAGCCGTCGGGCGTGATCCGCTCGTTCGCCGTGATGCGGTAACCCCGCGCCGGGTTGAACTCCTGAGGCAGCTCCTCGAAGGGCACATAGCCCGCCCAGTCGTAGCGCGCATCCCAGCCCGGGGCCGGGAAAAGCCCCTTCAGGTCGTTCTCGGGCTTGCGGACCGGCACCCGGCCTGCAGCGATGAAGCCGATGTTCCCCTCGACATCGGCATAGACCATGTTCTGTTGCGGGGCGTCGTAGTGGCGCGCCGCCGCGAGGAACTCCGCCCAGTTGCGGGCCCTGTTGAGCCGCGCGAAGGCCTGGACGGTGAGGTTGTCCGGGCTCAGCGCCGTCCATTGCAGGGCAAGGGCATGCCCCTCCGGGGCAGCGGACGTCGCGCCGCGCGAGGCCCCGTCCGAGATGACCGGGCCATGTCGCGAGATGCGGACGGTCAGCACCTCGTCGGGGGCGCCCTTCACCTGGATGACCTCGCGCACCGTCTCGAAGGTCGCCCATCCATCGGGTGTCCGGTAGCGCGACGGGTCGGCCGGATCGAGCTGTTCGATGAAGAGGTCCTGCACGTCGGGACCCGTGTTGGTGAAGCCCCAGGCGATATGCTCGTTGCGCCCGAGAACGACGCCGGGGACGCCCGGCAGCGTGGCACCGATGACCGTTCCCGCAGGCGACGTCAGCCGCGCGAAGTACCAGAGCGCCGGCGCCGAGAGCCCGAGGTGGGGATCGTTGGCAAGCAGCGGCTTGCCGGTCTCGGAGCGCGCTCCGGACACCACCCAGTTGTTGGAGCCGACGCCTTCCAGGCCGAGGTCGAAGGCGCGCATCAACTGCCCTGTCCGCGCCGCCTGCGGCTTCAGCGATCGATAGAGCGCGACATAGTCGGGCAGCGCCGGCCAGCTCTCGCCGGGATAGGGCGGCAGAAACTCGCCGATGCGCGCCATCGGCAGGCCGGACTGCGCGAGCCTCATGCGCGTCAGCTCGGCATTGAGGTTGGCTCCGAGGTCCAGCGCCATCATCAGGGACCAGCCGATCGAGTCGATGGGCGACCACGGCTCCGGGGCCGGCGCCCCGAGGATCTGGAACTCGGGCGGCAAGGGCGAGGACCGCGTCGACAGATAGGCGTTCACCCCGCGCGCATAGGCGGCGAGGAACACCCGCGTCTCGGTCTCGAGATTGGCGAAGATCGCCTCTGCGGTGCGGCGGATGCCGATGGTGCGCAGGAAGCGGTCGGTCTCGAGCCCCGGCGCCCCGACGATCTCGGCCAGCCGGCCGTCGGCGATGCGGCGGTTCATCTCCATCTGCCACAGCCGGTCCTGCGCATGGGCGAAGCCGAGCGCCGCGACGGCGTCCGCCTCGCTGGCCGCGAAGATATGCGGCACGCCCTCGCGGTCACGCACGATCTGGACGGGGCGCTCGAAGCCGGGAAGCGACACCGTTCCGGCAACCTGCGGCTCCACCGCGCGCACATACCAGACGGCGAGACCGGCCGCCCCGGCCAGGACCGCGAGGACGAGGACGAGCGACCATTTCAGGAAACGTCGGACAAGGCGCATGGAACCGGGATCCGGTGGACGGCGGGGGAGTTGATCACCGGGGCAGGATGCGGGCAAGGTGCCGGGTGACGGATGCGCCGCTGGGTCGGCGCCGCTGCCGGAAGGAGTGCCGACCATGGCCGGGAACGAGGACGAGGCTGCCGTCGAGCGGGCGGCCCGCAGGATCTTCGAACTGCAGAATCCGGGGAAGCCCTGGCCGGGCGACGCCCAGGCAAAGAGCCGCGAGCAGGACCGTGATCGTGAGATCGCGAGGAAGGACCGCGGCAGCCGCGAGGGCTGAGGCGTCAGCGCCCGCGGCGCATCGTCAGCGTCACCCAGCCCTCGATCTCCTCGCGCATCACCAGGCGAAGGCCGCGGTCGCGATAGGCCGAGCCGACGAGATTGGCGTGCGGGGGGATGATCCCCGACAGCACCACCGTGCCGCCCGGCGCCACCAGCCGCACGAGGTCGGTGGCAAGCCCCACCAGCGGGCGCGGCAGGATGTTGGCGAGGATGAGGTCGTAGGGGGCACCGTTGCGGAAACGGGCGTCCTTCAGTCCCGCTGCATGGATCACCCGGACATAGCCACGGGCCTTGTTCAGCACGGCGTTCTCGTGAGCGGCGATCACGGAGATCCGGTCGATGTCGGAGGCCAGCACCGGCACGCCGTGGCGCAGGCCGGCAGCGATGGCCAGGACACCCGTGCCGGTTCCCACATCCAGCGGCCGGAAAGCGCGACCAGCCTTGGCGAGCCGGTCGATGGCCCTGAGGCAGCCGAGGGTCGTGCCGTGATGGCCGGTGCCGAAGGCGAGCGCCGCTTCGATCTCGATGGGGATGGCATTGGCCGCGACCTTGTCGCGGTCGTGCGAGCCGAACACGGTAAAGCGCCCGGCCTGCACCGGCTTCAGGCCGTCGAGCGAGGTGCGCACCCAGTCACGCGATTCGATGGCGTGGAAGGTGACGCAGGCCGCGACCGCCTCCCCTGCCGTCGCGCGGACCAGCGAGCGGACGTGATCCTCGTCCGGCGCGTCGCGAAAGAACACTTCGACGAGCCAGATCTTGCCGTCCGGCGCCTCGAAGGCGGCGACGGCAGTTTCGGCAGGGTCGAACATCTCGCCGATGAGATCGCCGACCTTGCGAGCGGCGCGCTCGGACGTTTCGAGGCGCATGAGATGGGTGGGTGACACGGGGTGCAGACCTTCGAGCATGATGCGTGATAACGGCACGCCGCGCGTCTGTCATCAACCGGTGATCGGCGCCGAACGGGATGCGCAATTTACGCTACGTCATGCTTTGGAGTTCGCAGATGCACAAATTGTATGCAAAGCATTTTTTGCATTTAAAATCAAATACTTGAATGATCGACGTCATCAGTGGCCTTAACCCATTGATAACCGCACTCTTCCACCTTTCCCGGCAGGAGACCTGCCGATGACCTTTCTGGCCCAGACCGTCGATGGCGCGCCGTCGCTCGACGCCATTCTTGCCGCGACCCGTGACGTGAAGGGTACCACGAGCGCGAAGATCGAAGAGATCCACAAGATCACCAATGGCCTGAGGATGCTTGCGCTGAACGCGCTGATCGAATCGGCGCGGGCCGGCGAGAACGGTCGCGGCTTCTCCGTGGTGGCAGCCGAGGTGCGCGAGATCTCCAGCCGGGTCGGCGCCATCGCCCAGCAGTTCTCGACCGAGCTCTCGCGGCAGATGGACGGCCTCGAAAGCATGACCCTCGCCATGAGCAGCCAGGCCGCCGGCCAGAGGCTCATGGACCTGGCGCTGAACGCCATCGAACTGATGGACCGCAATCTCTATGAGCGCACCTGTGACGTCCGCTGGTGGGCGACAGACTCCGCTGTTGTCGATGCCCTGGTGGACCCTTCGCCCGAACGGGCCTCCCATGCCTCGCGGCGCCTCGGCGTCATCCTCGGGGCCTACACCGTCTATCTCGACATCTGGCTCTGCGACCGGGACGGCCGCGTCGTGGCAAGCGGCCGGCCGGACCGGTTTCCGCTCGCGGGGCACTCCGTCCGTCACGAGCCCTGGTTCACCAGGTCCATGTCGCTGGCGACAGGTGACGACTACGCCGTCGCCGACGTGACCCGGGCCGCGGCGCTGCAGGATGCGGAGGTCGCCACCTATGCGACCGCCGTGCGCGCCGGCGGGGCGACGCATGGGGCGCCTCTCGGCGTCCTCGCCATCCACTTCGACTGGTCGCCGCAGGCACGCGCCATCGTCCAGGGCGTCCGACTGTCGGAGGAGGAGGCAAGGCGCAGCCGCGTCATGCTGGTCGATGCCCGCAAGCGCGTCATCGCCAGTTCCGACGGCCGCGGCGTGCTCAGCGAAACCCTTGCCTTCGACCCTGGCGGGCGCCGGTCAGGTGTCATGCAGGCTGCCGACGGCACGACGACGGCCTTTCACCTGACGCCGGGCTACGAGACCTATGCCGGCCTCGGCTGGTACGGCGTCATCCAGCAGAAGACGCGGTAGCGGCGCTCACGCCGCCTGGACGAAGCTGTCGACGACCTTCTTCTCCCCGGCCTTGTCGAACTGCACGGTGAGCTTGTTGCCCTCGGCCGCCACCACGTCGC
>VFQR01001949.1_pt1 | contig 14147 bp, 7 predicted proteins | sample 3512321 | NCBI WGS metagenome assembly VFQR01 (sample SAMN10412374, study PRJNA504923) | tailings metagenome | isolation source: Relicate 3 Philex TSF1 revegetated site | place: Philippines: Tuba, Benguet | collected 2017-08-29
ATTCAACTTCAATGCGGAGGGCGGTCTCGACGATGGGCAGCTGGCGCAGACCAGCGCGCAGATCACGGGCCTTACGGATCGCTACCTCAACGTCTACGATTCCAAGGCGGAGACGACGGAGACCCAGCAGACCGATTATTACAAGTCCGCTATCGCATCGATCAAAACGGTCGACGAGTTGCTTGCCGATACGCGGCTTTACAACTATGTGCTCGCCGCGTTCGATCTAGATCCTGCGGAAGAATTCACATCCAATATCAAGCGGGTGCTCACGAGCGATCTCACGGATCGCGCGAGCTATGCCAACAGTTTGCGCGATACCCGCTATACGGCGCTTGCCGCCGCGTTCAACTTCGGAACGGATGGGTCGGCGCAAGGCGCGATCCGTGCGCAGATCGCGTCGTCGAAATCCGACACGATCTCGCGCTATACGACCTCGCTCGGATCGGAAGCGGCGGCGCAAGCGACGGGACGGACGGAGAGCGAATACTACAATACGACGATCGACTCGATTGGTTCGGTCGACGATCTCCTCAAGGACACACGTCTCGTTACCTACATCAAGAAGGCGTTCGGCTTCAGTGGTGAGACGATTTCGGACGAGACGCTGAAGCGGGTTCTGACGAGCGATCCGTTTGCCAGCAAGAGCTTCGTGAACGTGGCTCCCAACACCAAGTTCCGCGAGCTTGCCGCAGCGTTCAACTTCTCGGCTGAGGGCGCCGCGAAACGCGTTTCTGCGGGGCAAGCGCAGGATCAAGACGATCTCGTGCGCACGCAGGATCTCTACATCCGCCAGACCATGGAGGAAACGGCGGGCGAGCAACAGAGCGAGGGCGTTCGCCTCGCTCTCTATTTCGAGCGCAAGGCTTCCACCATCACATCGGCGTTCTCGATCCTGGCCGACAAGGCTTTGCTGGAGGTCGTGCTGACAGCGCTCAGTCTGCCAGACAGCGTTGCGCAGGCGGATGTCGACACTCAGGCCAAGATGCTCGAGAAGCGCCTCAACTTCGCGGACTTCAAGGATCCGAAGAAGCTCGACAAGTTTCTTACCCGCTTCGCAGCCCTTTATGACGTGGCCAATCCCAGCACGACGTCTTCCATTCCCTCGATCCTGCTCGGTCAGCAGCAGAGCGCACTCATCGGGGAAGATCTACTGACCAGCATCCAGACTATGAAACGCCGACTCTAGCGCAGGTTGCATTCCGCGGCAGAACCGATGCGCATCACGTTGCCACCTCGCAGGGCGACCGGCGATTTGCGGCATTCATCAAGTGCCGATCTTCATTGAATGAATTACATCCTACAACTGACAACTTTCAAAGTTTGTCAAACGTAGAGCTTTTTAGTTTCCCCAGAAGCTCGTCTTATAATGGCTCAAATAAACAATTTATAGTTGCATAATGATTTTCTCACCCCTACAATTTTTATGAGTTCAACAGACGGCGATTGTCGGCCGGTCTACGTGACCTCTTCCGGTGCGCGAGGGTTCGTTCGCGCGTGTCATGGATCACACGTTGGACGCGTCGTCATTTTAGCGGGGAATATGACATGCCCGATCTCGAGACTCGTCTTGCGGCGCGGCCGCTCTATCTGCAGGTGCGTGATGTACTCGTGCAAAGGATCGTCGTCGGACACTGGAAGCCGGGTGCGACGCTTCCGAATGAAACCCAGCTTGCCCAGCAACTGGGGATTAGCATCGGCACGGTGCGCAAGGCGCTGGACCTCATGGAGTTGGAGCGTATCGTCACGCGCCGGCAAGGTCGGGGAACGTTCGTCAACGACTACGCGTCGGCCGAGAATACATTCCCGTTCTCAATGTTCCACGATCTCGAAGGACAGCGTATTTCCGGCCGGAAACGGGGGCGCTCGCTCTCGCGTGGACCGGCGGGTGCCGAAGAGGCGGCGCGTCTCGGCCTGAGGCGGGGTGACGAGGTCATCAAGATCGAGCGGGTTCGCGAAAATCAGGGGCAGACCTTCATGACTGAGACCTGCTTTCTGCCTGGGAAATTTTTCACGCGCTTTCCAGATGATTTCGGTAGCTATCGTCTCTCCGCGCTCGCGCAGCTCAATTCCATTCTCGTTGGCCGGGCTGATGAGCGGGTAGAAATCGTAGCCGCGAATGAAGCGGCCGCACGGGATCTGGACGTGGCGGAGGGAACGCCGCTGCTGAACCTGGATCGCGTCATCTTTTCCGATCACGAGGATCCGCTCGAGTGGCGTGTTGCCCAATGCTTCATGCGCCATGAGCGGTATCTCGTCCGCTTCAATTGATCGGGTGACAGTCTTTTCTGTCGCTCAGGGCGAATTGGTTTTTACTGAATCCGCGATTCTGTCCTCGGATGGGTTCTCTATCAGATGGAGAATGCAGGTTGGTCCAGTATGGACTGCACGATGGCTTCTAGCTGTTTAGGAGCAAAATAATCGTACGGCGAAATAGCGCCTTTTCAGGGCAGCGCTATTAATCGCTCTTCATCGTCGCACACCTACGCTCAGCTTCATGTCAAAGTGAGGCCGTTGCGATGAAGTCGATCCCTCCTTCCGAAGAACCTGCAAACTCTGCCACACAGGTCCGGCGTGCAATACGAGCTGAGACGGGATCAGTTGCCGTCGAGTTCGCGATCATATTTCCGGTCGCGCTGGTCTTCTTCTGCGGGCTTCTCGCATACGGCATTTATTTCGGAGCTTCCCACTCGGTTCAGCAACTTGCCGCGGACGCGGCGCGGGCGTCGGTGGCGGGTCTCGACGATACGGAGCGTGCCGCGATTGCCGTGGCGCACGTTGCGTCAAGCAGCTCCGCCTATCCTCTATTGAGATCCAATCGCGTCGCCGTGACGGCTCGCCCGCTTGCAGCCGATTCGTCCCAGTTCGAGGTGCGGGTTGTCTTCAACTCCGTGGATCTCCCGATCTGGTCTCTCAGTGGCCTCGTGCCGTTGCCGTCGCGGCTGATCGAGCGTTCGGCGGTCATAAAGCGCGGAGGCTACTAGGGGTGCAGTCATGAGATTCCCAAGGGCTCTCTCTTTTTTCCAGAATCGCAGCGGTGCGATCGGCGTCGTCATGGCGCTGTTTCTTTCGGTCTGCGTCGGCTTGGCGGCGCTGGCGGTCGATGTCGGTTCGCTTTATCTCGAGCGGCGAACGGTGCAGGGCGTTACGGATCTTGCGGCGGTCGCGGCTGCGAGCGATCTCACGCGGGCGGACGCCGCGGCGCGGGCGACGCTCGCGGCCAACGGCTTCGGCGATATCCGCTCTCTCGCGGTGATCAAAGGCAGATACGAGATGGATCGCTCAGTCGCGCACGGACTGCGTTTCACTGCCGGCAGGCAACCCTACAACGCCGTGCAACTCGACGTCGGGCTTCAGGGAAAACTTTATTTTGCCAAGTCCTTCATGAGCACGCCGGATATTTCCGTCTCGGCCATCGGCACCACTGATGCCCAGGCGACCTTCTCGATCGGCAGCAGATTGGTGTCCGTGCGGGGTGGGCTCACGAATGCCTTACTGAGCGCGCTGTTAGGCGGCAGCGTCAATCTCTCGGTCATGGACTACAGGGCCTTACTCGATGCCAACGTAACCCTACTCAGCTTTCTCTCCGCACTGGCGACGGAAGTCGGCGCAAGTGCTGGGACCTACAGCGAGGCGCTCGCGGCGAATGCGACTGTCGGCAATGTGCTCACGGCGCTGGTACGCGCCGGCCAAGCGAGTGGACAGCAGCAGGCAGCGCAAGTTCTCACGACGCTCCTTTCTCAGGCGAATTCCGGCGCCACGGTGCCGCTGTCTGGGCTGGTGAACCTTGGTCCGCTGGCGAACGCCGAAGTTGGGCAGCCGCATTCCGGGCTCGGTGCCGATGTCAACGTGATGTCGCTCGTTTCGGCGGTGGCGGGGCTGGCCAATGGCGGCAATCAAGTTGCGGTAAATCTCGGCGCCGCTGTTCCCGGACTGCTCAGCTTGAAGATGGATCTTGCGATCGGAGAGCCGTCGCAGCATTCGACGTGGGTGACGGTGGGACAAGCGGGCGCAATGGTTCAAACCGCGCAGACCCGGCTTCGTCTCATTGCAGAAGTCGGGGGCACTGGGCTCCTGAGCGGAGTTCGTGTCAGGCTGCCGATCTATATCGAGCTTGGGCAAGCGGAAGCCCGTTTGACCTCTCTGACTTGCCAGGGTGGTCAGAGCGGAGAGGCCGTGATCGAAGCGAAGCCGGCCGTCGTCAGGGCGTGGATCGGCGACGTTGCGCCTAATGGGTTGTCATCATTCAGGACCGGCGTTCCCGTTTCCGTCGGTACGATCGTGGATACGCCGTTGCTCGACGTAAAGGCCGCGGCCTATGTCGAGATGGGCAATGGCTCGTCTCGGGAACTTCGCTTCACTCAGAGCGACGTTGCTGGGCGTGTGGTCAAGACCGCCGAGGTGCGGGACTATCTGTCGTCACTAACGACCAGCCTTCTCCAGAACGCGGATCTTCGCGTGGATATTTTGGGGCTTGGGATCGGGCTAGGTTCCGTCTCGGCGATCAAGTCGCTCGTTCTGAGCTTGCTCGCGCCGGTGACCTCGCTGCTCGACGGTTTGCTCGCTCCGCTGCTCGAACTTGTGGGCGTGCACCTCGGTGAGGTCGATGTGCAGGTCAATGGGATGCGGTGTGGAAGCGCGGTACTGGCGGGTTAGGCCTTGTCCGCAGTTTCCGGAACGCGCGCGAGCACTCGGTTTATTGCGGCGGCGAGATCTTCCTGCCGGTAGGGTTTCGAGAGGCGAGGCACCTCCGGCACGGGATTGTTGGGCAACTCCGCCCAGCCGGTCGCGAGAATGATTGGAAGCGCGGGACGCTGCTCGCGGATTTTCTTGATGAGCTCCGTACCCGTCATGCCGGGCATGGCTTGGTCGGTGATCACGAGGTCGATGTTCGAATCCGTTTCCAAAACCTTGAGAGCCTGGGCGCCAGAGGACGCCTCTATAACGGAGTGGCCAAGATCCTCGAGCATCGCGGACGTGCCCATTGCGACGAGTGGATCGTCGTCGACGATGAGAACGCGACATCCCTTGATCGGATCGGCGACTGGGGTCGGCTTCTCAACCGTGGGAGAGGCCGCCTTATCGGAAGCCGGAATCCAGATGCTGATCGTCGTGCCCTGTCCAACCTTGCTCTCGATTTTCATGGCGCCGCCCGATTGGGCGACCAACCCCTGGACCATCGAAAGCCCGAGGCCGGTTCCCTTGCCGATGCCCTTAGTGGTGAAAAACGGTTCGATCGAGCGCCGAAGGGTCTCTTCGTCCATGCCGACACCTGTATCGCGCACGCCGATGCGGACATAGCGGCCGGGCTTCAAATCGAGATCGGCGGGGGCGTTGGTCACGATTTCGTCCGAGATGCGGATCGCGAGTGCACCGCCGTTCGGCATGGCGTCTCTCGCATTGATCGCGAGATTGAAGATGGCAAGTTCGAGCTGGGTGGGATCTATGCGCGCCGTGGTCGGTCCGCCGGACGACGTTATATCGATTGCGATCGTCGAAAGTCCCACGGACCGGCTCAAAAGCTCGGTCATGCCGGCTACGAGCTTCGAAACGTCAACGATCTCGGGTTTCAAGTCTTGGCGGCGGGCGAATGTCAACAGACGCTGCGTCAGGGAGGCGCCCCGTTCTGCGGCGCTCACAGCGTTTTCGAGAAGCCGACCGGACTGCGGGTCGTTCGGCAGCCGCTTTTCGAGAAGGCGAAGGCTGGAAATGATGGCGGCAAGCAGGTTGTTGAAGTCGTGCGCGACGCCGCCTGTCAGTTGCCCGATGGTCTCCATCTTCTGAGCCTGCGCGAGTTCGTCACGCGTCTGCTCCAAGGCGAGCATCGCCTCCCGCTTCTCGGTGACGTCGCGCGTGATTTTGCCGAATCCGACAAGTTTTCCGTCGACGTCGTGAATGGCATCGATAACGACGTTGGCCCAGAACCGCGAGCCGTCTTTGCGCACGCGCCAGCCTTCTCCCTCGTAACGGCCCTCGATAGCCGCCGTCTTGAGCGCGTGGCCGGGGAGATCCGTGGCCCGGTCTTCGGGTGTGTAGAAGGTGCTGACGTGCCGTCCGAGGATCTCTTCGCGACTGTAGCGCTTGATGCGGGCCGCACCCGCGTTCCAGCTTACGATCCGGCCGGTCGGGTCGAGCATGAAGATCGCGTAGTCATGGATGCCGTTGACAAGGCGCCGAAGCTGCTCCTCGCTTTCGCGGAGTGCAATGTCCGCCGCCTTCTGTGTCGTGACGTCCTGACAAATCCCCATAAGCTCGACGACATTGCCTTCGCCGTCTTTTACGACTTCGCCGTGGCTTTCCAGATGGCGGATCTCTCCATCGGGGCGGATAATCCGCTCGCGGGAGCGAAAACCGATGCCGGCCCGGTAGGCGGCGGTGATGGTTCTGACGACCTCGTCGCGATCATCCGGGTGAATGCGGGCCAGAAAATCCTCACGTGTTCCGGCGAACGTTTGGGGCGTGAGACCATAGATCTCATAAAGCTGGGGCGACCAAGTTACGGTGTCGGCCGCGACGTTCCAGGACCAGCTTCCGAGGTTCGCGAGCCTTTGCGCTTCGACGAGTTGGTGGCGCTGTTGCTCGTTCGCGGCTTCCAGTTCCTTTCTCTGCTCGATCATTCGGCTCAATTCGGTGTTGGAGCGCACAAGTGCGGCCGTTCGGGATTGAACCTTCTCTTCCAACTCTTCCTGAGCATGGTGAAGCCTCTCGTCGGAGCGGCTTCGTTTGGCGATCTCCGCGCTTAGCGCCAGACTCGGAAGCGACGTGCTGACCAAAAACACCAAGGTTGCCAGCAGGGCGGTGTTCAGATCGGCACCGGCCGATCCTGCAGCGGAGGCAAGCGTGCCCCAGACGGCAATGGCGGAGAGAAGCAAAGAGACGGTTGCCGTATCCCGCTGGCTGCGGCTCAAGGCCGTCACCATGAGGGGAATGAGGGCTGCGAAGCCGACTAGTCCGCGATTGACCCAATCCGCGAGTGCCGGGCCGAAGGCAAGGAGGCCGACGAGTATCGTTAGGACCATAATCGGGAGCAGCGCGCGAAATTCGCCGCGGGTTGGCGGGCGGCGAAACCACAAGACGACGGCGGGGGTGACGACCAGCACGCCTGTGATGTTTCCTAGCCACCAGGTTAGCCAAAGCGAAGAAATCGGGGCCGGGGTTCCGAAAAGCCAGAGCGCGAGCGTTCCGATGCTCGCACTGAGCGGCGTCGAGACGAGCGCTGCGATGAGGGCGAAGGTCGCGATGTTGGCCGGCGTGTCGAAGGCACCGCCGCCGCCCGCGTAGCGTTTCAGAAGATAGTTACCAGCTAGCGCTTCCAGAGTGTTGCCTGCGGCAATGATTAGAGCGGGCGCAACCGCATCCAGCGTTGTCGCGTTTGCGAGAAACGATCCGATAAAAATCGCGGGAGAAATTCGAGGGCCCCACAGCAGCACTGCCGCCAAAGCCAGGCCGGCCGCTGGCCAGATGGCGCTCGCGCCCGGATGCACGATTGCCAACGCCAATCCGCCCTTCGCCAGGGTGAAGTAGGCGAGCCCTACAGCAAACTGTTGAAGCGCAAGGGTAGGACGGGACGTCAGCGCCATCGTGCTTGGGTTCATTCGGATGCCTCAGGGGCGAGACATCAGCATAAAACTCCGAGCCGTGAAATGGGTTCCTCATATGTCCAATTTTTTGTGTGCCGGGGTTCGTCCGTGTTCGCCCCTGTGGTTGAATCGGCGGATTTTTAGCTCGGATATGACGCGCGGCCAGCATTGGTCGAGGTCCACGCCAAGGCTTTAGGGGAGCTGTGGGGCAGGCTCGAGGCCGTCGAAAATTCCGAGGCGGCGCAACAGGATCTTTTCGGCTTCGAGGATGGCCATCAGCAGGATGCCAGCTCCCAGGATTACAACTCCGTCGGTGAGTGCCACGGGGCGCGTGTCGAACAGCTCATGCATGACCGGGGCATAGGTAAACGCGAGCTGGGCTCCGATCACGACGGCAAGGGCCGCCAGAACCGCGGGCGTGCCGACGACACCCCTCAGGGTGAATGACGTCATATGCAGATAGCGCACGTTGAACAGATAGAAAATTTCAAACACGACGATGACATTGACGACCATCGTGCGGGCCATCTCCAAGCCCAGGCCCCTTTGGAGGGCGTAGAAGTAAATTGCCAGGGCGCCCGCGGTGAACAGGGCGGAGACGAAGAAAATTCTCCAAACTAGAAATTGCGAGAGAAGCGGCGCATCGGCGCCTCTCGGCGCGCGCTGCATGACGCCCGGCTCGGGCGGTTCGAAGGCGAGGGCGAGGCCGAGCGTGACCGACGTGATCAGATTGATCCAGAGGATTTGCGCCGGGGTCATCGGCATCGTAAAGCCGAAGAGGATTGCCGCGATCACCGTCAGCGCTTCGCCTCCGTTGGTGGGGATGGTCCAGGCGATCACTTTGCGAATGTTGTCGTAAACCGTGCGGCCTTCATGCACTGCCGAGACGATCGAGACAAAGTTGTCGTCCAACAGCACCATTTCGGAGGCTTCTTTTGCGGCTTCCGTGCCTTTGCGGCCCATGGCGATGCCGACGTCGGCCTGCTTCAACGCGGGCGCGTCGTTCACGCCGTCTCCCGTCATTGCGACGATGGCGCCGGTGGATTGCAGTGCGCGCACGATGCGCAGCTTGTGCTCCGGGTTGGTGCGGGCAAATACCTCGGTACGCTGGGCGAGCAGTTTCAGCTCGTCGTCGCTGGCTTTGTCGAGGTCAGCTCCGGTCACGACGTCGGTGCCGTTCGTGAGCCCGAGCTGGCGCGCGATGGCTGATGCGGTTGCAGCGTGATCGCCGGTGATCATTTTGACGCCGATTCCGGCAGATCTGCATTCGGCGATAGCGCGCACGACCTCATCGCGCGGTGGATCGATAAAACCAACGATGCCGAGAAAGATCATCCCGTTCTCGACATCTGAAAATGTCACGTTGGATTGCGGGGTAGGCGACGGCACCTTCATTGCAAAGCCGAGAACGCGTTCGCCTTCGGCGGCGGCGCGGGCGATGCGGTTCGACCAGTAGGCGGTGTCGAGCGGGCTCGATGTGCCGGAAGCGTGAGCTTGCTCGGCGCACATCGCAAGCAAGGCTTCCGGCGCACCCTTGACGAAAATCGCGTTGCCGTGCGGATGTTGTGTGCCGTGCGTCCCGGCGGCCGCGGTGTGGCGGGTTGCCATGAAACGGTGCTGAGCATCGAACGGAATTTCGTCGGTGCGCGGCCACTCGGCGCGGACATGCTCCGGGTTCAAGCCTGCCTTCATGGCGAGTGCGACAAGCGCGCCTTCCATGGGATCGCCATCGACGATCCATTGACCGCCGGCCTTGCGCAGGTGAGCGTCATTGCAGAGCAGTCCCGAGCGAATAAGGGAGGCTGAGGCTTCGAGGGCGGCAACGTCGTCGTCGTCATCGTCCTGCGCCGTCAGTTCTCCGGTGGGTTCATATCCGGAGCCGCCGACGAGAAGCGTGTGATCGGCGGTGACGACGCGGCGGGCCGTCATTTCATTTCTGGTCAAAGTTCCGGTTTTGTCGGAGCAGATGACGGACGTGGCGCCGAGCGTTTCCACGGCTGGAAGACGCCGGATTACAGCGTTGCGTGTCGCCATGCGCTGGACGCCTATCGCGAGCGTGATGGTGATGACCGCGGGCAGCCCTTCGGGCACCACGCCGACGGCGAGCGCGACGACGGCGATCAAGGCATCGGGCCAGGGATAGTCGCGGAACAGCGTGGCGAAGAAAAACAGGACCACGGCCGCCGACAACGCGATCCAGGTGAAACGCTCGCCGAAGCGGTTGATCTGACGCAGAAGCGGTGTCGTCAGCAGTTCGACGCCTTGAATAAGCGCGCTGATGTGCCCGATCTCGGTTTCGCCGCCGGTGGCGATGACGATGCCGGTGCCTTGCCCTGCGGCCACAAGAGTGCCGGAATAGGCCATGCCGACGCGGTCGCCCAGCGGCGCATCGGCGGGTGCGGTGCCCTCCTGCTTTTCGGAGGTGACGGATTCGCCGGTCAGCATCGCTTCGTCGATCAGGAGCCCGCGCACGCGCGTCAGACGGAGATCGGCGGGGACGCGGTCACCGGCTTCGATCAGCACGATGTCTCCGGGGACGATTTCGGCGACGGGGAGGCTCAGTCGACGCGTGTCGCGCCACACGCTGGCGCGGGGAGAGATCATTTTCCGGATCGCGCTCAGCGCCTTCTCGGCCTTGTCCTCCTGGATGAAGCCGACGATGGCGTTGATGGTGACGACGGCAACGATGACGGATGCGTCGATGATGTGCCCGAGCGACCAAGCCGCCACGGCCGCCATCAATAGAAAGTAGATCAGGATGTTGTTGAATTGCGCCAGGAAGCGCAGAAGCGGATTGCGGCGTGCCGTTTCGGGCAGAACGTTGGGGCCGTGTCGGGTGAGCCGGAGGGCGGCTTCATCGGCGGTAAGACCGCCGGGTGCGGTCGAGAGAATGCCGAACATCTCGTCAGCCGGTATCGAATGCCAGGGCCGCTTGTGCGATGTGGTCCGCTGGTTGTTCGAGTTCGCTACGGTCTGACCACTCATCCGGTTTTCTTCTCCGTGCGCTTGATGTTGGCGAGGCGGGCGCGCGACATCACGACGGGGCACGACACTTGTGCGTCGCTGCTGCCCGCAGAGGGACTTCCGTATGCGTCGGCATTGCCGATAGTCGCGAATGTCGGGACATTCGCTGTCTTACATTGGGTGATAGGTGCCGGGCGCCTAGCGACCCTTGATCTCCATCAACCTGACGTAGGAAATTGCCTTCCGGCCAAGGACATCGCTCATGCGCACCGCGGGAATTCCATCTTCGCGCACCAAGCGCTTTACGCAATCCGAGTAACTATAAACGCGGCGGTTGCGTTGGCGCAGGTAACCCTCCAATCGGCGGGCTTTGACCGGGCTTATAGAAACAGTCTTCGTCTGTGCCGTTGTACGGACCGTAGGCCTTAAATGCGAGATTTGGCGAGGAACTAGGTTCGGGGATCACTGTAGGATCTCCGATAACTTCGATCTCAACGCAGTATTCTGTTCGGCGCTTTGCGGTAGCGGAAAAAATGTCGTCGTACTCTAGCCAACCATAAACGTAACCCGATCGACGTTTTTGCTGAATGTCCACAATGTCTTGAAATGCAATGTCGAGTGGGAAGACAATTTGAACTCCTCGCCCGATTGCGGTCGTCGATTTGTCCGGAGCGAGTCTATCGGGGAACCTGAAGTCTTTAGGAAGAACATGGTCGAACACTACAATATTTGCGGTGCCGACAACTTTCTTGGCTATGGTGTTTCCGGTGTTCGTAACGTCGACAGATATTTTAAAGCCAATGACCTCGCGGCGAGGTCCAATCAAAACGTCAACTCTGAATCCCACGGGGAGGACGAGTGCACGCTCTAGTTCAACCATGCTTCTCTCAGCAACGCGTGCGGAAGCGGCGGCAGCCTCGGCGGCGCGGGCCGCATAAAAGACTGTCAATACCAAGCCTGCGAGGCCTATAGCGCCAATAACGGCCTGTATCTTACTCACTAATACCGCATCCTGCGCCGCCTCTGCCATTCGCCACTGCTGGCACAGGTCGTCATCGCTTTCGGTCTTAGGATTCTCGCATATGCGTCTGTAGGATACGGAACCATCATTGTTCGATCGCGCATTCGACAAGGTGTGGCTGTTATCGCGGTAGGCGCCTTCGGCGTTCTTGCTCTTGCGATAGTAACCGTAGTCTGGAACAGGAACGATGAAGCTCGTTGTGACTATTGCAGCCATCATCAATGCGAGGATTATCCCTGCAGCCTTAAGTTCGAGAATCCAATTGCTATTTGACATTGGAGAAAGGACGCCGCTCTTAATTGCGTCCCCGGATCTTATTAATTAAATTTCGATCAGGCTACGGAGCAGACGTTGCCGTAAGCGTTTCCCCCAATTGTCTGTGGCGCAGCCCCGACGCCACATCAACCATCTCTCTCTCGCGTGTGCAGACACGTGTGCGCTTGCTTTCCCAACGCCCGGCGCAGCGGAGTCTCTTGACGGATGTTATAATATCCGGATAATGACTAGGCAGCAGGCAGCAGGCAGCAGGCAGCAGGCAGCAGGCAGCAGGCAGCAGGCAGCAGGCACGCCGTGAGCGAGGGCCAGTTGCGCCCTATTCGGGTGTTCAACGCATCGGGCAGTTTTCGAGGGCGTTTGGAGCCGCTCGCGAGCGGCCCGTTGCGATCGGTCAGGTGGGATCGATCCGTCGAGATAGATCAGTTTTTGTAAGGCGGCCTATGCGGCGGTCCGGCGTTTGTCGCGGCTGTTTTTCGTCATGGGCAAACCACGAGCGGGAGACTTGCGGGTATGGACAAGAGACTTGCGGATCATTTGGAAGGTGCCGCATCACGCGTGGATCGGCGTTTGCCCGTCACCGTGCTTTCGGGCTTTCTTGGCGCGGGCAAGACCACGCTGCTCAACCATGTCTTGAACAATCGCGACGGCCTCAAGGTGGCGGTGATCGTCAACGATATGAGCGAGGTGAACATCGATGCCGATCTCGTCGAAAAGGGCGGCGCAAATCTCTCGCGTACCGACGAGATGCTGGTCGAGATGTCGAACGGCTGTATCTGCTGCACGCTTCGCGATGACCTGCTGAAGGAAGTGCGCCGGCTCGCAGCAGAACGACGCTTTGACTACCTGCTGATCGAATCGACCGGCATCGCCGAGCCGTTGCCGGTTGCCACGACTTTCGAATTCCGCGATGAGGATGGCCACAGCCTTTCCGATGTCGCTCGCCTCGACACGATGGTAACGGTGGTCGATGCGGCGCACCTTCTCAGGGATTATTCCTCTCACGAATTTCTCAAGGATCGCGGAGAGGTGGCGGGCGACGAGGATGAGCGGCCGCTGGTGCAGCTTCTCGTCGATCAGATCGAGTTCGCCGACGTGATCGTTCTGAACAAAATAGACGTTGCAAAGCCGCAGGACGTCGAGGCCGCGCGCGCCATCATCCGCTCTCTCAATTCGGATGCCCGCGTGATCGAGACGAGCCATGCCCGGGTTGAGCCTCGCGACATTCTCGACACGGGGCTTTTCAATTTCGAAACCGCGCACCGTCATTCGACCTGGTTCAAGGAGCTGAATGGCTTCAAAGATCACAAGCCCGAGACCGACGAGTACGGAATATCCAGCTTCGTCTATCGGGCACGAGGACCGTTCGAACCGGCGAAGCTGCACGCATTTTTAAATGGGTCCTGGCCGGGCGTTGTTCGTGCCAAGGGTTTCTTCTGGCTCGCCACGCGTCCGCAGTGGGTGGGTGAGCTGGCGCAAGCTGGCGCGCTCGTACGGCATGAGGCAATCGGCTACTGGTGGGCGGCCGTGCCGAAGAAGAACTGGCCGCAAGATGACGATCTCGTCGGGCGTATCAACAAGACTTGGCACAAACTCTGGGGCGACCGGCGCCAGGAGATCGTTTTCATCGGAACGCGGGAGATGGACAAGGCGGCGATGCTGACCGCGCTCGATGCTTGTCTCTTGAAGCTACCCGAAGATGGCGCGGTCGATACGGCGCAATGGGCCAAGCTGCCTGATCCGTTCCCTGAATGGGCGCGCGATGCGGCGTAATGAATTGCGCCAGGGCGATGTGCTTGCCCTGGCGCGTCTTTGTTCATACGTGCCGCTTCATAGGCGATGCACGCGCCGGTAAAGCACAACGAGATAGAAGAAGATGAACATATAGTAGAAGGTCTCGGTCATCTCGCTCGGGCGCGCGACCAAGTCGGGCACGAGATCGTTTTTCTGCAGCCGGTCTATGACCTTGAAAACGACGGCGCACAGCGACACCGGAAGCAGGGCGATCGTCGGCGTCAGAACGGCGATCAAATCGCCGCCGATGGGGCCGCGTGCCTTCACGACAAATGGTGCAACGATGCCGCCCAGTACGATCGCAAGCTCAAGAACAAGCTGGGGTCCTTGGTTGAAGTAGTACGACGTGTTGTGAAGGTTGGTCTCGTCCTGCCGGTTGATGCTCGACCACGTTTCTGGTGTGGCCCATTGAAAGAAATGCTGCCCCCAGCTTTCTTCCTCACCGGCGATGTAGAAGCACGCGACGGCGAACGCGATGACGGCACCGCGAAGGTAGGCAATGCGCCGGGTTTGCT
>VFQR01001951.1_pt1 | contig 14132 bp, 14 predicted proteins | sample 3512321 | NCBI WGS metagenome assembly VFQR01 (sample SAMN10412374, study PRJNA504923) | tailings metagenome | isolation source: Relicate 3 Philex TSF1 revegetated site | place: Philippines: Tuba, Benguet | collected 2017-08-29
ATCTCCTGAGCAAGGATTAAACATTTCTGGAATCGCTCTAGCCTCTTTATTAGCCTTAGGGTTAGGCACAACCGCATTTTTCTTGGATTGGCTGGCCAATAGGTTACCCTGGCACGCTATGTCCTTAACGTTGCCATTATTATTGTCTGCGCTGGCTTCAGGTATCGCTGGTTATTTAATAATACCTATACTACAAGCACTGAAAACTGGACAAATCATCCGTGAAGATGGGCCCCAAGCTCATCTTAAAAAAGCAGGGACTCCCACAATGGGCGGTATATTTTTTATACCTGTAGCTGTGATACTTGCCTGTGTATTGTCTAATTTTGCTACAGAAGTGCTTGCAGTTTCAGCATTAACAATCAGCTACGGGTTGATTGGCTGGCTCGACGATTGGCAAATTCTCCGCCGTAAATCAAATAAAGGTATATCTCCCAGGATGAAGCTGGGTTTACAAATCAGTTTTGCGGTGGTGTTTTGCCTATGGCTGATGTTTAATCAACCTTCTAATATTACAAATATAGCTCTGCCTTGGGTTAGCTTGACACTACCTTTGGGTTTCTTATTCTGGCCTCTGGCAGGTTTTGTGCTAGTTGCAGAAAGTAATGCTACTAATTTAACTGATGGTATTGATGGCTTAGCAGGGGGAACAGTAGCCATCGCGTTTTTAGCCTTAGGCGCTCTCATCGCACCCACAGCACCAGGTTTGATGATTTTCTGTGCTGCATTAAGTGGCGGTTGTTTGGGTTTCTTAGCCCATAATCGCAACCCAGCCCGCGTTTTCATGGGAGATACTGGTTCCCTGGCACTAGGAGGAGCTTTAGCCGCTGTGGCGCTGTTAACAAATAGCTTAGTAGCCCTGTTTATTCTCAGTGGTATCTTCTTCGTAGAAACTTTATCTGTAATGGCACAGGTAAGTTACTACAAAGCCACCAAAGGCCCCGATGGCAAAGGCAAGCGTCTTTTCAAAATGGCACCGCTACACCATCATTTAGAACTAACAGGCTGGTCAGAATTGCAAGTAGTTGGAGTGTTTTATATCATCGGTGCAATTTTAGCTGTTATTTGTTTAGCGATCGCTCCATTCTAAAAATTGTTGAAAAACTAATTTAAGAAAAAAACCCCGAATCTTCGAGGTTTTTTTATTTGGAATCTGCATTACTCCACAGAACCCCAAAACCAGTTGCCTAAAGCACCGGGTTCCTTTTCAGTGAGAAATTCTCTCTTAGCAGAAACAAACTCTTGTAGCGATGTCTAAGGGCGGGCTACGCCTACGCCTTGATAACACCATCATTCAACTGAGGTAACCCGTCAGAGTCATCAATTTTTTAACGTAAGATAAAACTGGTAGCACAAGGCGAGATTTCATGGCGATAAGATTTATTCTGAGCGACTATGTTGAGGTAGCGATCGCCCAGGCAATTTATGACAAACTCGAAGATGGCACTTTTGCAGGTAAGATTCCTGCTTGTAAAGGAGTTATTGCTTTTGGTGTAACTTTGCGCGAGTGTGAAAATGAGTTGCGTTCCACACTCGAAGACTGGATTCTGCTTGGCTTAAAGCTCGGACATCCTCTACCAGTTATTGATAATATCGATCTAAATCAGGAGCCAACCCTTGAGCCGATGGATACCTTGTAAGCGTCGAGATTTTGTCAATAAATTGCGACAACTTGGCTTTGAAGGGGCTTTTGCTGGGACAAGACATCAGTTTATGGTGTATGGAAAACATCGTCTCACTATTCCCTCTAATGATGAGTATTCTGTACCGCAATTGCGGATGATGATTGGGGAAATTGAGGTGATTTTAGAACGGGAAATCACGCTCCAAGAATGGAATAGCCTTTAAGATTTGCCAAGAAGCGTAGGCGTAGCCCAACCCAGGCATCGCACTTCATCTAGTTTAATGAAATTTAGTCCTATAACCGATGTCTCTTGACTCGCTGCTTTGCGTCTACGCACCCTAGTTTACAATCTAAAAGCGAGCGATCGCTATAGTAAAATGTAGTCATGTTGATTAAAATATTATCTTCCATGTTATGAATATATTTTTAACTCCAGAACTAGAGCAGTTTATCCAATCAACAGTAAAGCAAGGTAGATATTCATCTGCTTCTGAGGTAATTTGCGCCGCCTTGCAACTGCTAGAAGAATGGGAAATAAAGCGTTTAGTGCGATTAGAGGAACTCCGCAAAGAAATTGGTATTGGAATTGAACAATCCGATCGCGGTGATGTGTTTGATGGGGAAGAAGTATTAAGAGAATTACGTGAAGAAATTCAACAAGCGCAGCAGAGTTAAGCATGAGCAGATATGTTTTGAGTGCTGCTGCCAAGCAAGACTTAAAAGATATAAAAAACTATATAAGTCGATTTAATTTAGGTGCAGCTAGTCGTTTTCTTGATGCTAGTGATAAAACTTGTCGAATTTCATTAATAGTTTTGATCGCATCTCATCCTTGCAAAACTTCAGCAGCAGTTAACTGAAGATTAGCAAAAATTGAAGAGACAATCGCACTTTCTCCCTGATAAACTCGCTCATCATAAAATCCCTCAACCCATTCCAAAACTGTCACCTTTTGAGCGATAGGATCGACAATCCAATACTCTGCAATACCCCGCGCTGCATACTCAGAACGCTTGTAACGATAATCCCGATTTTCCTGATTCGGACTCACCCTTACGGGTTCGTCAGTTGCTTCAACGCGGGGAACCCGCGCAACGCACTGACTCACCACCTCAACCACCAACAACGGCGGCGGCATATCCATCAAAATTAGCGATCGTGTAGCAACTTGCATTACCATCGCCAACTCTTCGGAAAACACCACCAAATCAGGAACACGCACCCCTACCATACGACTATTTACAGCAATTTCTGTTTTCATACTCAAGCGGTAATAGGGAATACCTAATTTAGAAAAATAGATTAATAAAAACGTCGCTATTCGCCGATTTAGCTCACTTTCAAAAGGCATAACAATTAATTCCCCATTCTCCAATTCATATAAAGTATCCGTACCGTCATCAAATTGAAGAAATTCTTCAAAAGTCATTTTTTTAGTACTTGCAACTGTCATAACTATTTCTCCCATAAACCGCTTGTATTAACTATTTTAACAATGCCCCTAATTTCTCCATTCCCTGCTGAATTTCCACCTCAGAACAAAAGCGATCGCCCCCAAAACACCATCATTCCACCTCAGAACACAAAACTTCGAGTCAAAAGGTAGAGCGATCGCCTTTACAACACCATCATTCCACCTCAGAACAAGAACATTCTCACTTCAAGCACAAACGTTCTCACTTGGAACAAGAACATTCTCACTTCAAACAGAAACGTTCTCATTTGGAACAAGAACATTCTCATTTGAAACAAGAACGTTCTCGTTTAGAACAAAAACATTCTCATTTGAAACAGAAACGTTCTCACTAAAAACAGGAATGTTCTCGTTTAGAACGCGAAACTTGCAGATAAAAGCTTGATTGATGGGGTTGGGAGGATGAATTTTACTGTTCTGAGGTAAAAGAATCGCGCAAATATGCTAAATTTCCACGTACAGTAACAGTATTAGGATGATCCACCCCTAACCGACGCTCACAAATATCTAATGCTTGGATGTAAAAGAGTTCGGCTTTGCTGTATATGCCTTGGCGATAGTAGAGTCCCGCTAGGTTGTTGAGGCTAATGGCGACATCGGGATGTTGTTCTCCCAGCAGTTTGCGCCTGAGTCCCAAAGCTTGGATGTAAAAGGGTTCAGCTTCGCTGTATCTGCCTTCAGAAGAGTAGAGTAAAGCTAAGTCATTGAGGCTAGTGGCGACATCGGGATGTTCTTCTCCCAGCAATTTGCGTTTGAGTTCTAAAGCTTGGACATACAACGGTTCAGCTTCGCTGTTTTTGCCTTGGGAAGCGTAGAGATTAGCTAGGTTATTGAGGCTAAAAGCGACGTAGGAATGTTCTTCTCCCAGAAGTTTGCGTATGAGTGCTAAAGCTTGGATATGTAACGGTTCAGCTTCGCTGTATCTGCCTTGAGAAGAGTATAGATTAGCTAAGTTGTTGAGGCTAGTGGCGACATTGGGATGTTCTTCTCCCAGAAGTTTGCGCCTCTGTACTAAGGCTTGACTGTACAAGTATTCGGCTTCGCTATATCTGCCTTGAGAAGAGTAGAGTACTGCGAGGTGATTGAGGCTAGTGGCGACATCGGGATGTTCTTCTCCCAAGCGTTCTTTGATGATTTTTAGACCCATCTCAAGCCAAGGTGCTGCTTTGTCATACAATGCTTGACCTTCGTAAAACCAAGCGTTGCCAGAAAATACCCAAGTTAAGTTTTCATTCTTGACATACTGAATAAGATGGTTCGCTACTTCTGCTAAATGAGGTATCGCGGGAGAAACGGCGTTGATTTTCTCAAGTGTAGGAGTATAAGGAATATCCTTAGCAACCCCTACCATTACCCCGGAGAGCGATCGCTTTAATTCCTCTACTTGATTAAACTCAGGCTGCTTGAGTTGAAAAAATTCCCGAATCAGTTGATGTAGTTGGTAGCTATCCTCACCTTGAAGCAGATGCAAACTCTCTAACTCAACTCTGCTATCTTCCAATTGTTCAACAGCTTTCCCAGTTTCTACACTTTCTACCAGTGTCCAAGGAATAGGAGCCAAAGCAAATAAACTCAGTAAAACACCTAACTCTTTGGCATCAACACTTAATTCATCCCAACTTAATTCAAAAGCAGCAACAACACCCCATTTAACATTCAGCGTCCAAGTTTTGTCTTTTTCATCCCGTGCTAAAGATTCATGAGTTAACTTTTTTGCTTCTAACCGTCGCAACATTTCTGCTAAAGAGATTTTCCGCTTTTTCACATACCTCCCCACTAAATTCAACGCCAAAGGCAAATAACCTAAACGCTGACAAATTTCTTTCGCATCTTCTAATTCCTGTGCGACTTTTTCTCCTCCTACCCACTCTTGTAAAAGTTCCAGTGCTGCGGACTCACTTAAAACATTTAGAGTGAATGACTGAGGAAAATCTAACTGTAATCTGGTGGTAATTAGTACTTTAAACCTGGGGGATTGTGGTGGTAAATAGTCTTCTACCTTGGCGTAATCGTTGACATCATCCAGCACTACCAACACATTGCCAGCGTGCCAGCGCGACCAACAAAAATCAACTTGCTTTAGTACATCCCAATCTTCTGGCGGTTTGAGTCCTAATTTAGCTATGGCAAATTGCAATATCTGAAGCCCAATATCTTCATCTCTAGCGCGTAACCAACAGATACCACCAGGGTAAGTGTTGAGCAACAAGTGAATTAGCGCATACTGAGTGGCTAACTCTGTTTTCCCGACTCCTCCCATACCCTCAACAGCAGCAACCACCACTGGATGACTGTGTTGCAGTCTTTCGTGGAGACTGACTAAAGCATCAGCACGTCCAACAAACTTGACTACGTTACCACGGGGAATATTTTGTGGAGTTTCCTTCGGCTTAAAAACCTCTGGCTGTTGAATAATGACAAGTAAATTTAGGATTTGGGTAATATCGCCTGTGGTCAAATTACCGCCTACTTGTACATTCCGCAGAATGCTTTGGAGAATTTCTTCTGGGCTGCGATTTTCGCTCATGTTTTAAGCCTTAAGATTCACATTACCCAGGTTGAGATCGTCACCAAATTCAGAATCAACTACTGCTTCTTGATTTACTCCGCCTTCTCTTGCAGCTTCCAAGTTGATATCGCCCACTGTTGCTTTACCTTTTACCGTTACACCTTTAAGCAAGATTTGCTTAACAGTTTCATTTGCTTGCAACTGCGTCATCAGTGCTTGCAATTGCTTGGCAAAAGCTTCGTCTTCCTCCATCTGCGTTTCCAGTTCATCCTGGAACTTGGCTTGATTCTTCTCTGTAGGATTTTCTTCGGCTCGTTTGAGTATTCCTTCCGTTCCCGCCCCTTGGAATTTCTGCCGAATCGCATTCAGTAGTTGAGCAAGTTGTTTTGAAATCCCTTGTCCTAAAGTTTTTCCGCCTTCCTTCAATGCTTCTGAGAAAATGAGAGTTGCAATAGCGGTGGCTGTCAGTGATACAGGCTCCATAGCTTTACCAATAATTACGCGATTATACTTAAATATTCACCAGTCTAAACTCTATTTCCGCATTTGACTGACTAAATGAGCTAGTTCGGGTAAAATCAGTTTTTCCATACCTAACCGCACGGCATTACTGGAACCAGGAAGCGAGAAGATTAATTTATTTTGATAAATACCTGCCACGGCGCGAGAAGCGATCGCGCGGGAACCAATTTCTTGATAACTTAAAAAACGAAATAACTCACCAAATCCCGGCAAGGTTTTCTCTAATAATTGCTCAATTGCATCATAGGTAGTATCTCTCGGTGCAATACCGGTACCGCCATTGAAAATTACAGCATCCAAATTTGCACTTTTACCCAGATTTTCTATCTGCTGTTGAATCTGTGTTGGTTCATCTTTAATAATCGCATAGGCTCCGACAGCATGGTTAGCAGCAATGAGTAACTGCTGAATTAGCTGACCACTTTTGTCTGTTTTTGCCGTGCGTGTATCGCTGACAGTGACCACAGCACAAATTAGTGTAATTTCAGAGGAGTTTGGGTGGGGTTGTTGTGTCATGGGGAGTGGGGAGTGGGGAGATGGGGGAAAGAGGAAAGGGTAAAGGGTAAAGGGTAAAGGGTAAAGGGATAAATTAAACCTTTCCCCCTTACCCCTTTCCCTTTCACCATGCCCCATGCCCCATACCCCATACCCTATGCCCTATTCATTTTTACTAAGTCCAAGACCGTTTTCATCGCCATACCGCTTCATAAAGCGCATAAAGCGATCCCATTCTTCAGGAGATTTCATAATATAAACTGCTTCTAATCCTTCTGGTCTTCCGTTAATAAATTTAGCCTTAACTTCACGGGTGATGATTTCGCCTTCTTCATCAATTAGGTACATTCCGGTGATGTCGTCGGTACTGCCTTGGTCTAAAATCTTCGGATTTTCAAAAAAAAATGTTGCCGTGCCAGTTTCACCACTGCGCCCTCTCGTCAAACGCACGTCTGGAACTACTTCTTCGTTAACACCCCTAGCAAACTGTATTTTGGCCATGATAAATGAATTTAAACTTTTGCGATCGTTAGTTTAATATTCTCTCATCAATTAGAACTTCACGGTCTAGAGGCGACTACGATTGATGTTTTTCAAGTGTTGAGGGTTGACGGTTGACGGTTGACGGTTGACTAGTGACACTTTGATCGAGACCTCATCCTTAAGAAAGGAGGTTGGACTTATCGGTTAACTGTCATCAGTCAACAGTTAACAGTCAACGTTAAGTTGCTTCTTTTTCAAGTAACAAAGTCACCGGGCCATCGTTTTCAATTGAGACTTCCATCATTGCACCAAATTGGCCAGTTTTGACTTGTAAACCAGTGGCTATTAATTTGGTAACAAAACGATTATATAAATCTTCTGCTGATTGGGGGGCGGCTGAGCGGTCAAAAGAAGGGCGGCGACCTTTGCGACAATCACCGTAAAGGGTAAACTGACTGACTACTAGTAACTCACCATCAATTTCTTGTACAGATTTTGAAAAGCGTTCGTTTCCTTCTTCATCAGGAAAGAGACGCAATTCTAAGCACTTACGCACCATCCAGTCGAGTTCAGCATCGGTATCGGTCTTAGCAATACCTACAAGTAAGTTGAGTCCCCGTCCAATTTTGCCGATGATTTCGCCGTTAACGATAACCTGAGATGATTTAACTCGCTGGATGACAACACGCATAAAAAATTATGAGGTTCAGATGAGATGATAATGCGATCGCTAAATTATCACGCATCTGAGGGAACTCAAAAAATAAACCTTGACTGTTAACTGTCAACCGTCAACAGTCAACAGTATTTGGAAGTCCCTTTATTTGCCAAACCCTTTACCGCGACTATTAGAAGGTAAGCAAACGCAGTTTTCGATTTGAGCAATTAAAGTTTCACGATCCAGATTTTGACCAATCAGCACTAGTTGGTTTTTGGGTTGACCTTGCCAATCATCATCATCCAAGGTGAAGCGTTTACCACAGAGGTGGAAAATATGACGCTTCGGACTTTCATCAAACCACATAATCCCCTTGGCTCGGAAGATGCTTGATGGCAGTTGGTTATCTAAGAAATACTGAAACTTCCTAATAGACAAAGGTTTGTCACTCTGGAAAGAAATGGAAGTGAAGCCATCATTTTCTAAATGGTCTGAGTGATGGTGATGGTGGTGGTCGTGGTCATGGTCGTGATGGTCATGACCGCACGTTGAGTGGTCGTGGTCGTGGTGGTCGTGATGGTCGTGATGGTCGTGTTGATCTGCTGCTGTGTCAAAATATTTATCAGACTCAAACAGACCGACACTGAGAATTAATGGCAGTGGCACTTGCGATCGCGTGGTACGGAGAATTCTTGCTTCTTCTTTAACTTCGTTAATTTTCCTCTCTAATTCATTCAAAGTAGCTTCATCAACCAAATCTGTTTTATTCAGAATAATTACATCACCGTAGGCAATCTGGCTGTATGCTGCTTGGGAATTAAACAAATCTAAGCTGTAATTTGCCGCATCTACAACGGTGATAATTGAATCTAAGCGAGTTAGATCCCGCAATTCTGTACCCAAAAATGTCAGGGCTACTGGTAGTGGATCTGCCAGTCCAGTTGTTTCAACTACTAAGTAATCTAAATTTTCTTGGCGTTCTAAAACTTTGTAAACTGCATCTACTAAATCATTATTAATAGTGCAGCAGATACAACCATTATTTAGTTCCACCATGTTCTCACCAGTGGAAACGATTAGCTCGTTGTCGATGCCGATTTCACCAAACTCATTCACTAAAACAGCGGTCTTTAAACCCTGTTGGTTATTAAGGATATGATTAAGTAAAGTCGTTTTACCACTACCAAGGAAACCCGTGATAATTGTTACTGGCATTCCTTGTTTCGGTGTATCCATTGCCTGAGATTCGGAAGTAGCTGCTGATTGCATAGCGCTGTTATCAAAAAAATCAAAAATAGTAATGTAGCGCAGATAGTCCAGAAAACAAAAGTAGAGACTCGATTCATCGCGTCTGTACAAAAGTCAAAAGTAGAGACGCGTTAATTGCGTCTGTACAAAAGTCACGCATAATTGTATCTTCGGCTTTTGCACCATTTTTAATGGTCTGTTTATTTCTGCCGTGCTGTACTAGCATAGGGATGCTGGACTGTCATCCCAGTTGCTTACTTTATTATTGCGTATCTCTCTATTTCAGCATTAGTTGATTATGACCCTAACCCTATACAATACCCTCACCCGTCGTCAAGAACCGTTTGAAACAGTGGAACCAGGCAAGGTTAAGATGTATTACTGCGGCGTGACGGTATATGATTATTGCCATTTGGGTCATGCCAGAGCTTGCATCGTTTGGGACGTAGTACGCCGATACCTCCAGTTTCTCGGCTATGAAGTACGTTATATTCAAAATTTTACAGATATTGATGACAAAATTCTCAATCGAGCTTGTGTTGAGCATTCATCAATGGAAGCTGTGGCCGATCGCTTTATCAAAGCATATTTTGAGGACATGGCACGGTTGGGAATCAAAGAAGCCGACGAATATCCCCGTGCGACTCACACGATGAATGGAATTTTGCGGTTAATTCACGACCTAGAAAATAAAGGCTTTGCTTACCCTGCTGACGGCGATGTGTATTATGCAGTGCGGCAGTTTTCTGAGTATGGCAAGCTTTCCGGACGCAAGTTAGAAGATATGCAAGCCGGAGCTAGCGATCGCGTCAACGTCGAAGATCCAGAATACCAGAAAAAGAAAGACCCCTTTGATTTTGCCCTGTGGAAAGCAGCAAAACCAGGAGAACCGGCTTGGAAGTCACCCTGGGGTGCAGGGCGTCCGGGGTGGCACATTGAATGCTCGGCAATGGTGCGCGATCGCTTGGGTGATACCATAGATATTCACGCTGGCGGTGCTGACTTAATTTTTCCCCACCACGAAAACGAAATTGCCCAATCCGAGGCTGTCACAGGAAAACCCCTAGCACGTTACTGGTTGCATAACGGCATGGTGAAAGTTGATGGTGAAAAAATGTCCAAATCCTTGGGCAACTTTATCACCATTCGAGAATTGCTAGATCGAGGAGTTGACCCGATGGCAGTGCGCTTATTAGTGCTAACAGCCCAATATCGCACACCCATCGATTTTACCGACGAAGCGATCGCAGATAAAACAAACGCTTGGCACACCCTAAAAGTAGGTTTACTTTTTGGCTACCAATACGGCAAACAACTTGGCTGGGAATTAGAAAATCGAGAAAATTCCCCAATCCAAAATCCAAAATTTAAAATCCAAAATTCACACGTTGAGCGTTTCCAAGAACTCGTCAATGATGACTTTAATTTTCCTGGTGGCTTAACAGTGCTGTTTGAATTGGCAAAAGAACTCCAACGTCAAGGAAATATTCTTGTGCATCAAGGCAAAACCGAAACACCGCCACAAGAGTTACAACACCAATGGCAAACACTGGTTACATTAGCTGGAGTATTGGGTTTAGAAGCCAAACCAGAAGCAGAAACTTCCACAATACAAGGTTTAAGCGATGCAGAAATTGACGCAAAAATTCAGCAAAGACAAGCAGCACGTCAAGCCAGAGATTTTGCCGAAAGCGATCGCATTCGCAACGAATTGCAAGCCCAAGGTATTACGCTAATTGATAGCCGTGAAGGCACACGTTGGCATAGAAATTAGAGAAAGACAAGGGAGACAAGGTAGACAAGCGAGACAAGGAGAATAATTTTTAACTCCTAACTCCCAACTCCCAACTCCCCAATGCCCCATGCCCCATGCCCCATGCCCCATGCCCCATGCCCTATTCCCCATTCCTTAAATTATGTTGTCTGAACTCAAAAAAGCGATCGCTAGTTTCGATATTCCTGCTGATTGGATTGGTATCAGAGCTGTTAAGGAAACTTCTACAAATCGTTTAGTGCGTGATGGCTTACCCCAAGCCAACGGTAAATCTTTTACCGTGGGAGCCATGCTAGAAGTTTTAGTGAATGGCTGTTTAGGTTATGCAGCTACCAACTCCCTAGAATTGCCATCTTTACAAGCTGCTGCCCAAATAGCCTATAAACAGGCACTAGCAGCTAGTGAATGGTGGATATATCCCTTCCGTGAAACTGAGCGCCCTAAAGTCGTTGGTGAATATAACTCTCCATTCCTTGAGTCATTGGATGCTTTAACTCCTGGAGAAATCAACGATTTATTAGTTCGCATTTGCCAAACTCTAAAAGTTGACGACCAAATTGTCCAAACCATCGCTGGTGTCAGCACAAACGAGAAGGAGTCATGGTTTGTCAGCAGCAATGGCTCGGAAGTCTATCAAAAATTTCTATCCATCGGCACTCATTACGGAGCCACTGCACAAGATGGGCCAATTGTACAGCAACGCACCTACAACGGCGCTCAAGCAAACTGTTATCAAGGCGGGCTAGAACTTTTAAAACAAGAGAATTTATGGCATCGGGTACGACAAATTGGCGAACAAGCAATAGAACTTTTAACAGCAGAAGAATGCCCAACCACCCGTACCAATTTAGTTTTAGCCCCAGACCAAATGATGCTGCAAATTCATGAAAGTGTCGGGCATCCCCTAGAAATTGACCGCATTTTGGGAGATGAACGAAACTATGCCGGGGGCAGTTTTGTCAGCAAAAGTGATTTTGGCAAACTAGTATATGGTTCGCCCTTAATGAATATTACCTTTGACCCCACCGTCCCTGGTGAATTTGCCAGCTATGGCTTTGATGATACCGGCGCTGTGGCAACACGAGAGTATTTAATCAAAGAAGGCGTACTGCAACGCGGTTTGGGTAGCTTAGAGAGTCAAGCTAGAGCAGGTGTACCTGGTGTCGCCTGTGCCCGTGCTTCCTCGTGGAATCGACCAGCGATCGACCGTATGGCTAACTTGAATTTAGAGCCTCTAGACGCTGGTTTTGAAGACATTATTGGTGGCATAGAACATGGCGTTTATATGGAATCTAATCGTTCTTGGTCAATTGACGATCGCCGTTATAAATTCCAATTTGGTTGCGAATATGCCAAGTTAATCGAAAACGGTAAATTTACCAAAACCCTCCGCAATCCCAACTATCGCGCCACAACACCAGAGTTTTGGCATAGCTTAATTAAAGTAGGAAATGCCAACAACTGGGAAATGTACGGTACTCCATATTGTGGCAAAGGAGAACCAAATCAAGCTATTTGGGTAGGACACGGTTCTCCTGTTTGTGTATTTGCTAATGTCGAAGTTTTTGGTGGAGGAAGTTGAAAGATAAAAAATTTCAGAGTGAGGAGTTAGGAGTTAAGAGTTAGGAATTAGAAATTAAAAAACTTTCTTTGAACTTTAATTAATAACTTCTCACTCATCACTCCTAATTTTTAAACTATCCCATATTAATAGTAATATCTATGAAACTTGAGGAATTATCTACTTTAGAAGTTAGCTTTAATCAATTGATTGAAACTCTGCTTTTGAAAAAATCAACAGATGAAGAATTCACTGTCAGACTCAGTAGCGAACGCAGTCAATTTACTCGTTTCAATCATGCAAAAGTGCGACAAACTGGTTATGTTGCTGATGGTTGGATCGAACTAACTTTGATGAAAGACCAGCGCAGTAGTTTTCGACAATTTCCCTTTACTGGAAATTGGGAGAGAGACTGGCAGTTAGCTTATAGCGCTTTGCAAGAACTACGAGATGAAATAATTCTATTACCCATCGATCCATATTTAGTTTTGCCCTCAGGAAATAATACTAGTCGCGAAATCCATTCTGGAAATTTATTGCCAGAAGAAGCAGTGGTAACCACTGTTCTAGAATTAATTTCCGAACTAGATTTTACTGGCATATATGCCGGGGGAGTTGTAATTAAAGCCTATGGTGATTCTAGCGGTCAAAAACATTGGTTTGCTACTGATTCTTTTACCTTAGATTATTCTTTATTTATTACATCTGGGCAAGCAGTTAAAGGTACGTTTGCAGGTAGCGATTGGGATAAAACTGCATACATAGCTAAAATCAATGAAGCAAAAAAACAATTAAAACTCCTTTCTCGTCCATCCAAAGAATTACCAAGAGGACAGTACAAAACTTATTTTGCTCCTGCTGCTGTTGCAGATTTATCAATGATGCTTTCTTGGGGTTCTGTCAGCGAAGCTGATATTCAACAAGGCAACAGTTCTTTAGCTGCTTTATGTCGTCAAGAGAAACAACTGTCTGCAAAATTCACTTTAAAAGAAAATTTTCAACGGGGATTAGTACCACGATTTAATGAATTAGGTGAAATCGCAGCCCTAGAGTTACCAATTATAGAAAAAGGAGATTTAGTCAACACTCTAGTGAATTCTCGTACTGCTAAGGAATATGGAAAAATAGCCAATGGTGCTAATGGTTCAGAGACGTTACGTGCCCCAGAAGTGAGTCCTGGTAATTTAGTATTTGAACAAATTCTTCCCAGTTTAGATACAGGATTATATGTATCGAATTTGCATTACTTGAATTGGAGCGATCGCCAAACAGGTAGAATCACAGGGATGACCCGTTATGCTTGTTTTTGGGTAGAAAACGGAGAAATTATCGCACCCATTGAAAACCTCCGTTTTGATGAAAGTCTCTACCGCTTTTGGGGAGAAAACCTCATAGATTTGACCACTTTTCAAGAATTTATCCCTGAAGTTGGAACATATGAAAGTCGTCAACTAGGAGGTGGTTTAGTTCCCGGTATGTTGGTGGAAGATTTTACCTACACACTGTAAATAAGCATTGTATCTCTTGCAAAAGTGCTTTTTGCATAAGTAGGAAAAAGGGGTGCATGTTAAAGGGGAAAGGAAAAACACAAAATCTTTCCCCCTTTCCCCTTACCCCTACTTATGCAAGAAGTCTATTGATTATAGGAATCCTATTTGATTTATACCCCATACCCCATGCCCCATACGCAAATTGCATAGGGATTTACTCTATATCTGCTAATAATAGAGGAGTAGGTTTTTTCAGGAATTGGGATGATTAGTCCACAGCAGGTTGAGGCAATG